>Ga0209746_1001443_pt1 | contig 11432 bp, 9 predicted proteins | sample BarGraNGADG00211_3_FD_184496 | JGI IMG/M metagenome (GOLD analysis project Ga0209746, IMG submission 184496) | Arctic peat soil microbial communities from Barrow, Alaska - Barrow Graham LP Ref core NGADG0011-211 (SPAdes) (version 2) | ecosystem: Environmental > Terrestrial > Soil > Wetlands >...
TGTGATTACTGATTTATACTGTGGAAGTTTCTTTATTGATGCTACTTCATTACGTCCTTTGTTAACTGATCAAAGTTGGAAAACAAAAAAATTGGGAGTTGGCGATGTGGTTTATCGTGACTATGATGGTTTTGTAGCCAGTGAAGGTCTTTTCGGACAAGCCGAATATAATAAAAATGGTTTAAGCGCTTTCGTTTCAGCTTCTGCTTCAAACACTTCAAATTGGCGTTACGACCGATTCTATTATGATCCTTCACAAGCACTTTCAAAAACAGCTAACTTTCTGGGTTATTCTATAAAAGGTGGTGCCAATTACAATATTAACACGAATCACAATGTTTTTGCTAATATAGGAATCATTTCACGTGCTCCGTTCTTCTCGGGTGGTGCTTTCCTTCAATCAACTATCAGCAACGAATTAAACCCAAATGCAGTGAATGAAAAAGCATTTTCAGCAGAATTAGGTTATGGATTCCGTTCCAGATATTTTACGGCTAATTTGAATGTTTATCGTACTAACTGGATTGATAAAACGTTGGTTCGTTCAATTAACGCCAATGTTCAAAACAGTTTGGTTGCCAATATGCAGGGTGTAAATGCTCTTCATCAAGGCATTGAACTTGATTTTGTAGTTAAATCTGTTAAAGATTTGGAAATAACCGGTATGGTTTCATTGGGAGATTGGACATGGCAAAATAATGCAACCGGCTACCTCTATGATAGCCAGGGACAACCTGTTGATATTTTAGGAAATGTCGTTCCTATGTTAGACCCCAAACAAGGTATAGTAAAAGTAAATCTTCAAGGAATTCACGTAGGTAACTCCGCACAAAATACGGCTGCTTTAGGTTTAAATTATCAAATCCTAAAAGGATTCCTCATTGGTTTGGATGGAAATTATTTCGGTAAGAATTATTCATATTTCAACATTTCTTCTGTTGGAACAAGCTTAGCATCAGCAGATTTCTCTCAACCCTGGATGATTCCTGATGCAGTTACCCTTGATTTTTCGGCTAACTATCGTTTCAAAATAGGAACTTTCGATGCAACTTTAACAGGTAATATTTTCAACTTATTGGATAGTGAATATATTACCGATGCTACTGATGGATCAGACCATACCTGGAAAACAGCGAGTGTATTTTATGGTTTTGGACGTACCTGGTCAATGAACTTAAAAATCAGATTTTAAATAGTTTCATTCAATAAAATTATAAACAATGAAAAAGATATATTATATAGTAAGTTTGGCTGTAATGGCTTTATTGACTGCATGCCAAGATTATAATGCAACTAATTTTCCCGGTTTTGATCAAGCTGCTATTCCAACGAATTTGGTTATGTATAACTATACATTGGTTGATGCTGATTATAGCACCATCAGTAAAGAAGCCTTAAAAGTTGCTAAGACTAAAAAGGACTCTACAATTGCAAAAGCAATTGCTACCAATAAATTTTTACTGGATACTGTACCGGCTAAAACATATGTTCCTTATTTTTTGGCAACCCAGTTTCAGTATACCGATACAAAATCGACAGTAATGGTTACTTATAATAAAAGCGTTCCTTATGACACAACTAAAATTGTAACTGCTAATAAGTATACATTACTTGCAGATGATTATATTTCAATGGGGACCGGAACAAATCAACCCGGTCAGTATAAGAATTTTTCATCAGCCATTGATCCAGCATTTTACATTCCAGTTTGGTTAAAAATTAAAAATCCATATGCTAAATCTGGTGATGTAAAACTAATTCGATATTTGTTTTATGTAAGTGCTACATTAACAAATAACGTAAAAGATGTATTCACATTTGATGGAACTAATTGGGTTAAATATAAAAATTCAAATCCAGATAAGGCAAAATTTATTTTCAAAGATGGATCTTGGCAATTTATCGATTCGGATATTTATTTGGGTTTAAATGATGGAATAGGTGATTTCACTACTGTCAATGTCTCAGGAGATCAGGTTTGGGCTTGGAGTAGCTACAAATATATGCAGATGACAGGATATGTTGCCCATAATTACTTCACAAATGAAGACTGGTTAATCTCTCCTCCTTTGAACTTAACAGAACGGGTAACTCCTTGGTTAACTTTTATGCATGTTGGTCGTTATTTTGGAGATACCGGAACAAGTACCGATAAAATGCACAAAGCTATTACCTTATGGGTTTCTACTACAAGCGATGGTACATCTATCAAACCTGAAGAATGGAAACAACTGACGATTCCTGACGCTGGCTACCCAAGCGGTGCAAGCTGGACATTAATTCCTTCTACTCCTATTAGTTTAGCCGCATATGCAGGAAAAAATAATGTACGTATTGGATTCAAGTATATGAGTGATGGAGCTGACAAAGCTGCAGGTACCTGGGAAGTTAAAAGCTTTTATGTTTTCGAACAATAAACAATTATTTTATTTAAAATTAAGGCTGCCATCGGGTTATCCGGTGGCAGCTTTTTTTATTAACAAAACGATCTTAATTCGTTCAAAAAAGTTGTAACGTGTTTTTAGAAATTCTGGCTTATTAGTCAAAATTACATATCCATTCCCGGCATACTGCTGGCTTTTTTAGTTTTAGGTTCATCATGATTCATCATACTCGGTTTCCCGGCCAATTGTGCCGCCGCATCAACGCTGAAAGTTCCATCAGTAACAATTTCTTCACCTTCAGTTAGTCCGCTTTCCACCACATAACTGTTACCCAACATGGGTCCGAGTTCAATTTCGCGCATTTTAAAATTGAACCCTTCACCGGCAGATTGTTTTACATACACAATGGAGCGTTTCCCAGTCCAAAGAACTGCTGAGCGTGGAATAACCATCTTGTCTTTAAACTCGTTCAAATTAGCTTTTACCACTCCGGTAGCAAACATTTCGGGTTTTAGCTTTCCACCGGCATTGCCCACTTCCACACGCACTTTAGCCACACGGTTCACCGGATCAATCACCGGATCAATAAACTGAATGTTGGCCGAAAAGTTAGTTCCCGGCAATGCCTGCAACGTAAACGAAATGGTATTGCCCACTTTCAGGAACGGCAAATCGCTTTCGTACGCATCGAACAGCACCCAAACGCTCGAAAGATTCGCCACATCAAATAACACGCTTCCTTCCGAAACATGATCACCGGTAGCAACGCGTTTGGCAGTAACAATTCCCGAAGTATTGGAATACACTTCGAAGTTCGTTTTCACCTTGCCCGAACTTTCAATTTGGGCAATTTGATTTTCGGTCAACAACCATTGCAGCAACTTTTGCTTACTGGCTTCGTAAATTTCGGGCTGTGACTGTTTGCTTTTTGCCGCTTCAATCAGTTCCTGTTGTGCTGTAACCAGTTCGGGCGAATAAATCATCGCCAACAACTGTCCTTTGTGAACTGCTTCACCCGTAAAGTTCACAAATAACTTATCTATTCGTCCTCCAATATGCGCCACCTGATTTTGCAATAACCGTTCATCGGCTTGCACTTTACCATAAAGTCGAACTTCTTTTACAGGTTTCTGACGACTGACAATTGAAGTAGACACATTGGCAAGTTCCATCGCTTCTTTACTAAAATGAACTGCATTGGAATCAACTTTCGCTTCTGCATTTTGCAACAGAATCAATTCCATACCGCAAATCGGGCATTTACCGGGATGATCCAACCTGATTTGCGGATGCATGGAGCAAGTCCAGATTTCTTTCTTCGATTCTGCCGTTGCATTTTGTTTATCCGCTGCCTTATTATTGGAATGGAAAAATATCCAGCCAATAAATAGTCCGGCAAGAACCAAAAGTCCTGAACGGACGTATTTGTTTGAAAATATTGTTTTCATAAATTTTATTTATTATTACTGCCCCAAACCCCTAAAGGGGCTTAAAGACGTGTTATATGAAAGATGCAAAATTATAAGTATCAAAAATTATTAGATCGTTGAAATAAAATAATACTAATTTCAAGCCCCTTTAGGAGTTTGGGGCGGTTTTCAAGGTGTCAATCTCTTCACCCACGCTTCAGCCTTATTATAATCCGCTACAGCTTCAACTTGTTTCAATTCATAATCGAGCAATTGCTGACGAATGCGCAAAATATCAGTTAAGCCAGAAGCAGACGAAGAAAAAGTTTTAATCATTATATCCAGTGATTTTTTCGCCAACTGACTTTGACTATCATATAATTTCATCCTACGTTGGGCATCGTTGTACAATTGCAATGCCTCGTAATACTCCGTTTGCAAAGCATTGGCCGTTGCCTGATAGTTTTGCTCCGAAGCTGTTTTCAGGAACTTAACCTCAGTCTGCATAGCATTGTATTTCTTCCTGTAAATTGGTAAAGTCAACGTAACCATTGGCATAATCATATCCTGACCATTCATGGACGAAGTTGACATCGCACTTTTTGCAATCACAGAATAATTTACACCCACTCCAACCATGGGCAGCCCCATTTGTTTTTGCATCTTTTTCCTTGCGTCCAACGATTGTTGTTCATATTGCAACATCCCTAACATTGGATTTCGGGTAAACATCGTATCGGAAACCGACAAATACGCAATATCCAACGGTTCTGTTGGCAACAACTCAACTATAGCTACAGGCGTTTTCTGCGGACGGTTCAACAAACTATTGAAACGTGCCACGACTACTTGTTCTTCATTCCTCAACGAAGCGATATTGTTTTCCAAATCGCCTGTCTCAATCTGAATCTGATACACATCTGTCAAACTTGTTGCACCGGAAGATGAACTCATAGGAACAGGAGAAGATACAGAAGTTGAAGAAGATACAGAATTTCCACCCATTACATTCATGCCTGAAGAACTGGTAGAAGAAGCAGGAGAATTGCCACCTGACATTTTACTTCCGGAAGCAGAAGAACTGCCACCCGATGAACCTGACCTGAATTTTACCAAGGTCAAGCGTTCAATGGTTTTCAACAAATCCACATTTTCTTCGGAAATAAGGATATTTTGGCGGACTTTGTACAAATCAAACCACGTTCGCTGCACATCGTAGTAAACCTGCAACTTAGCATCTCTGAAAGTTTCATATTTGGCTTTTGCCATCAGGCTCATTTCATCTTTGGCATTTTTGATAACGCCAAACCACGGAAACATTTGCATCAGCTTGATATCCGCCACTTGATTACCACTAATCAACTCCATTGGGCTCAGGAAAACACCCATTTCCAATTGCGGATCCGGCAGACTACCTACCTGCGGCACTTTCTGTAAGGCAGCCTGATATTCATTGTATCGTTGTAAAACCGTCGGATTGTTTTTTGTGGCCAGCTCAATGTAATGCATCAGCGAATCCTGCGAATAAGCAGAAATACTAAATGTCAATGCTGTCAAATATAAAATTAGCTTTCTCATATTTCAAATCTTACATTTTTTCATTCTTCAATTCTTACATTTACTGCTCTTTCCCTCCACATTGCCTGAAACAGCGTAACCACATAAATCGTCATTACCTGAATAATCATTCCGCCAAAAGCGGGGATAGCCATCGGCACCATAATGTCCGCCCCTTTTCCGGTTGACGTAAGCACCGGCAATAAAGCGATAACCGCCACCGCAGTTGTCATCATAGCCGGTCGAACCCGTTTCTTGCCGGCAGAAACAACGGCTTCACGTACATCGTGTACTGTTTTCAGCTTCTTCTCTTCAAACACCTGATGAATGTAGGTTCCCATAATTACTCCGTCATTGGTGGCAATTCCAAACAGGGCAATAAACCCTACCCAAACCGCTACACTCAGATTAATCGGATGCATTTGGAACAGATCACGCAGGTTCATTCCGGCAATGGAGAAGTTCAGGAACCAATCCTGTCCGTAGAGCCACAGCATGATAAATCCACCGGCAAATGCCACAAAAACACCTGAGAAATGGATAAACGAAGCAGTCACCGTTTTGAACTGGAAGTACAACAAGAGTAAAATCAGCAACAAACTGATTGGGATAACAAGGGATAACCGCTAGGTCGCACGAATCTCATTTTAATAGTTTCCGGCAAATTTGTAAGTAACTCCGGCAGGCAACTTTAATTCACCCGAGTCGAGTTTTTTCTGCAATATCGTACCGGCCTCGTCCACCACATCCACTTCGGCTTTACTTTCCACTTTATCGAAAATGACATATCCAACCAGGAATGTATTCTCGGTTTTAATCATTTGCGCACCTCGGGTGTAATTAATATCAGCCAATTCGCTCAATGGAATTTGCGTTCCATTCATGGCCGGAATCAGAATCCGTTTGATGTCGTCTGGATTATCCCGCAACTCACGTGCATACCGCACCCGCATAGGGAAACGTTCGCGCCCTTCCACCGAAGTGCTCAATGCCATACCACCCATAGCTACTTGCAGGATTTCCTGCACATCGCTAACGGTCATTCCGTAACGTGCCATGTTTTCGCGATTCAGTTTTATTTCCATATATGGTGCACCAACAGCCCTATCGTAAAACACCGATGAAGCTTTTATCGATGGATCACTTTTCAATGCTTTTTCAAATTGCATTCCGGCTTTTTCAATCGATTCCAAATCCGGTCCGTACACTTTTAAGCCCATAGGAGCACGCATTCCGGTAGAAAGCATCACCAACCGGGTTTCAATCGGTTGCAGCTTCGGAGCAGATGTCAAACCGGGAATATCGGTCACTTTGACTATTTCATTACAAATGTCATTCGGCTTTTTTATTTGTGACCGCCACTGACGGAAATATTCACCTTTGTCCGACTGAATCAAACTATCGGCTGGAATGGCGCGGAATGTTTCTTTTCCGGCATTGAAAGTTTTTCCGTTTTTCAACAGAAATGCACCATCACCATTCACTTTGAACCGTTCACGCTGACCATTTTCATTCAACATATATTCAGGACGATAATTGATGGTATTTTCGAACATTTGCACCGGAGCGGGATCGAGAGCTGAATTGACACGTCCCCATTTGCCCACCGCCACTTCCACTTCTGGAATAGCCGACAGCCGTTTATCCAGGGTTTCAATATATTGCAGATTCTTTTCAATACTCGAATGCGGCATACTGGTTGGCATAAGCAAATATGAACCTTCGTTCAATGACGGCATAAATTCTTTGCCAATTCCCGGAAATACTTTTGCCGGAGCTTGCCACCAGATTTTTTCAACACCTTTTGCCACCGGTCCGAAAACTTTATCAAATCCCTGCCAGGCAAGCAGTCCGAAAAACAGCGTAAAAAGAGGAAGTAGCAGAAATTTCCATTTATGAATCAATGCCCAGCGAAGAATCGGTTCGTAAAAATGAACCATCGTCATCAAAATGGATAGAATTACGGCCACAATTCCGGTCACAAACAAAAAATTGACCAATATGCTGTTTGTGGCACCCAATGGCAACCATTCTTTGGACAAATAATACACTGCCACCAACACGGTTATGCCAATATTAATATAGTTTGGAAATTCACTGCGTTTTTTTGTCCACCGATAATCCAGCAGGTTATTGATCCCGATAGCTGTCAGAGCTAAAGCCGGCCACGCATGCCAGGCAATAAGGAAAAATACGCCTGCCACAATAAGACTTCCATTGAAATAGCGACGGATTTTCTTTGTGTCAATCCGGATATCAAAAAGGATGTGTACCAACGTTGGCAACACCACGATGCCGAGAATAAATGCCGATATAAGTGCAAACGACTTTGTAAATGCGAGCGGATGAAACAATTTTCCTTCGGCTGCCTGCATGGCAAAAACCGGCAAAAAACTCACAATGGTAGTGGCAATGGAAGTTACCACGGCTGCGCGCACTTCGGTTGTTGCCAGATAAATAACATTCATCAGTTCTTTGCCACGCACACCTTTATTTTCGGGCATTTCCAAATGCCGCAGAATATTTTCCACATCCACAATGCCAATATCCACCATCACCCCAATGGCAATGGCAATACCCGACAGAGCTACAATATTCGCTTCCACGCCGAAGAAATGCATCAGAATAAATGTCATTAGCACGCCCAGCGGCAATAATCCTGCAACAATCACCGAAGCGCGTAGATTCAATACCAACACGATAATGACGATGATACTAATCAGGATTTCGTGCGAAAGAGCCGATTCAAGCGTCCCGATAGTTTCTTTTATCAAACCGGTACGGTCGTAAAATGGTACAACAGTTACTTTAGAAATACTGCCATCTGCAAGTTTCTTTTGCGGCAATCCGGCTTCAATCTCTTTGATCTTGGCTTTTACATTGCCAATCACTTCCATCGGGTTCGAACCGTAACGGGCTACTACCACCGCTCCCACCGCTTCGCTTCCGGCTTTATCAAGACAACCACGACGGGTTGCAGGACCAAAGGATGTGTGCGACACATCTTTTATCCGAACCGGAATATTATTCCGAACCAAAACGACTGAATTATCGAGGTCGTCCAGATTTTTCACGTAACCCAAGCCCCGGATAATGTATTCCACATTATTCAGTTCCACGGTTTCGGCACCAATATCCAGATTGCTTTTGCGGACGGCATTCATCACGTCCATCACCGAAACGCCAAAAGCTTTCAATGCTTCCGGATTGACATCCACCTGATATTCTTTGGTGAAACCGCCCACCGAAGCCACTTCCGAAACACCTTCGGCAGCCGACAAACTGTATTTGACGTAAAAATCCTGAATGGTACGCAATTCCTGCGGATTCCAACCGCCATTCGGCTTGCCTGTTTTCGGGTTGCGTCCTTCGAGTGTGTACCAGAAAATCTGCCCGAGTGCCGTGGCATCAGGTCCCAATGCCGGTTGAACGCCTTGCGGCAACGTCCCGGCAGGTAATGAATTCAGCTTTTCCAATATCCGCGAGCGGCTCCAGTAAAATTCCACATTATCCTTGAAAATAATGTAGATAAACGACATGCCGAACATGGAAGTGCTACGAATAGTCTTCACACCGGGAATACCGAGCAATGCCGACGTAAGCGGATAACTGATCTGATCCTGAATATCACGGGGCGAACGTCCAATCCATTCGGTGGAAACAATTTGCTGGTTGTCACCAATATCCGGAATGGCATCCACCGGAATCGGATCACGGGGAATAACTCCCGTTTTCCAATTGAAGGGCGAATACGCAATTCCAATTACCACGAAGGCAATCAGAAAAATAAAAGTAATCAGCCGGTGATAGAGAAAATAATGAACGAGTTTATTGAACATATGACCCCTAACCCCTAAAGGGGAATTTAAAATGTGTATAAAACAAAAGTAGTAATTCTAATTATAAGTAGTAACCTCAAGCCCCCTTTAGGGGGTTGGGGGGGACATTTAACGATATTTACAACAGCTTGGCAAAGCATTGTAAGCCTTATCCGTGGCTTTGTACTTTGGTGTGTCGTGACCTACCGCGGCTATTTTCTTTTGAATGTCGTCACTTTTTACTTTCATAGGGTTATAAACCAGTGTAAGCATTTTTGTTTTATCACTCCAGTCGGCTTTGGTAACGCCTTCCACTTTAGCGGCTTTTTCGATACGTGCCTTGCACATTTCGCATTTACCGGATACTTTGATAGTTTCAGTTTTTGTCATAACCATTTTTGAATTGTTGGTCATTTGTGCAGATGTAGTTGCACTTACGGTGATAGCTATTAAAGCTACAAGAAATAATTTTAATGTTTTCATTTTGGAATATTTTAATAATTAATATATAGGAATGGTATGGGTATAACAACCCGTTAGCCAATGAGTTCAAAAAACTCTTCAGCTAAAATTCAAATGATATCAGTTAATCAAATACGGAATACGCAAATATCGGGGAGACTGACAGCACTGGCAATGAATTTGCCGGGTGGCTGGACATTTGTGTTTACAGAAGAATGAGTATTGAAAAATTGTAATCCAATACTTTCCGGAATATAGAAAACCTGCAAAAGTTGTTTTATAGGTTCATTAATTTGTAAAGAAGAAGGATTGTAGTTTGAGTCAACAGCAAAGAAAGATGTTTTATCCTTGCAGCAACTCTCAGCAGTAATCGTATTGGCGGTGGTATTGATTTGTTTATCAACTACCATTCCACAGCTTGCCTTTTCATCATCCAGCGACCATTTTACAGCAGCCAGTTCACCTTCGCAATAGTGCGAAGCCAGACTAAGATGCATCCCCGAAAGGAGAATCAATGCTGCAAATACTATGGAAAATAGCTTTTTCATTTGGTACTGAAACAAACCTGTGCATAAAAAGTTTGCGCAAAAGTAGAATAAAAAGTGATTAGATGATGAAAAATAGCCGTTAATGTTTTATAATGGACGGTCACCGTTTCACGGGATGTTCAATTTGCGGGGTCAGTCAGCCAATGCACAAGAGGTGTTTATTAGCGGCTGGCAATTAGTGTTTTCAAGTAATTTCCCGGGGTTAGAATACCCAACGAACTGTTTTTATAATCTTTGATATTTCGAGTTATAATTAAATCAATTTCTCCTGACAATTCAGCGGAGAAGTTTTGAAGAGCATCTTCGAAGTCTTTAAAACTGGAGTTCAACGCTTTTCGAATTACTGTTTTGTCTGTTGTTAAGACTTCGATTATTGATGTTAGTTGTATTAATTTTTCGACGACTTTTTCGTGAGTCGCTGTTTGTCTTAATAAATAATATACATTGCTAATAATCACAGAAGTAATAAATCCCTTTATCTCATTAGATTCACATAAAGCTAAAATTTGAGCAGCATTATCAGAAAATGGTTTTCGATTAAAAAAGAAATCTAAAATAACGTCTGTATCAATAAGTACTTTATGCATTTTATTGGTATTTTTCGGTTAAACGCTTAGTTAACTCTTGCTTGTAATCAAAATTCTGAGGAGCTTTGAAAGAACCTTTAAGTGATTTTACGATAGGAGTCAATTCAATGTTTTCTGCATTTTCATCTCTCGTAATAGCTTTTAGATAATTTTCAATGATCTCTGACAAACTTCGTCCCTTATTGTTAGCATATTTCTTCGCTCTTTCAATAATTGTTTGTTCGATTGTAAGTGTTAGTTTCGTATTCATAATGAGTTTTGTGATTAAATAATTTCATACGTGCAAATATATATATATTTATACGTGTGTGCAAATTTTTCGTATTAAATGTACTTCTTGTTTTATTTTTTTTATGCTTGCCCCTAACGACAGAGACTATGTGCATTTGTCCGCCAGCTGGCGGAGGGAGCGTTCGCTGTCCGTCAGCTGACGGACAAGGTGAATGCAGGAGCAAAACCCCTGCCTGCGGCAGGCAGGTGCTAAATGCACAGCTTGCCCCGCCTTAGCGGGATCAGCCAGCCAATGAACATAGGCGTGTGTTAGGTGCTAGGTGTTTGGTTGTCAGTCGTATTATTTTCGTATAATTTAAAATTCAGTCAAAATGAAATTATCAAAATCTGATTTATATAGTTTAATTATAGTCTTTATTATAGATTTATTTATTAT
>Ga0209746_1001444_pt1 | contig 11427 bp, 10 predicted proteins | sample BarGraNGADG00211_3_FD_184496 | JGI IMG/M metagenome (GOLD analysis project Ga0209746, IMG submission 184496) | Arctic peat soil microbial communities from Barrow, Alaska - Barrow Graham LP Ref core NGADG0011-211 (SPAdes) (version 2) | ecosystem: Environmental > Terrestrial > Soil > Wetlands >...
TACCAGCTGCTGCCAGCCCAGGTAGCACAGCCACTAAATATGATATGGCCGATAATACTTGTTTTTCTTTCTGTACCACTGCTGCGGCAAAAAATCGAAAGTAAAAGCTTTTTAGCGCTATTTGTAAGCTTTATTGGAGTTTATTTAATTGCATCGCAGGGAAGTCCTTTTAAACCAGGCCATTCAGATCTTAACGGGATATTTCTCGCTACAGGAAGTTCAGTTTTATGGTCCATATATTTTATTCTTAATGTGAAAGATAAAAGGGATGAAGGGGTCAAACTTCTTCTTAATTTTATTTTTGGTTCGATCTTTCTGATTATTACAGTGGTACTTACCGGAAAATGGCAGACAGAATCGGGGTGGATAGGAACTGCTTCTTCAGTCTATGTTGGCATATTTGAAATGGGTATTACATTTTTCTTCTGGCTTAAAGCGCTTCAGATGGCTTCTACCACAGCGAAAGTGAGTAACCTGGTTTACCTTGCTCCCTTTCTTTCTCTGTTTTTTGTACACTTTATTATTCATGAACGCGTTTATTATACAACACCTTTAGGATTATTATTCATTATTTCCGGAATCTTTATTCAATCATTGCGATCAAAAGCTATTGTTTAATTGTTATACACACGAAATTATATAAATACAAAAATGAAAAAGTTTGCTATTCTTCTTCTACTTACAATAATCGCATTTAGTTCCTGCAAAAAAAATGTCACGCCGGCAACCAAAACTGATACGGTGGATCAAATGGCCAGGGATTCTTTATATTATATAATGAATAATTACTATTTCTGGTATAAACTTATGCCTGTTGTTGTCAAAACAGATTATCAGGATCCATATGCACTTCTCGATGCCATGATGTATAAGACTCTTGACAGATGGAGTTTTATGGAGACTTATGCCCAGTATGTAGCTCAGTCTACAGGAAGCTTTGTCGGACATGGAATCAGTATGGGTCTTGATCCTTCCGACCAGGTCAGAATTACTCAGATCTACTCCAATTCACCATTATACAGCAAAGGAGTACGAAGAGGATGGATCGTAAAGAAACTCAACGGCACGGACATTGCTCCGATATTTATTGCAAATGATGCAACAGCATACTCTAACCTTATTGGGGCATCTACTGCTGGTATAACTAACACCTTCCTTTTTCATACACCAGCCGGAAAAGATTCAACTATTAGTTCAACAAAAGCCTCTTTTACATTAAATACAGTGATTCTTGCTGATACTCTGCACCTGAAATCAGGAATAACGGGGCACCTCGTTTTTGACCAGTTCATTCCACCGTCAAACCAGGAATTGCTAAGCGCATTTACTTATTTCAGTCAGAACAATATTAAAGATCTGATTGTAGATTTAAGATATAACGGAGGAGGTGATATCAGTGTACTAACAAATATGGCAAGTTATGTTGCGGGGGCTTCCAAATTAAACTCTGCTTTTCTTACCCTTACATATAATGACCTGAATCAATTCCGCAACAGGTCATTTAATTTCATCTCGGTCCTCTCCCCTCTCAGCATATCGAGATTAGTTGTAATTACAACAAGAGGAACAGCCTCCGCAAGTGAAGATTTTATTAATGGCCTGAAACCAAGCCTTAATGTGGTAACCATCGGTGATACAACTAACGGTAAACCTGTTGGAATGAATGGATTTGGTTATCCTGCAGCTAATCCAACTTATATATTCTGGCCTATTACTTTTTCACTGGTTAACTCTACCGGCCAGGGTGATTTTTATAAAGGTTTTGCACCTGCAAAATATGTGATTGATGATATTACCCATGACTGGGACGACAGATCAGAAGCATGCCTTAAGGAATCGATATTCTATCTTGAACATGGAAATGTGTCAGCCAGAGGATTATATGCAGGGAAACAATCTTCAACTATATTTTCCGAAAAGAACGGAAAAAACAATAATGCTTATATCCTGAATAAATAATTTTTGAAATGTCCCTTTGTGAACCTTAGTGAATCCTTTGCGTACCTTTGCGGTAAAAATAATGCATTATCAACAGTTGAATTAATTTGAAAGCAAAACCAAAGGAGAGGATAATTCTGGGTATAGATCCAGGTACAAGTATCACAGGATATGGAGTTATAAAAACTTCCGGTACTACCCCCGAATTAATTACTATCGGATCAATTGATCTTTCAAAATATGATGATCACTATCTTAAATTGAAACATATTTTTGAGAGAACAGCAGGCATTATAGATGAATATCATCCCGATGAGCTGGCAATAGAAGCACCTTTCTATGGTAAAAATGTTCAATCGATGCTGAAACTTGGCAGGGCACAGGGAGCCGCTATAGCGGCTGCACTTTCCAGGTCATTGCCAATCTTTGAGTATGCTCCCAGGAAAATAAAAATGTCTATTACAGGCCAGGGTGCAGCCTCAAAGGAACAAGTAGCTTCCATGCTCATGAATATCCTGAAATTCAACCTGACTGAAATAAAGCTCGATGCCACCGATGGTCTTGCTGCAGCACTTTGCCATTTTTACCAGACAAACAAACCGACTGAGGAAAAATCCTATAACAGCTGGAAAGATTTTATGAATAAAAATCCCAGGCGGGTGAAGAGGAAAGCGGAGTAATCTGGCTATACCACAGCAAATGCCAGGGCTACAACACTTACCTTAACTCCTTCATTTTTAAGCAGTTCAATTGTACACGATTCTATGGTTGATCCTGTGGTGATTACATCATCAACTAGTAATATATGTTTTCCTGAAACAGCCTGAGTTTCTGACACCTGAAAAATGCCCTCGACATTGGTCCATCTTTCATATCTCGACCGTTTTGTCTGTGTTGCTGAAACCATTTTCCGTACCAGCGATTTAATATCAACTGATAATTCTGCTGCATCGGCAATTCCCATTGAAATGACCTCACTCTGATTAAACCCCCTGACCCGTTTTTTAGAGGGATGAAGAGGAACAGGAATTACAATATCTATATCGTCCATAAATCCTGAAGCTTTCAGAGACAGACCATAAATTCTGCCCAGCTCATAACCAATCTCTTTAATCCCTTTATACTTCATATTATGAATCAGTTTCCTGATACGACTGTCTTTATTATAATATGAAAATGCGGCAGCTTTTTCGATCATACATCTTCCCCAGAAGAGCTGCGCTACAGGATTCTCCGGTATCAGATGATAATTAGTACGGGGTATAACAACAAAGCATTCAGTACAAATCAGGTGTTCATTTCTCATAAGATGGTCACCACAGGCATAGCACAGCCGGGGAAACAGCAGACTGATAAAATCGTCCCAAAAATCATAGATATAACTCATGCAGCGAGTTCAATCTTCCTATTTAAAGAATGACCTTACGGCTAATTTTAGCCGCTATATCTTTATATTCTTCAACTGTAAACTTAAGTTTTGGATTTCTGAAGTTAATATCTTCCATTGTATCCATGGGAACGAGATGTATGTGTGCATGTGGCACCTCAAGACCCAGGATTGCAACACCTATTCTGTTGCAGGGTATAGTATTTTTAATTGCCACTGCAATCTTCTTTGAAAAAACGATCATCCCGGATAAATATACATCTTCCAGGTCAAAAATATAATCTGTCTCTCTTTTAGGCACAACAAGTGTGTGTCCTGCTCTTAATGGGTTGATGTCGAGAAATGCAAAATAATTTTCATCCTCGGCTATCTTGTAACATGGTATTTCCACCTTAATAATTTTAGTAAAAATGGTGGCCATATCAGTTTCTTGAATGAAAAATTAAATGGAAATGGAAATTATTTCAAACGGAATAGTTCCTGAAGGAACTTTGATTTGTACTATATCTCCTACTTTTTTCCCTATAAGACCCTGGGCAATAGGAGAACTGACAGCAATTTTTCCAAGTTTAAAATTTGCTTCACTTTCAGGAACAATCAGATATTCCATAACTGAATTATTCGATTTGTTCCTGATCTTTACCCTGTTAAGTAATCTTACAGAAGAGGTATCGATTTTTGATTCATCAAGAATTCGTGAACGAGCCACGATATCATCAAGCTTGGAAATCCTTAACTCAAGCATACCCTGTGCCTCCTTGGCAGCAGAATATTCAGCATTTTCAGAAAGGTCACCCTTATCCCTTGCATCAGCTATCTGCCTGGAGATTGAAGGTCTCTCAACATTTCTCATTTGGTCGAGTTCCTCTTTCAGCTTCTGAAGACCTTCTACGGTAACATATATAACCTCTGACATTTTTCGCTATTATATTAAAAAAACAAGAAGAATTCCGGGTTGGCGGAACTCTTCAAGAACAAATGTATAAGAAATTTTACTTATTTACAAATTTTAGTCCTGTGGACAGGTGTTTTACAAGTATTTAAATACAAAAATAATTGTTTATTTTAATTTTTCTCTGCTCCCTTCATTCCGGTCTCATCTTTTCTCCTTCTTTTCCTATCTCTTATTGTATAGGTCTTCTTATTTTGCTTCATACGCGCCTGTACCTCAGGACTTTGAATATCAACAGTCCGTTTTTGAGATCTTTTCACGGATTTATCATAGTTTCTTTTAAGTCTGCGATCATTTGCTTCCTGTTTCCTTTTAGCCCTGAGAACGGACCTCGGTTCTTTAACTTTTGCTTCTTTCTTTCTGCCTACAGTTTTTCCGAAAAGTGCTTTTTCGGGATTCTTATGAAAAAGCTGGCCATCAGATGATCCGATTGCCAGAGTTAGAATAAAAAGAACCAGAAAAAGTTTTCTTATGGATAAATTATTCATTATCAGATATTACAATAAATAAACTTCAATTCCGTTAAATTTCCGGCACTAATAGTAATTTTGCAGTAATAATTGTTTTCTGATGGCTTCAGATTCAAAAATAAGATTTTTTTTAATTCTTTTTGCATTGGCATTCTGTTTATCATCATGCAACAAAAAGAATGATGTTATACCCGATACATATGTTAATTTCACTCTCGACCTCAATGACCCTGAATTTGTGAACCTTAGCGGATTCGGTGGTTCTGTAATGGTAGGTTCAGGTACAAATAACTGGGGCACTGCCGCCGCAGGATATGATGGCAATGGAATTATTATTTGTTACGGGGTTGAGGAGTTTTACGCTTACGACCGCACCTGCCCACACGATTACTTTAATAACGGGCTCAGCATTAAAGTAAGTGTTGACCCAAAAAATTCCACAATTGCTATCTGCCCGAAGTGCGGAACAAAATACGGACTTACAGTTGGAGGTACCCCGGCATCCGGTGTAGGAAGATATCCTCTGAAAAACTACAAAACAAGTTACGTTGGAAACTATGTAATGGTTTGGAACTGAGGTTAATACCTGTAATGATCCGGCTTATAAGGTCCGGCATCAGGTACTCCTATATAATCTGACTGTTCCTTTGTAAGTTTTGTAAGTTTGACTCCAAGCTGATCGAGATGCAACCGCGCGACTTCCTCATCGAGATATTTAGGAAGTCTGTAAACACCAATTTCATATTTGTTCTTCCATAGTTCAATCTGAGCAAGGGTCTGATTACTGAAAGAGTTGCTCATAACAAATGAAGGATGCCCGGTAGCGCATCCAAGATTAACCAATCTTCCCTCTGCCAGAATAAAAATTGAATGCCCGTCGGGAAACAGGTATTTATCCACCTGTGGTTTGATATTGATCTTTACAATTCCCTTCATCTCATTCAGATTATCAACCTGAATCTCATTATCGAAATGACCAATATTACAAACAATTGCCTGGTCTTTCATTTTCATCATATGATCAAGGGTTATAATATCCCTGTTCCCTGTAGCGGTAACAAAAATATTGCCTTCATAAAGAGTGTCTTCAACCGTTTTAACTTCAAATCCTTCCATAGATGCCTGCAAAGCACAAATCGGATCAATTTCTGTGACAATTACCCTTGAACCGTAAGATTTCATCGATCTGGCACAACCTTTTCCTACATCACCATAACCGCAAACAACAACTACCTTGCCGGCAAGCATTACATCGGTTGCTCTCTTTATTCCGTCAGCAAGCGACTCGCGACATCCGTAAAGGTTGTCGAATTTTGATTTTGTAACGGAATCATTAACATTAATTGCTGGTACAAGTAATTCGCCATTTTCCATCATCTGATATAATCTGTGGACACCTGTTGTAGTCTCCTCTGATATTCCTTTAAGCTCACTCACCGTCCGGTGCCATTTTCCCGGTTCTTTAGCCAGAATATCTTTAAGCGTAGCAAGAATTATTGCCTCTTCCCTGCTTTCCGGCTTCCTGTTTAGAATCTCGGGTGTTTTTTCCGCTTTGTATCCAAGATGAACCATAAGCGAGGCATCACCTCCATCATCGACCAGCAAATTAGGTACTTTCCCTCCGGGGAATGTCATAGCCTGTGCCGTGCACCACCAATATTCTTCAAGTGTCTCTCCTTTCCAGGCAAAAACAGGAATACCACTGGCAGCTATAGCTGCGGCTGCATGATCCTGGGTTGAAAAGATATTACAGCTGGCCCATCTAACCTCGGCGCCAAGTTCCGCCAAAGTTTCAATCAGCACTGCTGTCTGAATAGTCATATGCAACGAACCTGTAATCCGCGCGCCTTTCAATGGTTTCTCAGAAGAGTATTTCTTCCTGATTGCCAGCAAACCCGGCATCTCTTTTTCAGCTATTTCAATCTCTTTTCTTCCAAACTCAGCCAGTGAAATATCTTTTACCTGGTATTGCATAGTATTAAATGTTACATTCATAATTCAGATTATTTTTGAGAGGTCAAAGTTAACAAAAACATTTGTTTTTTCAGGTTAACAGTCGAAGAGTGTATTCCTTATCACGACCCATTTGTTCTGTCAGCTGCGTCAGGTTATCAAACTTTTTTTCATCTCTCAGCCTTTTCCTGAAAAAAACTGAAATATTCCGTCCGTAAATGTCATTATCGAAGTTTAGAATATGAACTTCAATACTCCTTAGACTGAGATCTTCATTTACTGTTGGATTTGAACCTATGCTAAGCATTCCGGGATGCAGGTTTTCATCAATTTTAACCTCTACAGCGTATACTCCATTCGCGGGTATAAGCTTGTGCCGGGAAGTGGGTTTTATGTTTGCAGTAGGATAGCCAATAGTGCGCCCGATCCTTCTGCCCTCAATAACTGTCCCACTCACAGAATAAGAATATCCTAGCCAGCTGTTTGCTTCATCTATTTTCCCCTTTATCAATGCTTCACGAATTGAAGATGAGCTTATAGCTCCCTCTTCAGTGTGATAACCCTGTACCTGTTCTACTCTGAAATCAAGCTCTTCCGCACATTTCTTTATTGTATTAAAATCTCCTTCACCCCTTCTTCCGAAGTGATGATCATACCCGATTATAAGATACTTAGTCCCAATCTTTTTAACAAGTATATCTTTTATAAAATCACAGGAAGGGATCTTACTGAACGCAGTATTGAATTCTATGATAATCAGATGGTCAACATTTGCTTTTCCCAGCAAGACCACTTTTTCGTCCATTGTTGTAAGAAATGAAAGATTTTTGTTGTTTTGTTCCAATACAAGCCTTGGATGAGGTGAAAATGTAATAACAACTGATTCTCCCTTCCCCGTTCGTGCTCTTGAAACAAGGGTATCAAGAAGAGCCCTATGTCCCCTGTGAACTCCGTCAAAAATTCCGAGAGTTGCAACAGGTGCAATCAGATGCAGATTTTCATACCCTTCATGAATAATCATAAATTGAAATTATGTCTGCAAAATTAATAAAGCCCATGGAAATGAAGCAGATTAATGGTTTAGTTTTCGTAATTTTATAAAAAGATATCCTATTTAGTCAATCATCATGAATACACCCAGTTTCTATCTTTCCGACCCTTGGCTGGATCCCTTCAGGGAAGTTATTGACAGACGCATAACCAAATGTCTTTTAAAAGAGAAAGAGCTGGTTGGAAATGGGAACCTGTGTTAATTTGCTATGGGCCATTATTACTACGGTCTGCACCGGTTGAAAGACTCCTGGGTCTCCAGGGAATGGGCTCCGAATGCAAAAAGCATTTTTATTATCGGGGTATTCAACGACTGGAAAGAGAAGAAGGAATTTATGATGAACAGGATAAACAATATGGGAGACTGGGAGATATTTCTGTCGCCTGAAACCCTTAAGCATGGAGACCTCTATAAGCTTTCAGTACACTGGGAAGGAGGAGCAGGAGAACGGATTCCCTCATACGCGAACCGTGTAATTCAGGATGAAAAGACAAAAATATTCAACGCCCAGGTCTGGCAGCCTGAGGAAAAATATTCATGGAGTTGTAAAAATTTTGCTTCAAGCTTTCCTGCGCCAGTGATCTATGAAGCTCACATCGGGATGGCCACATCGCAAGAGAAAATAGGCACTTACCATGAATTCACCGAAAATGTTCTGCCGGCAATTATTAAATCGGGATACAATACGATCCAGCTGATGGCAATCCAGGAACATCCTTTTTATGGATCTTTCGGTTATCATGTCTCCAGTTTTTTTGCGGCTTCATCACGGTTCGGGACACCTGAGGACCTTAAGGAACTTGTTGATAAAGCACATTTTTCATGACTCAGGGTTATAATGGATCTGGTTCACTCTCATTCAGTTAAAAATTTAAATGAAGGATTAGGTCTGTTCGATGGATCTCTGGGCCAATATTTCCATGCTGGTCCGAGAAGAAATCATATTGCATGGGATTCATTATGCTTTGACTATGGAAAAGACAATGTAATCCATTTCCTGTTATCAAACTGTCGTTTCTGGCTTGAAGAGTACAAATTTGACGGATTCCGGTTTGACGGGATCACGAGTATGATATATTATGATCACGGCCTTGAGAAGAACTTTACATCATATAATGAATATTTTGACGGTAATCAGGATGAAGACGCGTTGGTTTATCTTTTTCTTGCCAATAAACTTATCCATAAATTCAACCCTGAAGCACTTACAATTGCTGAGGAGATGAGCGGCATGCCCGGATTGGCGGCAGGTACAGAAAAAATGGGTTATGGTTTCGATTACAGATTATCAATGGGAGTTCCCGATTTCTGGATAAAACTGGTAAAAGAGACTCTTGATGAAAACTGGGACATGGGTAAATTGTTCTATGAACTCACCCAGCATCGTCCTGAAGAAAAAATAGTATCGTATTGCGAATCGCACGACCAGGCGCTTGTTGGAGATAAAACGCTCATCTTCAGAATGATTGATGCTGAAATGTATTCAGGTATGAATAAGTCATATCACAGTATCGTGGTTGACCGTGGTATTGCTTTGCATAAAATGATCAGATTAATAACCTTCAGCACATCAGGTGGCGGATACCTGAACTTTATGGGAAATGAGTTTGGTCATCCTGAATGGATCGACTTTCCACGGGAAGGAAACAACTGGAGCTTTAAGTATGCCCGCCGGCAATGGCAACTTGCAGAAAACAAAGATCTTAAGTACTATAGCCTTCTTAAGTTCGACAGAAAGATGGTGAAACTCCATACCGATTTCAAAATCCTTGACGATCTGACAGTCAACAGGGTCTATGAAAATAATGCCGATAAGGTTATTGCCTATATGAGAGGAGAATTACTATTTGTATTTAATTTTCATCCGAATACCTCCTTCACTGATTATGGAATTCCGGTTTCGGGAAGATTCAGGATTGTTCTCGATACTGATGATGCTGCATTTGGTGGATTCAACAGGATTGACAGAAAAACAGTCTATCTCTCTATCAGAAAAGCAGAAAGGAACATTATTAATGCTCCTTTATACCTTTACCTTTATCTGCCGGCAAGGACAGCCCTGGTATTTAAAAAGGAACCTGTCCGCCGGGCAACCGATATTTAGTCAATCCAGCGAAGCAGGTAAAAATCCTGCTTGTGCGGAAGATCCTTGTGTTTAGGATAAATTCGTATGCCATAGAAGAATGACCCTGCTTTTTCAGGAACAAGACTGGCCCTGTAAAGACATTTGCTACTCTTGCAACTTATCAGTTTAAACTCCTCACTTGCAACGAATTCATGCTCACCTCTTTTGCTCATATGAGTAACAATAAATTCCACACCAACATTTTCTTTTGGAATTTTCTTCACATCAAGCACAATTTCTGCCCTATAGTCATGACCAGAGCGGTATATGTTCTCTCCTGCCTTTTCAAAACTATAGTTTATGACTTCAATATTATCCCACTCATCTTTTATGGCTTTCTTCCAGGCATCTAGTTCTTTTGCCTTCTCAAAGTTATTATCACTTAGATACTTACTACGTTTAAAAAGCTTATTATAATACTTCTCGTAATAGTCGTCAATCATCCTCTTCATGGTAAATTCAGGAGCAATCTTTACCATAGTGTTTTTAATCAGGCTTGCCCATTCTATCGGCACGCCATGCTCATCAGAGGAATAATAGGCCGGAACTATTTCATATTCAAGCATATTATATATGGTTTCAGCATCAATATCATCCTGAAGTTCCTGATTTTCATATGTTCTCTTTTTCGGTAAAGCCCAGCCTGCAAATGCCCTGTAACCTTCGACCCACCACCCGTCGAGGACACTGAAGTGAATTGTGCCATTCATAACTGCTTTTTCACCACTCGTTCCGGAGGCCTCAAGTGACCGGGTCGGAGTATTAAGCCAAATGTCGACGCCTCTTGTCAGATACTTCGCCATTTCAATATCATAGTTCTCGAGGAAAATGACTTTTCCTTCAAACTCAGGCATCTGTGATATTTCAAATACCTTTTTTATTAAATCCTTTCCTCCACCGTCATTTGGATGAGCTTTTCCTGCATAGATAAACTGTACGGGCTTCCCCGGATTATTAACTATTCTGGCGAGCCTGTCGAGATCGCGGAAAAGAAGAGATGCTCTTTTATACGTTGCAAAACGCCTTGCAAATCCTATTGTCAGCGCTTTTTCATCGAGATGGTTGCTTATACTCAATAAAGTATGAGGACTCACATGCTTCTCAATCATATCTGCCTGAAGCCTTTTCCTGATATTTGTAAACAGGTTCTTTTTAAGTTTGGTTTTTATATCATATACCTTTCTATCTTCCAGATTGTATAGTTTTTCCCAAAGGCTTCTATCGGTCTGATCAAAATTTTTATCGCCGGTCAACTCTCTGTAAACCTCCCGCCATTCGGGAGCAGTCCATGTAGGATGATGAACACCATTAGTCACATAACCAATAAAAAGTTCCTCTTTAAGATATCCCGGCCAAAGTTTATTGAACATTTCCTGGCTAACCTCCCCATGCAGTTTGCTAACGCCATTTATCTCCTGCGACATACGGGCAGCAAGAAAACTCATATTGAATTTTTTATCGGAATCCCCTTTACATTGTCCCAGAGCCATAAGCTCGTCCCATGTAATTGTCAGCCGGCTGACAATTACATGGGACGAGCTTATGGCTCTG
>Ga0209746_1001446_pt1 | contig 11423 bp, 8 predicted proteins | sample BarGraNGADG00211_3_FD_184496 | JGI IMG/M metagenome (GOLD analysis project Ga0209746, IMG submission 184496) | Arctic peat soil microbial communities from Barrow, Alaska - Barrow Graham LP Ref core NGADG0011-211 (SPAdes) (version 2) | ecosystem: Environmental > Terrestrial > Soil > Wetlands >...
CGCGCCGGCGGCGCCCCGTCAGTAGGCCTCGGGCGCCGACAGCCGTGCGGCCAGCTCGGCCCGCGACTCGAGCCCCAGCTCGTGGTAGATCTTGGAGAGAGTCGCCTCGACTGTGCGCACGCTCACGAACAGGGCGCCCGCAACCTCCTTGTTCGAGCGCCCCTTGGCCACGAGCTCGGCGATCTGCTGCTCGGTAGGTGTCAGGCCGAGATCGCCGCCTCGTTGACCGCCGGCCCGTTCGAGCGCCGCATGCGCCTTCTGCGACCACAAGCGCGCGCCCAGCCGATCGAAGATGTCGGCCGCCTGCTCGAGCGCTTCACGGGCCGTTCGCTTCTGTTTCGCCCTCTGCCTTACCGCTCCGGCAACGAGCATCGTGCGACCGCGCTCGAAGGGGTCGGACAGCACCTCGTGCCCGGCGATAGCGCGTTCGATCGCAGCCGCCGCACCGTCGAGATTGCCTCGGCCGGCATCTACGAGTGCCCGGCAGCGGGCGGCGCTGACGATGCCGTTCGGGCGTTTCGTCGCGGCCACGTGCTGCTCGAAGCTTTCCAGTATGCGTTCGGCTCGATCGAGCTCGTCGATGGCGACCAGCGTCTCGATCGCATTCGGGCGGATGGTGAAGAGCGGCATCGCGATCGAGATGTCGCGGCCTAGCCTGTCCTGCAGCGCGAGCGCCGGTTCCAGCCAGCCCCAGGCTTTCCGCGCGTCGCCGAGCGAAAGCTGTAGGAAACCCGCGAGCGATGTGAGAGAGAGAGTCTGCCAGTGGGCCGTGGCTCGTTCGGCCTCGGCCGTCTGTTCCGCCAGTCCCAGCACCGACTCCTCGATCTCTCCTCGCAGCACCGACAGCTGGAGTTGCTGGAAGCCGAGCGCGCGGATGATGTACGCGTAGCCGATGTCGAGCGCTTGCTCCAAGCCCTCGTCAGCCATCTGCGCGGCGAGATCCCAGTTGCCGCTTCGCACTTCGAGCTCGATCAGCGGCGCGAGGATCTGAAGGCTGTCGATCAGCTCGCCTTCGTGCTGGGCTCGCTCGAGCTCGGCGCTGAGAATCGGCCGGGCGCGCTCGAGCTCGTCCAGCCAAAACAGCTGCGCGCCGTACCAGAACGACGGGCCGTGGAAGGCAGGCAGGGTCACCTGCTCGCGGTCGATCGCTATTGCCTGCTGCATGATCTTCTCGTCGATCGCGCCGCCGTTCAAGACGGTCACGATTCCAACGCCCTGCAGCGCCTCGACGAGTAGGCGCTTGTCGCTACCACGCTTGGCGTGAACGAGCGCTTCGCGCTGAGCGTCGACCTGGCCGGAGAAGTCGCCCAGTATCGAGCAGACCCTAGCGAGAGCGAGGTATGCCGCCGTCAGGCGATCTTCGTCGCCTCCGGCCTCCTTTACCGCCTGCCGGCAGAGATCGGTTGCCTCCTGCTCGTCCTCGACGAGATTTGCGAGCAGAACCAGCATGTCGGCTCGCCAGGGCCCGCTGTCGAGCTCGCTCAGCATCTCCTCCGCGATGCTGCGAGCGCGCTCTATGTCGCCCGCCGCAAAGTGGTGAGTGGCGGCTTCGTGGCGACGACGGTTGATCTCGCCCGACTGCTCGGGCGGCGTCAGGCGAGCCGCGTGCTCGTACAGCTCGGCGGCGGCTTCGGGCGCTCCGCGCGCGGCCGCATGCGTGGCCGCCGCATCGAGTTCCGTGGCGACTTTCGCATCGGGCGTGTTGTTCCCAAGCGCCAGATGCCATGCGCGCTCCTCGACGCCGAGGGCGACGCTGGCCAGGCGCTTGTGAAGATCGCGTCGATGATCGGGTGGTGCCTCGGCGTAGAGGACGGAGGCGAGCAGCGAGTGGGTGAAGCGGATGCGGTCCCCTTCGAGCTCGACGGCGCCGCTCTCGATCGCCTCGGTGAGACTCCCGCCGCCGGCCGCCCGCACCAGTTCGACGGTCGGTTCGGCTAGCGCCGCTGCAATCAGGAGCGTCTCCTGAGTCGGCTCGGGCAGCGCAACAAGGCGCTCCGTGACGAGCGCGCGCAAGGGCTCCGGCACGGGAATCGGCTGGACCGGCGCGGCCAACGAGTCTTCGAACCCCAAACGGGCAAGCTCCAGCGCGTAAAGCGGATTACCGCCCGTCGCCCGGTAGAGCTGATTGAGCACGGCGCGTGGAATACGGTGCCCGGTGTGCTCGGTAAGCAGGCGCCTGATGGCGCCGAGGCTCAAGGGGCCGAGAGTGAGGCTTTCGGTGGCGCGCCCCAACTCATCGCCGCTATCGAGCTCGAGCAGCGGTTTCCCGCCACTCGCCTCGTCGCTTCGGCGCGTCATAAGCAGGCCGATCGGGCCCCCCCGGAGGCGTCGCAGGACGAAGGCCAGCACGCGGGCCGACGAGGCGTCGAGCCACTGCACGTCGTCGATGGCGATCAGGATTGGGCTTTTCGCCGCGAGCGAGCGGATGAGCGTCAACACGGCGACCGAGACGGCCCGATGATCGGCCTTCCCGTCGCCGGGCTCGATCAGTAATAGGCTGGTCTCGAGCGCCTTGCGCTGTGGCGGCGGTAGGCGCTTTCGACTCGAGAGAGGAACCTCGTCTAGTAGGTCTCCGAGCGCAGCGAAGGAAAGCGGAGTCTCGGTCGGAGCGGCTTCGCAGGTCAGTACACGGAAGCCGCGTTCGCGTGCCAGCGCGATTCCCTCGCGCCAGAGCGCCGTCTTGCCTATGCCGGCCTCGCCGTCGAAGAGAAGGCCGGCCGGACCGGTTTCCGCACTGTCCAGTAAGCGCCGAAGTGCAGCTTGCTCGCTGTCCCGGCCGAGCAGCTCCGCCGTCCCCATGTATCCGAGCTTATCTGAGCGGTCTCCGGAAAACGATGGGCCGCTTGTCAACTGCGCTGCGGCTCCGACCGCAGTGGGCGTTTCCCGAGCATCGCGCAGATACACTTGCGTGCTCTCAATAAGCGCTGTCTCGCCCTTCGATAATGAGTTCCTCTCAGCACATCTCCCGGCCTACCAGCCACCCGCGTAGCCGCCATCGAAAGCACAAGTCGCGGCGTTCGCTCGCTTTGCTGGCACCTGCGGTCGTTGCGCTCTCTTTGCTCGTTCTCGTCGGCTACGCCTTCGCTGGATCGTCCGATCGCATTGCGACTGGAGTTGAGATCGCGGGTGTGAATGTGGGCGGCTTGAGCTCGGCTCAGGCGCGCCAGAAGCTGGAGAAGGCCTCGGCGAAGCTCACCTGGGTACCGGTCGAGTTCGTTGCCAGGAGCGAGCGCTTCCAAGTTGCACCCGCGCAGCTCGGAATCACTATCGACTGGGATGCGGCCATCGCCCGGGCGCGTCGCGACGGCGATGGACTCGGCCCGCTGCGCGGTTTCAAGCGCCTGGAAATGCGTTTCCTCGGCAGTCACATCAAGCCGTCCGTCAAGCTCTCTTCGCGGGCCCTGAAGACGCTTCTCTCGACGATCGCGAAGAGCGTGGACAAGCCTGCGCTAGAGCCGGCGCTCGTCCTCGACGGCTCGCAGCCCAAAGTCGTCCCCGGGCGTAAGGGCAGGGCGCTGGACAAGAAGCGGGCGGCCGACATCGTTATCAGGACGCTCGGGTCGCTCTCTCGCGGCACGGTCGTGCTCCCAGTGAGCGTCGTTACCCCGAGCGTCCGCCGCAGCGATCTCGTGCGGGTCGCGGGCCAGGTTCGCACCGCGACCTCGGCGGGGGTAATGCTCAAGCTGGGGGCGGTGCGCTGGACGATTCCACCGGCGCAGATAAAGAAGATGCTCGTGTTCCCGCACGACGGGGAGCGGAACCTGAGCATAGGGGGACGTGAGGCGAATGTGTTTCTCGGCTCCCTTGCCAGGCAGCTCGATCGGTCCGCCAAGAACGCCGCCTTCGCAGTCAGCGGACGAAGCATTCGTGTCGTTCCGGCTCGTATCGGTCGTGTGCTCGATCGAGAGCGGGCGGCGCGCGCGATCATGGGCGCCGCGCTTCACACCAGCGGCCGGATCGCGCCTCTTGTGATGAAGACAACTCAGCCGAGTCGGACGACCGAGCAGGCCAAGGCGATGGGTGTAACGGGGCTTGTCGGCTCCTACGAGACGTCGTTCAGCGGGACGGCGAACCGCATTCACAACGTCCAGCTCGTGGCCAAGCTGATCGACAACAAGTTCATCGCTCCGGGCGCGGTCTTCTCGTTCAACCAGACCACCGGCCAGCGCAGCGCGGCAAAGGGCTTCCTGACGGCGCCGCAGATCGTAAACGGCCAGCTGGTCGATGCCCTGGGCGGAGGTATTTGCCAGGTCTCGACAACCGTGTTCAACGCCGCCTTCGAAGCGGGTCTCGACATTCAGGAGAGAACGAATCACGCTCTCTACATCAGCCACTACCCGCTCGGGCGCGACGCCACGGTGAGCTGGCCCAGTCCCGATCTCAAGTTTCAGAACGACACCGATCACTGGCTTCTGATTCGCACCTTCTCGAGCTACAGCACGCTAATCGTCGCGCTCTTCGGAACGCCCCAGCATCGAAAGGTCGTCTCGGAGGCAGCGCCGCTGCACATCAACGGGCCGCCGCCGCTGAAGAGGATTCTCGATCCGAACCTGGCCGTAGGGACGAAGGTGTTGGACGACCCCGGGGAGTCCTCCAGCTCGACTCACGTTCAAAGGCGCGTCTTTAGCGCCGGCGGAAAGTTGCTGCACGACGACACCTGGTACTCCACCTACCGGTCCTCGCCCAAGATCGTGCGTGTCGGAACCAAGGCAGCCAAGAAGAACAAGGGGAAGGGCAAGACCGACACGACCACGACCGACACGACCACGACCGACACGACCACGACCACGACCGACACGACCACGACCGGTACCGGCTAGCGGTACCGCTAGCCTTTCCCGTTGGGAAGGGCTAGAAGGCCCCTCCGTCCTGCTTACCGGGCAGGTACTCCGAGGGGCAGATGAAGCGCAGCGCGTGGGAGACCTTCCGCGCTCGCACAAGCTCGGCTTCGGTCTTTGCGTGCTCTGCGGCGAGCTGCGCGTCGAACATCTCCGAGAACACCTTCTTGGCCGCTTCGTGGCGAGCTTCCGCGCTTGGGAACTCGCTTCGGATCACATTCAGCTCGCCCGCGTCCAACCAGATGCCACCACAGCTCGGGCACTCGTCGATGGCGACCTTGCGGGCGACGCTCTCGAAGTGACGCATCATCACCATCTCCGGCCCGCATTTGGGGCAGCTCCGCTGCCGGCCGAGATCGACCGAGAGCGCTCGGTCGCCGGGTATCTCGAGTAAGGCCGTGCCCGCCGCCTCGCTCTGCTCGTCGACCTTCTCGAGCTCATAGTGATCGAGCCAGATCCCGGCGCAGCCATTTACACAAGCCTCGACTGCTATCGGGCCGGCGGTCATCGAAGTCAGCTCGCGGCCACAAGCGGGACAGGTCATCTCATCAGTCCTTTCTGACTCGACAGGGCTCCGTCACTCGAGGAGTTACCGGATTCGGCTTCTTCGATCGCTTCTCTCAACCAGGCCGGCATGCGGGTCGGTCGAAACGTGCGTGAATCGACGAGTGCATGCAGGCTCGAGCCTTCGGCCAGGCGTTCGCCGTCTCGCTCGACGACGTACTGGCAGCGGAAGCGGGCGCCTCGGATATCGAAGATGCGGGCGTAGACGCGCAGCTTGTCGTCGAAGCGGGCCGGAGCGAAGTAGCGAACGTTTATCTCCACCACCGGCGACTCGATTCCCTTGTCGCGGAGCGCCTGGTAGCCGCCGGCGTGCTCGGAGAGATATGCGACGCGCGCGGCCTCGAACCAAACGAGATAGACGGAGTGATGGGCGATTCCGGCCGCGTCGGTCTCGGCGAAGCGGACGGTCACCTCGGTGAAGAAGTGGAAGGGCAAGATGGAGGAACTCTAGAGCCAGACGAGTATCGTGGTATCGACCTGCGGCAAAGTCCGGTTTGACTACCCATCTCAAACTTGCTATATAGCAGACATGCGATCAGATGATGCCGACCTCGCGAAGCAGGTCGAAGCGCTTGAGCGCTCCCTCCATGCGCTAGAGCGTCGCATCAACAAGCTCGAAAGCGAAGAGGCGCCGGAACCGGCACTTGCGCCGGAGATTCGAACCGAGCCCGCCGCTCCCATTGTCGCTTTGAACCCCGCACTCGAACCGGTTCTCGTGGTGTCTCCGGCCATGCCGCCGCCACCCTCAGAGCCGGTCACGTCACCACCGTTCGAGTTCGATTTCGAGCAGTTACTCGGGGCCAGGCTTCTCGCCTGGGTTGGTGGTATCGCGGTCGTGCTCGGAGCCGTCTTCTTCGTGACGATGGCGATTCACCGCGGTTGGATCGGCGAAGGAATGCGCGTTCTGCTCGCCTTCCTCTGCTCAACGGCGCTACTCGGCGCGGGTGTGTGGCTGCACGAGCGGCAGGGACGGACGCAGACCGCGAAGATCATGGTGGCGGCGGCAATCGCTGCCCAGTACGCGAGCCTCACTGCGGCGACGGCGCTCTACGATCTCGTCTCGCCGATTGAAGGCTTTCTCATCGCCGGGCTAGTCGGAGCCGTGGCGAGCGCGATAGCGATTCGCTGGAAGTCCGTCCAGATCGCCGGAATCGGCATCCTGGGCGCATTGCTGGCACCGGTTCTCGTCGATGCCGGAACGTCCCTCGCGGCGCTTGTGTTCATGGCGCTGGCATTGATGAGCGCGATCGCAGTCGTGATCTGGGAACGCTGGCCCTGGTTGGCGACGCTCGCCTACTTCGTCAGCCTTCCGCAGCTCCTGCTTTGGATCCACGACAGCCACGAGCATCACACTTACCGCGCTCTCGTCGTCTTACTGGCCTTCTGGCTGCTCTACATGCTGGCGGCGATCGGCTACGACCTGCGCGTCGCCAGCGAGCGCCTGCGCGTACCGAGCGCGATGCTCGCGTTCTCGAATGTCGTCGTCACCTCCGCTGCCGGCTACGCCGTTCTGAGATCCGACATCTCCGATAACGCCGCGACGTCCTGGGTGCTCGTAATGGCCGCGGTCCACATCGTGCTCGGGTTTGCCATCGCCTGGCGCAGATCTTCGGCCAAAGAGGTCGCCCTGCTGGCGGCGGCGATCGGGATCGGACTGTCCGCCATCGGCCTTGCGCTCGCGCTCGACGGGCCCGCGCTTGTCAGCTGCTGGGCCGTCGAGGCAGCGCTGCTCGCCTGGCTGGCCAGGCGAACCGGCAGCGCGCGAGCGGTTGCCGCGGCGCTCGGTTTTCTGATCCTCGCCGGCGTCCGCGCGCTCGACTACGAGCGAATCCGGATCGATCACCAGATCACCGGAACGAAAGTCGATGCGACGGCCTTCGTTGCGCTTCTGGTCGTCGCCGTCTCGGCCGTCGTCGTAGCCCGATTGTTCCCGGGGCGGTTGTCCGAGGCGGCATCGTCGCGCTTCGACGCCGTCTCTTCCGTTCCGCTCGAGCGGCTGCGCGAGACCGCTACGCCGGTCCTCGACGCCATAGCGATTGCCTTCGTTGCAGTTGCGCTCGACGTGCTGTTCAGCGGCTGGAAGCTTCCGGTCGCCTGGGTCGTGCTCGCATCCGCGCTCGTGCTGATCTCCAGGAAGCTCGACTCGCCGACGTACTCGCCCGCTGCCGCTGTACTTCTCGTCCCGGCGAGCCTCCATATCCTCTTCTTCGATGTTCCGCCACGAGTCGCGTTGAATCGCGGGCTCGATCACGTTGGACTTCAGTTCGTCGCCCTGCTCTTCGTCGTAGCGGGCTGGATCGTGGTTGCGCGCTCACTACGTGTTCCCGGCCTCGATGAGAAGGAGGAGAACGCTGTTCGGGCCCAGGTCACCGTCGCTGCGGCGATTGCCGCCCTCTATCTGGGCTCGGCGCTGATCGTGACGGTCGCTCCTCCCAGCGAGGCAGGGGGGACGCAGACCGGCCAGATGCTGCTGAGTATCTTCTGGGCACTGTGCGGGTTCGGGGCGCTGGCGTACGGGCTCCTGCGCCGTAACTGCTGGGCTCGCGCAGGCGGTTTTTGCCTGCTCGTGCTGGCGGCGGGAAAGGTCTTTCTCTACGACCTCGCTTCGCTCGATCAGATGGCGCGCGTCCTCTCGCTGCTCGGCCTGGGCCTACTGCTGCTCGCGGCGACCTTCCTCTACCAGCGACTGGCCGGTGCCGGCGACAAGCAGGAAGAGGAGAGCAAATGAAAAGTGCGATCGCAGCTGTGATCTCGCTCGCCCTGATCGCTCTGCTAGCCGCCGCGGCAGCCGGGGCTTCGCGGTCGATCGATCCGCAACGATTTCGTTACGAGCGCACCCTTTCGGGAGCAACCGGCCATCCGCTGTTGGTAACGCTCGACGAGTCGCTGCTCGGTCACGCCCGAGCCGATCTGAGTGACATCCGCGTTCTCGATGCCAAGGGCGCTCAGGTTCCCTGGCGCACCGTGCCCGAGGTCGCTGCGCCTCGGCCGCAGTCGATACCGCTGATCGATGTCGGGCGCGAAAATGGCGTTCTGATCGCTCTGCTCGATCTTGGAACCAGCCGCCGCATCGTCAATCGAATCAATCTGCAGATACCGGGCTCGAACTTCGTCAGCAAGGTGGAGGTGCGCGGGAGCGATAACCGGCTGAACTTCCGCTCGCTGGGCAAGACGCTCGTATACGACGTGAGAGGTGCTACGCACTCACGCTCGACCGCGATCAGCTTCAGATCGAGCGATCTGCGCTATCTAGAATTGCGGGCAAGCGGGCTGCCCGGAATCACCTCCGCGACGGTGAGCAGGCAAGGTGTGAAACGGCCGTATCGCGTCTGGAAGCCCAGCTCGACGACGCGTAAGGAGCGGAAGGCGACGACCGTCGTGACGCTCGATCTCGGCTATCGGCTGCCTGTGACGCTGCTGAATGTGCAGGCTGCGACATCCGTTTACGAGCGACCACTCGAGGTCCTGGGCTCAAACGGCGGCTCGTCCTGGCTTCATCTTGCCGAAGGGCGTCTGTTCCAGTTCGAAGGCGCCGCTCAAGACCCGATCGCGATCGACGCGCGGACGCGCTTCCTGCGCCTGCGCATCGCAAATGGCGACGACAAGCCGCTGGGGCCGGTAACCGTGCGCGCGCTCGGTCATCCTCGGATGCTGTACGTGAAAGGCGGAGCGCCGGGCTCCTACCGGATGCTCTACGGCTCGCGCTCCCGCGCTCTCCAGGCCCCCGACTACGACCTCGCCAGGGTGCCGCGCGCGGCGTTGGGACTCGACAGGGCGGTGCAGGGTCGCCTAGGCGAAGAGCACACGCTCGCGAAGGCCGCGGCGCCGGCGAAGTCGTTGCTGGATCGCTATCCCTGGCTGATCGAACTGGCGCTCGCACTCGTTGCGATCGCCTTCGGAGCCGCAGGCTTTCTCGTCTTCCGCAGCAAGGCCTAGAGACGGAGCGTCACGCAGCCGCACGACGGAGCGGTCGCTCCGAGAGGATCTCGTGGCATTCGCCGCAGAGCGTACGTTCGACCTCGTAGGGCACTCCGCCCTGCTGGCTGAGCACGCGAACCGTGACCCGCCTGTGGGTGTGTCCCTTTTTATTTACCGGAGCTTTCATGACTTGATCCAGATTACTGTGAGTATCGGCGGGACAGGTTTCGCAATTTAGCTTCCCGTCCTTATTGATTAGACGGTTCGCTGTGGTGAGGGTTTGCACCGCGAATCGGGGATCGAGAAGCGAGCGCCACAATCGATCACCTGAGTAGCGATCGAAATGAAGACCGTGACTACATCCCCCATACTCTCGCCTGATGCGGCAACGGACTCGGCGCGACTTGACGAGCTGCGTCTGGAGAGCGATGAGCTGGCCGCCGCGAAGGCCGAGCTGGAGCAGGTACGGGCGCAACTCTACGGCGTGCTCGAGGGGGCACGGGCGGCCTTCTCGGCCGAGGACGGCGTCGTGCGGACGCTTGCCGGGGCCGAGCAGATCGACGAAGTCGCCGATTCCGTGCTCGAAGTTCTCTGTGAGTCCTTCGAGTTCGACACGGCGACCTTCTGGCTGCTTGACCCCGAGGACGGCAAGCTCTGCGCCGTCGCTCATCGCCCGGCTCCGACCCGTAGGGCGCGTTTTCTGGAAGCGAGAGTTCGTTCTACGCAACTGGCGTTGAACGAGGGGATCGCGGGTCGCGTGTTCGTGGAGAGGAACGTCTTCCTGAGTGACGACGCGCCGTCCGTCTCGGAGAACGAGCTGGGCATGCTGCTGGAGGACGACGACCTGCGCACTGTCTGCGCCTTCACCATCGCAGACACGCGCGCACCGCTCGGCGTGATCGAGATGGAGAGGCGATTGCCGCTCACCCCCGATCAAGCGATCGAATCGGCAGCGCGCGTCATCGGCGATCGCATCGGCGCCTTCATCGAGTTCAGCCAGCTTCGCTGGCGCTACTTCTCGCTCGTCGCCGATATCAATCGCAGCGCTCGTAAGAGCAGCGGGCCGGCGGCCGACGCCGAGCCGGCCGCGGACGTGATCCCGCTCAGGCACGTCGCTTAGCGTCGCCTCGCGACTAGAATCATCGCTCTGCGCAGGTTGCTGCTCCTCTGTCTCGCTGGGCTCACCGTGCTGGCGGTCGGCCTGTTGGTACGCGCGTTTTCCGGCGGCGAAACGAACAGGTCGGCGGGCGATGGAGATGGAAAGAGGCCCGCGCCTGTTGCGAACCGTCATTGCCGCGCGGGGGAGGTTGGTCTCGGCTCGCGCCGCATCTCGGTCGTGGCTTTCGTGCGCACTCACGCTGGCGTCTACCAGCGTCCGGGCGGCGCCCGGCTGAGCATCCTGTCGCGCCTGAGCAGGAGCTTTGTCAGCACGAGTCGGCGCGGCGTACCCATGGTCGTCGCGGCACTGACCGAGGTGCACACGAGTGACTGCCAGGTTCGCTGGTACCGGGTTCGGCTCTCGGGCAGGCCGGGAGTCTCGGGCGCGAGGGAGGGCTACGTTCCTGCGGGCGCCGTCGCGCTGGCGGAGGTGCACACGCGCGTGCTCGTCGATCGGTCTCGTCGCCGCTTGACGCTGTACGAGGGCGGTGTTCCCGTGCTGCGCGCCGCGGTCGCCGTCGGGGCTCCCTCGACACCCACTCCACGCGGTAGCTTCATCGTGCGGGAACGCATTCGCATCACCGATACCAGCGGCGCCTACGGGGCCGCCGCCATCGCTCTTTCGGGCTTTTCCGAGAAGCTGATCTACTGGCCTCAAGGCGGGCCTATCGCCATTCACGGCACGAACGATCCCGGCTCGATCGGTCAGGCGGCGTCGCACGGCTGCGTACGCCTCGGCGCTCGCGATCTGAAACGGCTGTTCGAAAGGGTGAAAATCGGCACCCCGGTCGAGATCATCCACTAGTAGGTCGTCGCCCAGCCCCTATCGCAACCGCCCCGGGGTAGCTACGCTCCAGCTAGCGCTCACTACCGAATCTAGGAGGAGATGCCAGGTGCCTCAGGGTACGCCGGAAATCGTCAGCAAGCTCGCCGACCGAGGCGAGG
>Ga0209746_1001447_pt1 | contig 11423 bp, 8 predicted proteins | sample BarGraNGADG00211_3_FD_184496 | JGI IMG/M metagenome (GOLD analysis project Ga0209746, IMG submission 184496) | Arctic peat soil microbial communities from Barrow, Alaska - Barrow Graham LP Ref core NGADG0011-211 (SPAdes) (version 2) | ecosystem: Environmental > Terrestrial > Soil > Wetlands >...
GATCCCCGTACATGTGCCGTTCGGTCAGCCGTACGCAGCCGACGTCCATCGAGTACGCGGCGATCGTGGCCGTCGTGCCTAGCACCAGCTCGGTCGAGCCACCGCCGAGGTCAACGACGAGGAACGGGCCGGGGTGTCGGGACCCGAGCACGCCGGCCGCGCCGCGGAAGGACAGCCGGGCCTCTTCCTCGCCGTCGACGACCTCGGGCTCGACGCCGATCGCGTCGCGCACGCCGTCGACGAACTCGTGCCGGTTCTCGGCGTCGCTGGTCGCGGATGTGGCGACGTAGCGGATCGACTCGACGCCGAGCTCGGCGCACCGCGCGGCATACCGCCGGGTCGCGTCAAGCGCGCGCTCGAGAGCCTCGGGCGCGATCCGTCCGGTGCGGTCCACGCCTTGGCCGAGCCGGACGACCTCCATCGTCCGCTCGACGTCGACCAGCGTGCCGGTGTCGGTGTCGACGTCCGCTACGAGCAATCGGATCGAGTTGGTGCCACAGTCGATGCCGGCCACACGCGTCATGGCGCCCACTGTCCCATGCGGTAGAGAGGACGCCGTCAGTCAACCGAGATCAGAGCGACCGCGACCAGGCCGCCCGCCTTGTCCGGCGAGACGATCGCGATGACGCTGGTGGGGTCGTTCCCGCCAGCAGAACGATCGGGACCAGCACGTACGGCCAGCGGAGCCACGGAATGCGCGGGCGGCCCGGCGGGCGTCGTCGCGGCGTCCACGGGCGGCGGCTGCTCAGTCATCTGCCGGGTGTCGCGGACGCGAGGCCGCCGCGAGGGCACTTCTCAACAAGAGCACTTGTCCGGGCGCCACGTGTCCCGGATCAGGGCGATGGCCTCGTCACCCAGCGGGTTGACCCCCGGACCAGCGGCGAGCGCGTGCGCGACCAGGACGTGGAGGCACTTGACCCGCGTCGGCATGCCTCCCGCGGAGATTCCGGTGATCTCGTCGACGATCCCGAGCTTCGCGCGCTCCGCGAGGTAGTGCGCGTGCGCGCGGAGGTAGGCCGCCCCGAGCGCGCCGTCGTTCACGAGTCGCTCCGACATCTCCTGCATCACGCCGCTCGCCTCGAGCGTGCTGACCGCAGCGACCGCGCCCGGGCAGGTGAGGTAGAACGTCGTCGGGAACGGCGTGCCGTCATCGAGCCGGGGCGCGGTGCGCACCACGATCGGACGGCCGCACACGCACCGGGCCGCGATGCCGACGACGCCGCGCGATGGACGGCCGAGCTGCGCCTCGAGCACCTCGAGGTCGGCCTCGCTGACCACCTGGTCGTCGTCCCGGCCCGAGGGTGCCGCGGCGGCACGAGCCTCGCCCGCTCCCGAGCCGTTCGCCATCTCAGCCGACCTACTTCGCATCACCGGCGAGCTGGACCGAGGTCCAGATCCTCGAGTACCACGGCTCGGTCGTGCCGTCGGCCGGCAGTGCCGGCCCGGGCAAGGCCTCGGTCACCTTGGTCGGCGCCGCCTGGGCGGTGACGGTCTCCGGGTCGATGACGCGAAATGGAGTCTCTCCGGGCAGCACGTAGGCGAGTCGCTCTCGCGCTTGCGCGGCCACGTAAGCCGGGTCGTTCCAGCGGGCCAGCTCCGCGCGCAAGTCGACATTGCGGCTCTGAGCCATCGCCGCGTCCCCGCGCAGGGACTGCAGCGCCGCGCGCTGCGCCAGGGACTCGCGGACCGTCGGGAAGAGCACGATGAACGCCATCAGCAACACCACTGCCAGCACCATCGCGCGGACCGTGAACATCCGTGGCGCACTGATCGTCCCTGAGGGTGCCGACCCCCGGGCGGGTCGGGGAGCCGGACCGGTGGACGGCGCACGCCGAGCCGCCGGCCGCGTCGCCGCCGGTCGGGCCGCGGTCCGAGGCACGGCCGCCATTGTCGGCGCGCTGCGCTGACCGCCGGCCCGGGAGGCAGGCCGTCGTTGCGTGGGTGCGCGCCGTCCACTCGACATGGCTTCGATTGTGCCCCGCCGAGACCGCTGAGCGGTGGACCCTGGCTCCGCGCCGTGTCCCGATGACGCGTGAGGGCCCGGTGACCAATGGTCACCGGGCCCTCACGCGTTGCTCAGGTGCGAGCGTTCAACACCGCTCGACCAGGATCAGGCCTTCTTGAACCGCGGGAAGGCGCTGGCCCCGGCGTACACCGCGGCGTCGTCCAGCTCCTCCTCGATGCGGAGCAGCTGGTTGTACTTGTTGACGCGCTCGCCACGGGCGGGCGCACCGGTCTTGATCTGGCCGGCGTTGGTGGCCACCGCGAGGTCCGCGATCGTGACGTCCTCGGTCTCACCGGAACGGTGCGAGATCATCGCGGCGTAGCCGTTGCGCTGAGCCAGCGTCACGGCGTCGAGGGTCTCGGTCAGCGTGCCGATCTGGTTGAGCTTGACCAGCAGGGCGTTCGCGGCCTTGAGCTCGATGCCCTTGGCCAGGCGGATCGGGTTCGTGACGAACAGGTCGTCACCGACGATCTGCGTCTTGTCACCGATCGTGGCAACCAGCGTCACCCAGTCGCTCCACTCGTCCTCGGACAGCTGGTCCTCGATGGACACGAGCGGGTAGTCGCGGACCAGCTGCTCGTAATAGGCGACCATCTCGGCGCCGCTCTTCTTGCCGCCCTCGAAGGTGTATGCACCGTCCTTGAAGAACTCGGTCGCGGCGACGTCGAGAGCGAGCCCGACATCCTTGCCCGGAGTGAAGCCGGCCTGCTCGATCGCGACCAGGATCAGGTCGAGAGCGGCACGGTTGTTCTCGAGGTTCGGCGCGAAGCCGCCCTCGTCACCCAGACCGGTGCCCAGGCCCTTGCCCTTGAGCACGGACTTGAGCGAGTGGTACACCTCGACGCCGGTGCGCAGGGCCTCGGCGAACGAGCTCGCACCGAACGGCGCGACCATGAACTCCTGGATGTCGACGTTCGAGTCGGCGTGCGAGCCACCGTTGAGGATGTTCATCATCGGGACCGGGAGGACGTGGGCGTTCGGGCCGCCGACGTAGCGGAACAGTGGCAGGTCGGCGCTGTCCGCCGCGGCCTTCGCGACAGCCATCGAGACACCGAGGATCGCGTTCGCGCCCAGGTTGCCCTTGTTCGGGGTGCCGTCGAGCTCGATCAGCGCCTGGTCCACGAGTCGCTGCTCGGTGGCCTCGAAGCCGATGATCTCCGGAGCGATGTCGTCCATGACCGCGTTGACCGCGTCCAGGACACCCTTGCCGAGGTAGCGGGACTTGTCGCCATCGCGACGCTCGACTGCCTCGAAGGCGCCGGTCGAGGCACCCGAGGGGACGGCGGCGCGGGCGATGGTGCCGTCGTCGAGGGCGACCTCAACTTCGACGGTGGGGTTGCCGCGCGAGTCAAGAATCTCGCGGGCGCCAACGGCCTCAATAGTGGCCACGGGAACTCCTTCACATGATTGGGGGGATGCAGTCTCAGCGTAATCGTGAGCCTTGGGGGTGCTGCGGGACGTTTTGCCCAGCGGACGCCCCAAGACTCAGGCCACGTAGCTCTTCACGGCGGCGAGGATCGCGGCCAGGCCCTTCTTGGCGTCCGCGAACAGCATTCCCGTCTTCGGGTCGCCGTACAGCTCGTTGTCGAGGCCCGCGTAGCCGTGCCCGAGCGAGCGCTTGATCACGATGATCGAACGCGCGTGGTCGACATCGAGGATCGGCATACCGGAAATCGCGTTGCCGGTCCGGCGGGCGGCCGGGTTCGTGACGTCGTTCGCACCGACGACGAGTGCGACATCGCACGTGTCGAACTCGGGGTTGACCTCGTCCATCTCCTTGAGCTGGGTGTATGGCACGTCCGCCTCGGCGAGCAGCACGTTCATGTGACCGGGCATCCGGCCGGCGACCGGGTGGATCGCGTAGAGGACGGTGATCCCGCGCGCCGCGAGCAGCGTGCCGAGCTCGCCGAGCTCGCGCTGCGCCTGCGCAGCGGCCAGCCCGTAGCCGGGGACGATGATGACCTTGCTCGCATAGGCGAGCTGGATCGCGACGTCGTCGGCGTCGACCCGGCGCACGTCCGCCGCCGCCCCGGCCAGAACCGGGGTGGCCGAGTCGCCGGTGCCGAAGCCGCCGATCATGATCGCCATCACCGAGCGGTTCATCGCGTCGGCCATGAGCTTGGTCAGGATCGTTCCGGCGGCGCCCACCAGTGCGCCCGCGATGATCAGGATCTGGTTGCCGATCACGAAGCCCGCCATCGCGACGGCCAGGCCGGTGAAAGCGTTGAGCAGCGAGATGACGACCGGCATGTCCGCGCCGCCGATCGGGAGCACCATCAGCACACCGAAGGCGGAAGCCGCCACGACCACTACGACGAGCAGCCAGACGCTCGGGTTAGCCACCAGCCAGATGCCACCGAGGATGCCCACCGCAGCGCTGAGGGCGCTCAGCGCGCGCGAGCCCAGGAACGTGATCGGCGCACCGGAGACCCAGCCCTGCAGCTTCCCGGCCGCGATGAGCGAGCCGGAGAAGGTGACCGAGCCGATCAGCACGTCGAGCACGACCGGGATGGAGAACCCGGCCGTCGTGCTCCCCTCACCCACGGCGCGGACGAAGTCGACCACCGCAACGAGCGCTGCCGCCCCGCCGCCGACCGCGTTGAAGATGGAGACGAGCTGCGGAATCGCGGTCATCTTCACCTTGCGGGCCCCGAGGAGACCGCCACCGGCGCCGAGCAGGGTGCCGGCCGCGAGTGCGGCCCAGGCCCAGGTAGTGACCGGGAGGCCGGTGGAATGGCTCGCCGCGCTCGCGGCCGACGACTCCGGCCCGGAGCCGAGCAGCACCACGGTGGCGATGACCGCCGCGGCCATCCCGGCCGCGGAGAGGAGGTTGCCCCGCCGCGCGGTGGCCGGGGAACGCATGAGATGCAGTCCGAGCACGAAGCCCACGGCTGCGGCCAGATAGATCAGCCGGACCACCAGGTCGAGGGTGCTCATCAGGCCTTCACCTCGATCGTCTCGGCGGCGGCGGCGGCGGGGGCCGCGACCGGGGCGGGTGGCGGCTTCGGCTTCGCCCGGAACATCCCGAGCATGCGGTCGGTCACGACGTAGCCACCGACGACGTTCATCGCCGCGAAGGCCGCGGCCACGAAGGTCAGCAGGCATGCACCGGGAGTGTCCGCCATGCCGGCGATGAGGATCGCGCCAACCAGCACCACCCCGTGGATCGAGTTCGCGCCCGACATCATCGGCGTGTGCAGCGTTGCCGGGATCTTCGAGATCACCTCGAAGCCGACGAGCAGCGCCAGGACAAACAGGCTGAGGTTGCTGAGCAGCTCAGGCGTCACCGACGGTTCCTTCCGTCTCGGCGTCGGCCGCGGGGCCGACGAGGATCGCGGCGACGACCTCGTCGCTCGGGTCGAGCTTGATCTCACCGTCGACGATGATCGAGGTGAGCAGTGCTGAGATGTTGCGGGCGTAGGCCGCGGACGCGCCGGCAGCCATCTGCGCGGGCAGGTTCCCGGCACCGATCACCGTCACCCCGCCGGGGGTCACGATGCGCTGCTCGGGGACGCTCCCGACGACGTTCCCGCCGTTCGGGCCGGCGGCCAGGTCGACGACGACGGAGCCGGGCGCCATCGAGGCGAGCGTCTCGGCGGTGACCAGCACCGGCGGCACCCCGCCCGGAACCTGCGCCGTCGTGATGACGACGTCGAAGCGGCGGATCTGCTCGGCGAGCTCTGTCTGCTGCGCCGCGGTCTCCTCGGCCGTCAGTGTCCGGGCGTAACCGCCATCGCCGGCTCCGGCGGTCACGGACGTGGTCAAGAACGCCGCACCGAGGGAGGTGACCTCCTCGCGGGCGGCCGGACGGACGTCGTAGCCGGACACCTGGGCGCCGAGCCGGCGCGCGGTGCCGATCGCCTGGAGTCCGGCCACACCCGCGCCGAGGACCAGCACGGTGGCGGGCCGCGCCGTGCCGGCCGCGGTGATCATCATCGGGAAGTAGCGCCCGAAGGCCTCCGCGGCGACGATCACCGAGCGGTAGCCGGCGATCGAGGCCTGCGACGACAGCACGTCCATGGTCTGCGCGCGGGGCAACGTGCGCGGCAGCAGGTCGAGGCTCAGGGCGCGCACGCCACGATCGGCCAGCGGCGCCAGTCCGTCGGCGTCCACTTGTGCGTCGAGCAAGCCGATGAGCACCTGTCCGGTGCGCAGCTTCGCCAGCACCCCGGGCTCCGGGCGACGCACCGCGAGGAGCACGTCCGCCTTTGCGAGGACCTTCGCGACGGTTCCGACCTTCGCGCCTGCCGCGACGTACTCGTCGTCGTCGTGGAAGGCTCCGGCGCCGGCTGCGGACTCGACCAGGACCTCAAGTCCCTGGGAGACCAGCCGGCTCACCGCCTCGGGAACCAGCGCCACCCGGTTCTCACCCTTCGCTCGCTCAGCCAACGCGGCTACGACCACTGTCGCCATTGCACATCCCCTCGTCGCGACCTGCTCTCGCATCATCCTCGCCTGAGGCCGCACGATTCGAGGACCTTCGGCCCATGGCGTCGGCACGCGCCGCGTGTGACACTCGCGCGCGTTCGAATCAACTCGGCGCATCCTCGGCACGCCGGATGTGCTCCTCGAGGCGCTCCAGCGAGGCGCGGAGGACACCCTCGGCGTCCACCCCGTCGACCTCGGTCTCGGCGACCAGCGCGAGCAGGCGTGCTGCCCACGGATCCGCGACCCCGGCCGCGAGCGCATCGAGATCGACCGGGACACCCGCGCGCCGGGCCCGGCTCAGCAGCTGCTGCGCCCGGGCCAGAGCGCCCTGAGCGCGCGGGATACCGTCGATCACCGAGGCGCGCTGCTTCTCTTCTCTCTTGATCTGCTCCCAGTTCGTGTGGACCTCCCCGGCGCCCGAGACCTCGACATCGGCGAAGACGTGCGGGTGGCGCCGGATCAGCTTCGCGGTGATGCCACGGGCGACGTCCTGGAGATCGAACGGATCGGCGGCGTCCTCCTCCGCGATCCGTGCATGGAACACCACCTGAAGGAGCAGGTCACCGAGCTCCTCGCGGATCGCGTGCCGGTCGCCGGCCTCGATCGCCTCGGCGACCTCATACGCCTCCTCGAGGCAATACCGCACGAGCGAGGCGTGGGTCTGCTCGGCGTCCCAGGGGCAGCCACCCGGCGATCGCAGCCGGTCCATCACCGCGACGAGCTCGCGCAGCGCGTCTGGGTCGGACGCGTCTGGGTCGTACGCGTCTGGGTCGGGCCGGTCCGCGCCGGGCGGGTTCGGCGCAGTGGCCTGCCGGGTCACGAGCCCGCTGCTGAGCCGGTCACGATCCACGGGTACGCGGACGGCTTGATCGTGCCGGTGGTGAAGTCGAGCTTCCCGAACCGCGGGTTGACGTCGACGTGGAGCTTCTGCACTAGGGCCTCTGCCTCCGCGAGCGCGTCATTGCCCTTCGGGAGCGCGCCGAGCGCGGCAACCGCGAGCGAGAACCGAACCACCGCGATCGATCCGGGACCGAAGGACCTCGGCAAGGTCAGCTTCTGCGTGACGTAGGCCTGCTTCAGGCTGTCGATGGCCTGGCTGTCCGAGACCCCGGCGCCGTGCTTGGTCGCGACCTCCGTGAAGGTCGGCTCGACGATCAACGCCGTGAGCACGGCTGGCATCGCCGCTCCCTGGTAAGCCGGACCGAGCTCGCTCACCGCCCGCTGCAACTCCGAAACCGGGATCGCCCGGCCGTCCGCCACGGCGGCGACGCCGCCCGTCGAGCCGCAACCAGCGAGCGCAAGGACGAGCGCGAAACCGGCCAGCGCGCCGAGCACCCCGCGCGGACCCCGAGCACGACGAACCGATGACGAGCGCAAGCTGGACCTCCGGTGATCACGGGCGAGGAGAACGATCCACGCCGACCCGCAGCATCGTAAGCGCTTGGCCGGTCGTTGTGGGGCCCAGATGGCCGCGCGGAGGCCGCTTCGACTACGTCGCGCGGTCCGCCGCCGCTGTGACGCTGCCCTGGAGCACCGCGCGGATCAGCTCGCTCGCCCAGGTCAGAACCGCGTTGCCGCGGAGCGTCGTGCCACCGATCCGGGATGTCGTCGGGAACGGCACCAGGATCGTCCGGACCGCGGGCTTGAGGATCGAGCCCGGGTAGAGCCGCTTGAGGCGCAGCTGGGCGGACTCCGGCAGGTCGACGGGGGCGAACCGCACGTACTTGCCCTGTGCGGTGACGTCGGTGAGACTCGCCGCGCGCGCGACGAGCCGGAACGCCGCGACGTCGAGAAGCTGGCTGACGGGCTCTGGCGGCGCACCGTAGCGATCGGTGAGCTCGGCCCGGATGGCCTCGAGATCGGCGTCGGAGGCGGCCGCCGCGATCTTGCGGTACGCCTCGAGGCGGAGCCGTTCGTGACCGACGTAGTCGTGCGGGACGTGCGCGTCCACCGGAAGCTCGATCGTGACGTCGCCGATCTCCTCCTCGCGCTCGCCCCGAAAGGCCGCGACCGCCTCGCCGACCATCCGGATGTACAGATCGAACCCGACGCCCGCGATGTGTCCCGACTGCTCGCCGCCGAGCAGGTTGCCGGCGCCCCGGATCTCCAGGTCCTTCATGGCGATCTGGATGCCCGAACCGAGGTCCGTGTGCGCCGCGATGGTCGACAACCGGTCGTGCGCGGTCTCGGTCAGCGGGCGCTCCGGCGGGTACAGGAGGTACGCGTAGGCGCGCTCCCGGCCACGACCGACCCGGCCTCGCAACTGGTAGAGCTGGGACAACCCGAGCAGGTCCGCCCGCTCGAGGATCAGCGTGTTGGCGTTCGAGATGTCCAGGCCGGTCTCGATGATCGTGGTGCACACGAGCACGTCGGATCGCCTCTCCCAGAAGTCGACGATCACCTGCTCGAGCTCGTGCTCGTTCATCTTGCCGTGCGCGACGACGATGCGGGCCTCCGGCACGAGTTCGGCCAGGCGGGCCGCCGCGCGGTCGATCGTCTCCACCTTGTTATGCACGTAGAACGCCTGGCCCTCGCGGAGCAGCTCGCGCCGGATCGCGGCGGTGATCTGCTTCTCGTCGTAGGCGCCGACGAAGGTCAGCACCGGGTGGCGCTCCTCGGGCGGCGTGGCGAGGGTGGACATCTCGCGAATCCCGGTGACCGCCATCTCGAGCGTGCGCGGGATCGGGGTGGCACTCATGGCCAGCACGTCGACGTTCGTACGCAACTGTTTGAGGGTCTCCTTGTGCTCGACGCCGAACCGCTGCTCCTCGTCGATCACCACGAGACCGAGATCCTTGAAGTGCACCTCGCCGGTGATCAGGCGGTGCGTGCCGATGACGATGTCGACGCTGCCGTCCGCAATCCCCACCTTCACGTCACGCGATTCCGCGTCGCTCTGGAACCGGGACAACCCGCGGACGGCTACCGGGAACGCGGCGTACCGCTCGGAGAACGTCTCGAGGTGCTGCTGGACCAGGAGCGTCGTCGGGACCAGGATCGCGACCTGCTTGCCGTCCTGGACCGCCTTGAACGCGGCGCGCACCGCGATCTCGGTCTTGCCGTAGCCGACGTCGCCGCAGACCAGCCGATCCATCGGCACCGTCTTTTCCATGTCCGCCTTGACCTCGTCGATCGTGACGAGCTGGTCCGGCGTCTCGACGTAGGCGAAGGCGTCCTCGAGCTCGTGTTGCCAGGGCGTGTCCGGACCGAAGGCGTGACCCGAGGTCGCCATCCGGGCGGAGTACAGCCGGATCAGCTCGCCGGCGATCTCGCGCACCGCCTTGCGGGCCCGGCCCTTGGTCTTCTGCCAGTCCGCGCCACCGAGCCGGTGCAGGGACGGCGCCTCGCCACCGGTGTACTTGGTGACCTGGTCGAGCTGGTCGGTCGGGACGTAGAGCCGGTCGCCCGGCTGCCCCTTCTTGGACGGCGCGTACTCGATGACGAGGTACTCGCGGGTCACGGCGCCCGCGCCGGCGCCGAGGGTCCGCTGGACCAGCTCGACGAACCGTCCGACCCCGTGCTGCTCGTGCACCACGTAGTCGCCCGCGCGCAACTGGAGCGGGTCGACGACGTTGCGGCGCCGGGACGGCATCCGGCGCATGTCCCGCGTGCTCGACCCGGTCCGCCCGGTGAGGTCGGTCTCGGAGAAGACGGCGAGCTTGAGCCCCGTCGCGACGAACCCGGGCCATCCTGGTCCTGGCACCACGATGACGAGGCCCGGCTCGGGCGGGCCGTCGAGGCGCGCCTCCAGCCGCGCTGGCACCTCGGCAGCGCTGAGCTGTTCGACCATCCGCTGCGCGGGTCCGTGTCCCTCAGTGGTGAGGACGAGGCGCCAACCGTCGTGCTGCAGGGTCCGGAGGTCCGCCAGCGCGCGGTCGAGCTCACCGAGGTACCCCGCCACGTCGCGCGCGGCGACGACGAGGCTCGGGCCGGCGTCGTCGGCCGTGTCCCGCGCGGTGGCCCCGGACGCATCGCCGTCACCGACGATCGAGGCGTCCAATCCGAACGGGCTCAGCGACCACCAACCGAGACCGAGCCGCAGAGCGAGCGCGCGGGTATCGGCAAGGGTCGCGAACGACGCCGTACTCAGATCGATCGGCGTGCTCCCGCCCGCGCCGGCGCTGGTCCAGGCCGCGGCCAGGAACTCCTCGGTGGTCGCGACCAGGTCGTGGGCGCGGCGCCGGACCCGCTCGGGTTCCACCACGACGAGCAGGGACCGCGGCGGGACGAGCTCGAGCAACGGTTGCATCGTCTCGACGAGCATCGGAGCGAGCGACTCCATCCCCTCGACGGCGATGCCGGCAGCGAGCTTGTCGAGCATGTCGATGGCGCCGGGCAGCACCGGGATCAGCGCCTTCGCGCGAGCGCGGACCTCGTCGCTGAGCAGGATCTCGCGGCATGGCGGCGCCCAGAGCCCGTGTGTCGAGACCTCGAGGCTGCGCTGGTCGGCGACCGCGAACCACCGGATCTCCTCGACCGTCTCGCCCCAGAACTCGATCCGGAGCGGGTGGTCCTCGGTCGGCGGGAAGACGTCCAGGAGTCCGCCCCGCACCGCGAACTCCCCGCGCCGCTCGACCATGTCCACCCGGGCGTAGGCCGCGGCAACGAGGTGGTCGACGACTACGGCCATATCGGCGCTGTCGCCGGCGTGCAGCTGGACCGGGACGAGCTCACCGAGCCCGGCGACCACCGGTTGCAGCAGAGCCCGGACCGGAACGAGGAGAACCCGGATCTCACCGGTCGGCCCCTGCTCCGGGTCGGGATGCGCAAGCCGCCGCAAGACCGCGAGCCGCCGCGCGACGGTGTCGCTGCGCGGTGACAGGCGCTCGTGCGGCAACGTCTCCAAGGCCGGGAGCACGGCGACGACGTCGTCCGGCAGGTAGCAGCGGAGCGCCGCCGCCAGATCGTCCGCGTCGCGCGCCGTCGCGACGACGACGACGACCGGGCGCCCCGGGTGGCCATTCGCGCCACCGGCCAGCGCAGCGATCGC
>Ga0209746_1001448_pt1 | contig 11420 bp, 13 predicted proteins | sample BarGraNGADG00211_3_FD_184496 | JGI IMG/M metagenome (GOLD analysis project Ga0209746, IMG submission 184496) | Arctic peat soil microbial communities from Barrow, Alaska - Barrow Graham LP Ref core NGADG0011-211 (SPAdes) (version 2) | ecosystem: Environmental > Terrestrial > Soil > Wetlands >...
TTTGGTATCTTATAAGTACATTTAATTCAAAGGATTCAAGATGATATTCTTTTATTGCTTTATCATTTCCGGTTTCCACCTCTCGAAATAATATTAATTTTCATTGCAATAATTTCTTCAACAGTAGCTAATCTGATACCATCTATAAGTTGAATCTCTTGAATAAATTCATCTGTATAAAACAAATCCAACTTAACACAATTATCTTTGGTTTCACCAACGTAATATGACTTGCCCATTCCAACAACTTTATACTCATTTGTATCAACATAAGTAAATGTTTTACGCAAAAATGAATCAATAGCTCCAAAGTCAATGGAATCATTGAGGGCATCAGAAAACATATCAATATCTAGTGATTCCCTGTGCCCTCTATATAAACTTAAAGCAGTTCCACCAACTAATCGGAAAGCATCAAATTCTTTGGCTGTCATTAATGTTTTTAAAACACTCAATAATAATGGGGTAGTTGTATTGTAAACCTTACTTTCTATGAGTTTTCAAAATGTCATTAATATTTTCTTTACCATAAAAACGAATAATTTCTTTTTTTTCAATTTCATTACCTCTTTCAAATACTCTTTTAACAACAGCATTTTTTTGTTTTTTCCAGTTTATCTTTTCCATTTTTGTATCCCAAAACAAAACTCGCCTTAATTTAGTTAAATCAGGGTGTTCAGTATTTTGCCTTCTTTTCTCCTCCTCAATATCATAATATACTTGCAAAGTCATAAAATACCCTTCTTCAATCCCAAGCGCATTCTCGATTTTCAAAGCAAGGTTAGTGTTCATCTTTCTCTTTCCTTTGGTAATTGAAACGAGTGTTTGAGGATACTCTTGCAAAGACAGGGCAAACTGCCCTTTGCGCAGATGACGTTCTCTAAGTTCACGTTCTAGTATATAACCCGGGTGAACTCCTTTAATTATTGATAATTGAGTTTTCATAGTACAAATATAAACATTTTTGTTTACACAATATTGTTAATTTACAAAAATTATTAAACCTAAAAACTATCTCTCAATCCATTGTCTGAAATCCTATACCTTTTTGCAAGTCTTGAAAGTGGTTCTTTCCTCCGGGTACAGAACGAGACAAGAGGTCATTTTCGACCTCTTTCTTTTTTTTGGAATTTCTCAAAACCTCACTGGCTTTGATGATGACCAAAAAGTTAATAAACCATTGCCACATCCTTAAGATTTTTTAAAATTGCAATCGATTGTTAAACTTTACCGCGTACCAGCTGGTCCAGGTGTTAGTATGGCGGCTCGTCGATCTCTTTTGTCAAAATATTTTTTCAAATTACCATATTGGTAACTTTTTTATTATCTTTGTTGTAATTATTGACAAACAAATGAGAGTTTTTGCTAAAAAGATACTTCGAGAATTTTGGGAGAGACAAACTGATTCAGAAGAACAACTTAAAACATGGTATAAGGAAGCATCCAAAGCGGTATGGACATCTTCAAATGATATAAAATCAGAGTATCCCAGAGCAAGTATTCTTAAAAGTGGCAGAGTAGTATTTAATATATGTGGAAACAATTACAGATTGATTGTTCAGATAAACTATTCCAGAGGATGGGTATTTATCAGATTCATTGGTCCCCATGTAGAATATGACAAAGTAGATGCTAACAAAATTTAAATAAAATGAAAATAAAAGTTATAAAGACAGAAGAAGAATACAACAAAGCCCTGAAAAGACTTGAAGTCGTATTTGATTCGCCAGTGGATACACCAGAAGGTGATGAAGCTGAAATAATAGGATTATTAATTGAAAAATATGAAGATGAACATTATCCGATTGATGCACCAGATCCTATTGAGGCGATAAAATTCAGAATGGAGCAGATGAATATGGACAACAAAGATTTGGCTAAAGTAATAGGATATAAAAGTAGAGTTTCAGAGATTTTTAATCATAAAAGGAAATTGAATCTTAAGATGATACGAAATCTTCATGAAAAAATGAAGATACCCTATGAATCATTATTTGCCGATTATAAATAATTCACTTTGCTAATAAAATCTGTTGGGGGAATAAGCTTATCATGGAATTTCAGAGGCCTTCGGTGAGCTCGCACGCAGGCGTGCTCAGTACCTCTATTTGCTGTTTGAAGGTATGTTTTTGATAGTACTGAGTCTATGAATCATGTAACTTTTCTACTGAATAATATAACAATTTTCATCTTATTTCTTTCCATCTTTACATTTAAGTAAAGTTTAGTATTAATATTTAATCTAGGAATCATATGAATAATCTTTTCAGGGGTTTGCTTTCAGGATATGGTGCATATAAACTAGGTGGAGGATGTTTAGGTACTATTGTAGTTTTTTTCGTCCTCTGGTTTTTGCTGGGTAAGTGCAGTTAAAATATTGCATCATGCATTTTTTTAGATATAAGGCTGATTTAAGTAATTGTCGAAAAATTAAATTGAATACCTATGAAACCATCGAAAACAAAAAAGGCTGAAAATTCTAAGATTAATGACCTCGCTAAAAATACTGAAAGCGGACAGGGCGAATTTTTAACTACCAATCAAGGCCTTCGTATTAATGATGATCAGAACTCCTTAAAAGCTGGGGAACGAGGTGTAACATTGCTTAGTAAAGTGCCTGCTTAAGACTATTCATTAAGGGAGAACGTGTGAGGCCTCAGTTTTTGAATGTTTTCTTTTAAGGAAAAAATAAACCGGGATACCTGAAAAAATGAGGATCAGACCTATTACAGCTTCGCGGGGCCTGGTTATAATAGTATTGAAAAACAGCCCGATACAAAACAGGATAAATATGGCAGGCACTACAGGATATCCCCATACTTTGTGGGGTCTGTACACTTCTGGCATCCTGCGTCGTAAAATAAATACTCCAAGTGTAGTGGCTCCATAAAATATAAAGACTGCAAAAATTATCATATCAGTCAACTGATCGAAGGTTCCTGAAAGAACCAGCACCGATGCCCATATTCCCTGCCACAAAAGGGAGTTGGATGGCACGTTGGCATTGTTAATCTTTGCGAAACCCGGAAAAAAAAGCTTTTCACGGGCCATTGCATAATATGGTCGGGCTCCTGTAAGTATACTGGCGTTAGTGCATCCCAGAGTTGTAATAAGTATTAATATCGAAATAAACAGCACACCTCCTGTTCCCCATAAAGTCCTGACCGCCTCAACTGCAGCAATCTGATTTCCTGATTCATGAATGTGCACAAGTTGAGGAATAGATAAGAGAGACAGGTATGTCACATTGACCAACAGATAAATGAATATCACAATAAAAACACCTGTCACAATTCCCTTAGGGATGTTTCTTGTAGGATCTTTAACCTCTCCTCCAATAAATCCGACAGAAACCCATCCCTGGTAAGCCCAGAAGGCAGCAAGTAAAGCTGTATAAAAGGAAGAGAGTGTAACATTTCCATTTGTCAACTCTTTAAAGTCCAAAAAATCTGCAGATCTGGATGTGATGTGGCCCAACCCAAAGACTACAATCATAAAGAGACCTGTGAATACCAGTAACGTGATGGCTTTGCTGACACCTGCTCCGCTTTTTAATCCGGAGATGTTCAGTCCTGTTAAAATCAAAATCAGAAGAATTGCTGTCAGCTTGACTCCGAAATCCTGAAAAGGGTAGAAGACACCACCTATTGTAAAATGTTGCAGAGAGCTAAAAATCCCGGGGATAGGGATAATACTGTTCAGGGATTGTGCAAATACATAAGCAATGGATGAGATTGCAGCAGTCTGAATAACTGTAAAGAGTGACCAACCGTACATAAATGCAAAAAAACGGTTATAAATTTTTTTTAAATAAATAAATTCCCCACCTGTATCGGCCAGTAATCCTGCAACTTCCGCATTACTCAATGCTCCAAAAAGTGTGATGATTCCACCCACAATCCATGCCACCAGAATCCATGCCGAAGAGTGGAGTTCTGCTGCCATCGGAGCAATTTTTTTATATACTCCTGATCCGATGATATTTGCAACAACAATAATAACAACATACCCTATACCCAGAGTCCTGACCAGATTCCTTTGATTACCCATAGCGAAGCGTTTTCTTTCTGATGATCACAATGTAATAATTTATTCAGGAATCTGTCAGACAAAGAAGATTACATTAATCAATTATTGCTTTTCATCTGCCAGCTTCATTATGATTTCGGTTATCTTTAAATCAAAAATGTCAATAATAAAAACTATGGCCGGAATAAATATTCGTTCACTGATCTTAGGCTTGACTATTCCTTTAATTTTCAATTGTATAGCATCCTGTGGTGATAGTCCGGCCCAAAAGAAAAACCTGGTTTCTTCCGGAATGACAGATTCAACTAAAGAGAGTGTTACTCCTTATGAATACCATTCGGTAAATACTATACTGGTATTACCCAAAAATCCGAATCCGGGTGAACCATTCCGCATTTTGGCAACCGGAGGGGAAAATATCAGGAAAGCGCATATTATCGTCAACGGTCCGTCGGGTAGTTTAGAATGCCTGAAAAGTAAAATTGGTAAGGAATTGCCTTGTTGGAGAATTGATGATTTTAACGGAAGTTCTGCTGGTAAATATAAGATCACTTTGATTGCGGATAAAAAGGTGGTCAGTAATCTGGAGTTTATAATTTCTCCAAAGGAGGGGACTCCCCCAACTGGTGTAGTATGGAAGACCCTCCGTGGGTGGGACGGAGGCACGGAGGCAATCTATTCTGCCTGGATAAATGCCTTGTTTCAGGGTTGCGACGAGCAATCTTCCTGGTCTGCATTACACGAGGTGACCCAAAATCAAAATCAGAATTTCCTATATAACTACCTCTCTCTTGGGGAAGATGATCCTAACGGGAAAAACAGATTGATAATGCAGCCTGATTGTGCCGATAATCCATTTTACTTAAGGGCATATTTTGCATGGAAACTAGGCCTCCCATTTGGTTACCATTTGAGCGACCGGGGCAGCCTTGTGCATAATCCCAAAACCGGTCAATGGATCACAAATGAAACCTCCAGTTCGAAAACCCTTCCTGCCCTGGCATTCAATGCCTTTCTCAGAAGAGTGAAGGATGGTGTCCATTCAGGCACGGCCCGAACTGCATTGGATGATGAAAATTCTGATTATTATCCCGTTTCACTTGAACGTGGAGCATTGCATCCTGGTATTGTTTTTGCTGATCCTTACGGACATACGCTGATCCTCGTAGGCTGGGTGCCACAAACCAATGACCATCCGGGTCTACTTCTTTCAGTAGATGCGCAACCCGATGGGACTGTGGGAATTAAGCGGTTTTGGAAAGGGAATTTTCTTTTTAACACCTCCGGAGTGATCGGGGAACCAGGCTTTAAGGCTTTTCGTCCCATTTCTGTGCGTGAGGGGGCGCCATACCTGATGCGAAACAAAGCACTAACCGCATCAGCAGGCTTTGTCCCCTTTTCACTTCAGCAGAGAAAGATGAAAAGCGATGTTTTCTACCACACTATGGATCGATTAATCAACCCAAAGCCGCTCGACCCTGAAACTGCGTTGCTTGACCTGATCCAGGCACTTCACGAACAGCTGATGGTACGCGTCACTTCAGTAGCTAATGGTGAAGCTTATTTCAAACTACATCCGGGTACAGTGATTCCTATGCCTTCCAGTGCTGCCGGAATTTTTCAGACAGGTGGTCAATGGGAAGACTTTTCAACTCCTAACCGTGATTTAAGGCTTTTGATTGCTATGGATGCTGTGCTCGATTTCCCGGACATGATTGTTCATTCACCAGAGGATTTTAATATCTCAAGACTAGTCTCTCCGGAGCAGGTTAAGAAAAAGCTTCTGGCGATACTGGATCATAAAGCTTCCGAACTTTCTATCAGTTATGTCCGTTCAAATGGCTCTTTACAAAAACTGACTGTCAGGGAAATACTTAAAAGAATGGATAACTTTGAGATGGCTTATAATCCGAATGATGGAATCGAAATCCGTTGGGGGGCGCCGGAAAACAGCGATGAACGGGCTACATGTCATCGGCGCACTCCTTCAAACCAACTTGAAAAAATGCGGTCGGTACGTATATGGTTCCATAAGCGGCTGCATCCACCAACATAAAAACTTACTGATTTAATTGAAGAGGTCCAAAACAACAAAACCCGCCTCTTTTTTGTTTTATCTTAGGAATAATGAAAAAGGAGGTAAAAATGCATGATTTTTTATGTCCAAAATGCAGGGAACATCTTAGGGTTGGGGAAAATATCATTTTCAAAGTGAAAAACAGTAAAAAACAGTCTGCCCTTCTTCTATTAAGTCCGCATATAGGTAATTATACCAGCCATAAGCACCGCACATTCGAGCTTCAGACAGGCGAGTCACTTGAATATTATTGCCCGTTATGTAACACCTCTCTTATTTCTGATATCCATAAGAATCTTGCCCATGTTATATTGTTGGATGATTCAGGGCAGAGTCATAACGTATATTTTTCTCAGGTAGTAGGCGAGCATAGCACTTTTGAAACAGATGGGGAATCTGTTCATATTGCCGGTGAAGATGCCGGCAGATATACCTATTTCAAAATCGGTGATAAATTCCGGAAGTATTTTTAATAATTCATTTTTAACAGGTTTTTTCATAATTTTGCAGATAATTAATCCAAATAACCTTAAATTTTCAACAATGAAAACGAAAACAATCTATTCTATTCTTTTCCTGATTATTCTTCTGCCTGCCTCTTCTATTATTGCTCAGAAAGCAAATTTTTCAGGGGAATGGAAAATAAACAAGGAGAAATCTGTTCTTACAGATAACCAACTATTCCTTTCCAAAATCACAATCCAACTTAAAAATGACAGTCTGCTTACAACCAGGGTTTACGAAAACGGGAATGGAGATGAATATCCTTTTGATGAGAAACTTTCATTAGATGGGATGGCGTCCAAAATAGTTATTTTTGAAATGCCCAGAACATCAAAAGCAACGCTGTCAGATACCGACGGCTCAATCATGATTGCGTCAACTACCACATTTAATGGCGGTAATGGTCAGGAAGACATGACTGCTAATGAAACATGGAAAGTTGAAAATGAAGGGCAGAATCTTAGTTTCTTCTTCACAAATAAGATGTCAGGAAATGAAATTACAGGAACATACTATTACGATAAAGTAAAGTAGCGATTATCTTAACACAAAACAACCAGCTGTCACAGAAGGTCATTGAGTTTTTTTGTTATCAGGATAAGGATTATTTTAATTTAATTTCCTCCTCATTTACGTTCCAGCCAGAAATTTTAATAACCGGATTTTTACCATCCAGGGTTACTTTAGGACAACTTACTGAAACAGTTGTGGTTTCAGAAGGAGCCAAAGTAAAATAATTGGATGTCCAGTAACTTGGCAATACCTCTTCGCCGGCTGCCATTAACTGTGGTCGAATGAAGAAGGCCAGCTTATTTGTGGCATTGGTGAACTGAATTGTCCAGCTCGTTTCACTTTTGCCTTTTGAAGAGAGAATTACCTTTGCGTTCACTTTAGTTTTTTGCATCTCATTCAACGACTTGTAAACTCCGTCGTTCGATAGCCAGTACACATTATGTGAGATTACTTTCCCTATATTGTTTTTTAGGTTCAGAACAACAAAATTCACCCCTTTCAAATTTGCTAAAGCTGAGGAGATAGTAGATGTCTCTTTTACTTCAGTTGCAGAAAGGCTGATATTCTTTTCTTCGTGAAATAATGATTTCGAATCCATACTGAACAGTTCTACCTGTGCTACCAACCCTGAAAGTGGTTGATAAGTTCTGTTTATAACCAGAACTTTAAAATCATTAATACTAAGCTGAATATGAACCGGTTCACAAGCATTCTGCATAAAATAATAACCTGCGTTTGGCATCAGGAACCAGTCATAAACCTGCCATACAACACTGGGAAAAGCCGAATTCAGTTTCCATAGCATCACACCACCTATATCGTTTAGTTTATGTCCAGCGGCTTCAAAAATGCCCTGGTAGCCTATAGCATTCATCAACTGCATTTTATTACAGAAGTCTTCCATACTCACTGGTTCACCATATCTCTTTACCATTTCTTTATAATAAAGGTCATATCTGCCGTTTCCTGTAGCTGCATCATGGTAACCCCATGTATTATTAAGAGGGAAAGGCAGGGTCTTATCCCATACCAGGTCAGGAATTATCTTAGACATAATATTATATGGCGGCTGTGAAGGCAGACCTGTCTCATCTTTAAAGACCCAGTCCTTACCCGCTATAGCTTTTTTATAATAAACTAAAGGATCTTGCCAGGTATAGGGACCACCACTATAAACTCCTGAAGGCAGATTATCCGGCCATGCTCCGTTCCATCCTGCCGGTAATTTTGCAAATCCCGATGAACTGGGAATATACGGCCTTGTACCATCTAAAGTTATAATACTTTCTCTCATTACATCATAAAGCTCTTTCCGTGCATGACCTTCATTGCCTCCTGTCCATACCAGCAGGCTCGGATGATTCCTTATCCGAAGTATAGTACTCTTGACATTTTTATTAAATATATTCCCTTCAATAGGCCACTCAGGCGATCCTTTGAATTCGCCTTGTGTATCACCTGTAATCCAAAAATCTGACCAAACCAGTAATCCATACCTGTCGGCAGCTTCAAAAAATTCATCACACGGAGTCACGCCTCCACCCCATATTCTGACAAGATTAATATTTGAGTTCCGGCACAAATGCATTTCATAATCATATCGTAATGAATCACGATTGAGCATCATATCAGGAACCCATGCTCCTCCTGTTACATGAATCCGTTTTTCATTTACATAAAAATCGCGACGGTAGGTACCATTTACATCAATTGCTTTTGTACTTACTGTTCTAATTCCAAAAACGAAAGAAGTATCATCTGAAATTCCATTACTATTTTCATATTGCATTTTTATTCGATACAGATTCGGTTTACCATAGCCGTTTGGCCACCACAGTCTGGGATTTAAAACAATGAATTCTTTCGTATTTCCACCATTGAGATCAACAATCGCTGAGCTGTTTTTCGTGATTGTTACGCTTTTTGAAAGTTGTACCGGGCTACCTTTAAAATTTTCCGGAGAAATTGTAACTATCAGTTTCCCATTCTCATCAACCTGGTTATGATTAATAAGCTTGAGATTCAGTGATATTGATGCTAAAGTGGTATCAGGAAGTTTCGGAAGAGTGGTGACAAGCTTTGTATCAGTTATAGTTATTCCTCCTGAAGTTCGCAGATAAACAGGTAGCCAAATGCCCATGTTTCTATCCCTTACCGGAGGAATCCAGTCCCAGCCAATAGAGCAAAGCATAGTTACATTCTTACCAATATCACCGGTAGGGCCACCATTCTCGAAGAAATCACCCAAAGCTTTCAACTGTTCAGTGGCTGGCAATCCCGGATAATCAAGCGGATAGATTTTTACAGCCACTGCATTCTCCATTCCTGATCTAATCAGGTTGCTAACATCCAGACTGTATTCACCAAACATTCCTGCCATCTGTGTTGAATCAGCGACCTGCGTCCCGTTGACCCAGACAGCTGCACGATAGTTAATACCCTTGAAAATCAACTGAAAATGACGACCATTGTCAGCTTTCGAAACTTTAAAGCTGGTACGGTACCAGTAAGGTTTATTCCATGGATTCGCATTATTAGGCAGATGGCTGAACTGTTCGAGGTTGTACTTTTTATTAAATTCATCAGAAGCATCAGGAATAAGCATATTGTTAAGCCCGGAATATGGATCAGGGTAAACTTTATTGGCAACCAGTCCTGTAAGAACAGTTGATGGTACTCTCACCGGGAACCAATATACTTTAGACTTATATTCCGGAGATGATATTTCAGCTCCGGAGGAGGTAATCAATACAGAAGACTGTAATTCAAATCTGGTAAGTTTTACTTGCCTGACTGTTCCGTTCTGAGAATTAGCCGAAACTAAGAATGCAAATAAATTTATAAAAAGGAGGATAATCGGATAATAGCGCTTTCTCATGATTGAATTATTTTAAAGGGTGAAGTTTTTACAACTACAAAGTGCATATGAGTTCTTCCACTTGCCAGCCCGATCAGTCCTGGTACCGTGGGAGAAATAAAGTCCGCCAGGTTTTTTGTATTATGTACAATTATTGTCCATTCTTTTTGTATTTCCCGGTTTTCAGCATAAACCCTGTAGATCAATGGATTATCAAAGTTATTCGATGTATTTCTACTCACTTGCTTCTTACCCGCAACTTTTGCATATGCACCAGGAGAAAGCGTGAACCCGGCAATAAGAGCTTTATTATCGGATGCATAAGGCATCTCTACCGAAATTACCGAATTAACAGTATCAATTGAACAGGATTTTTGTTTTGGAATATTGAAATCTTCAATATTTGCATGAACTGATGACCTATGCCAGTGGATAGGGTGAAGCAGGATTATTGCACGGTCACCTGTTTGTAACTGGTTAAGATCGAGCATCCCGATATTCCATCGGATGCCATTTGTTATTACGGCGTCTGAGAAGGCCTTGTTATTATTCAGAAAGTATGCCTCGTACTGAAGATCAAAATCACTCAGTTTTCCTTTAATCAGTGTAATTAATTTCCCGTCTTTTGGAACTGCGATATTATTATCGAAGTTTGGCGCAACCGGCAAGGTGCATTCCTCAAAAAAATAATAGTTAAGATAATGATAAACCTTACAATAATTTGACCCATGAGATGCTGTACCAACAATATTTATTCCATTTGACCTGAGCCATTTCAGTTCACTATGCAAGAATGTAACGGGATTGATATTATAAATCACCTGCAGAGTAACCAGATCATTATGCCAGCCTATTTCGAAATGCTTCTCGTTCTGCATCGTTTTCAAAATGGGGATAATACTTTCCGCATGAACACTCATATTATTTGAATTTGACAGATAATATGAAGCAGTATGCAAGATGAAATATGTTGAATGGAATCCAAGCTTAGATTCGATTTCAGAAAACTGATATGCTAAATTAAGGTCGTTGTCAACATCATGTCTTAACCCAATAACAATCTTCTTGCTGTTGAAGGTCTGTCGGAATTCATTTAAGGGTAGAACAACATATTTGCTGGTATCAGACACTCTATGGAGAAATGCAGCATATTTCTCCCATGTAAAATTCGTATCAGGTTCCGCGGCCATAACATTCCGCTTCTTAAGTTCTGCAATGGTGTCTTGTCTGAGGCCAAATTTCTTTGGTATTGTGTTTACCCCTGCCGGCTTACTCTTTTGTCCATAAAGAGTATTGGTAAAACAAAAAGAAAAAAGAAATAAGACATATACTAAATTTAATATCCGGCTCTTTCTAAAACTCATTGTTATGTTTTCATTAATATCGTTTGATGGAATAAGTTTACAAAAATATACTTTTGAAAATTATTTAAGCACCTTT
>Ga0209746_1001449_pt1 | contig 11415 bp, 9 predicted proteins | sample BarGraNGADG00211_3_FD_184496 | JGI IMG/M metagenome (GOLD analysis project Ga0209746, IMG submission 184496) | Arctic peat soil microbial communities from Barrow, Alaska - Barrow Graham LP Ref core NGADG0011-211 (SPAdes) (version 2) | ecosystem: Environmental > Terrestrial > Soil > Wetlands >...
TCCTGATCGATACGAATCCTCACCAAATTCTGGAGGGGATGGCGATTGCTGCTTATGCAGTTGGCGCAAGCAGCGGCTATATCTACATCCGTGGCGAATATGTCAACCAGGCGCAGCGACTGAAGAGCGCTATCGAGCAGGCTGAACGGTCCGGGTGGTTGGGCGAAAATATTGCGGGCAGCGGTTTTTCGTTCCAAATCCATGTCCATCGCGGCGCGGGGGCATACATTTGCGGAGAGGAAACCGCGTTGCTCGAATCGCTTGAGGGAAAGCGCGGCGAGCCGCGCGTCCGGCCACCTTATCCACCCACTTCAGGGTACCGAAACCTTCCCACGCTGGTCAATAATGTGGAGAGTTTTGCTGCGGTGCCGCCCATTCTTCTGCGCGGCGCCGACTGGTACAAAAATCTGAGCGAAAACTCCTCAGGTGGTACAAAACTTTATATGCTGATGGGGCATGTCAACCGCCCGGGGTTGTTCGAGGCGCCGTTTGGCCTGACATTGCGCCAGATCATTGATGATTTCGGCGGTGGGTTGCGTCCCGGTTCGAAATTCCATTTTGCTTTATGCGGCGGCGCTGCCGGGACGATTGTGGACAAAAGTTTACTGGATACGCCGATTGATTACGCTTCGACAGCCAAGGGAATTTCGCTGGTAGCAGGGGCATTCCTCATTTGCGATGAGCGGGTTTCGCCTGTGGACATGTTGCGCGAACTAATGCATTTTTTTGCGGTAGAATCGTGCGGTAAATGCACTCCATGCCGCGAAGGGACACGCCGCGCGTATGAGCTGCTTGTCCGTCTGGCAGAGGGAAACGGCCGGCCGGGTGACCTGGAAAAATTGGCTCGCCTTACCAGCGTTATGCAAGCGGCTTCTTTTTGCGGATTGGGGCAGTCTGTTTACTTGCCCGTCATATCGGCATTGAAACACTTTGAAAATGAGTTTACAGATGAGATCAGGAGTTGACGATATGCCGGTCTATTTGACCATCAACGATAAACCCATTCAGGCTCATGAGGGCCAGACTGTTCTGGAAACGGCTTGCGCTCATGGAATCATCATTCCCACTTTGTGCTACCACAAGGATCTTTCTCCGGTCTGGTCATGCCGTTTGTGTATCGTGGAGGTGGAAAAAATGCGCTGTCAGGTGGCGGCGTGCAATTTACCGGTCGCGGAAGGCATGGTTGTGCACACCGAGACTCCTGCGCTGGTGCAGTCGCGCCGCACTGTACTCTCCCTGCTCCTGCAAAATTATACTGACGCCGGTTATGCGTCGCATGACGGGCATTCAACCGAGTTCGAGCACTGGGTGCGTTATTATGATGCCCACCTTCAAGACGGAATATCCCCCGCTCCTCGCTATCCTGTAGACGGAGATCCCAACCCGTTCATCTGGGTGGACCTCAATAAGTGTATCTTGTGCACGCGCTGTGTGCGTGCATGTGAGGAAATCCAGGGCCGCTTTGTCTGGGGAGTAGGCGAACGGGGAAGCCAAACCCGGATCATCGCCGGGGCCGATACTGCCATGCTCGAAGCACGCTGTGAGTCCTGCGGCGCTTGTGCGGCCTATTGCCCGACCGGCGCGTTGGATCATAAACTCTCCATTCACCAGGGGGAGGCCGATCGGAAGGTGACCACCACCTGCACTTATTGTGGGGTGGGCTGTCAGTTCGACCTGAATGTCAAAGATGGCAAAATCATCCGGGTCACCTCGAACCCGAATGCGCTTGTCAATGGGATGCACCTGTGCGTTAAAGGGCGGTACGGTTATGATTTCATCCATCACCCGGACCGTTTGACTGGCCCGCGTGTGCGGCGTTACCTCCTCGATGGAGGGGAAAAAGTTCTCCACGGACCCGCTTGGGATTGGGTCGAGACGAATTGGAACACCGCCCTGGATATCACCGCCCGGAAATTGGCCGCGACGCGGGATCATTATGGCGGATCGAGCATCGGCGTTCTGACTTCGGCCAAGTGCCTCAACGAAGAAAACTACCTGATGAATAAACTGGCGCGGCAGGTACTGGGAACCCATAACATTGACCACTGCGCACGTCTCTGACACTCATCCACAGTGGTCGGTCTGACCACCTCCTTCGGTTCGGGTGCCATGTCCAATTCGATGGACGATATTGCCGAGAAAGCCGCAGCCTTTTTTGTTATTGGATCCAACACTACTGAACAGCATCCGGTCTTTGGTTCGCACTTGCGCCAGGCGGTGCTGCGGCGCGGCGCGAAATTGGTTGTCGCAGATCCCAGGCGGATAGACCTGACCGATTTTGCAAAACCCGCCTACGGAGGTCTGTATCTTCGACATCGTCCGGGTACGGATATTGTTCTCCTTAACGGCTTAATGAATATTATTTTGCATAATGGCTGGGAAGATAAGAACTTCATCGCTGGGAGGACAGAAGGTTATGAAGAGTTCGCAGCCACCATCGAACACTATCCACCGGAAAAGGCCAGCGAGATTACCGGCGTGCCGCTCGAACAACTTTATCGGGCTGCAGAGATCCTGGCATTGAATAAACACATGGCAGTGATTTGGGCGATGGGGATTACCCAGCATATCGTCGGTGTGCGCAACGTGATGAGCTTGGCGAATCTCCAGATGTTACTCGGCAATATGGGCATGGAGGGTGGCGGAGTGAATCCGCTGCGGGGTCAGAATAACGTTCAGGGGGCGTGCGATATGGGCGGGTTGCCCAACGTCTATCCAGGTTACCAGAATGTCAACAGCGAGGAAGCCCGGCTAAAATTCGAAGCAGCATGGGGTGTTTCCTTACCCAACAAGGTGGGTTTGACCCTCACCGAGATGATCCCTGCCTGCGAGGATGGGCGGATACGTGCGCTGTACATATTAGGCGAGGATCCGGTCATGAGCGATCCGAACACCAGCCACATTCGCCGTTGTCTGGAGCACTGCGAGTTCCTGGTCCTCCAGGAAATTTTCCCATCGGAAACATCTGCGTATGCCGATATCTTATTGCCGGGGGTCAGTTTCGCGGAGAAAACCGGTACATTTACAAATACCGAACGCCGCATCCAGATGTGCCGAAAGGCAATCGAACCGCTGGGTGATGCCAGACCGGATTGGCAGATCACATCTGAAATTGCCAAACGGATCATCGCTCATGGGGAGCGGGATATGCGACCGGCTCCGCATTCTGGATGGGATTACAACGATACCAGTGATATTATGTCGGAAATTACGGCGGTTACGCCATCGTATGCCGGAGTATCTCATGCCCGCCTGGAAGCAGGGGAACGCCTGCAGTGGCCGGTAAAAGGGCCCGACCATACCGGGACGCCCGTTTTGCATGTTGGGCAGTTCACGCGGGGCAAAGGTAAGTTCGCGCCGATTGACCATATTCCACCAGCGGAGTTACCCGACGACGAATTCCCAGTTCTGCTTTCCACCGGCCGCGTGCTGTACCACTGGCATGGCTGACAGATGACCCGCCGCGCCAAAGGACTGATCGGGGTGTATGGCCAGGCACTGGTGGAGGTTAACCCTGAGGATGCCACCCGGTGGAACGCCAAGGACGGCACGCCCCTGCGCGTGACATCCCGCCGCGGTAGCATCGAAGCGGAAGCCTGGGTGACTGACCGCGTCCCACCCGGAATGGTGTATGCAAACTTCCACTTCCCGGAAACGTCTGCAAATATCTTGACGCATGCCTCGCTCGACCCTGTGGCGAAAATACCGGAATATAAGATCGTGGCGGTACGGGTGGAGGTTGTATAGGATGTTGCGAGATGTGATGCAGCCCTGTGTACAATTAGTGCAATATCGCATTCGGAGAGTTCTGTTAATATTCTCAGTGTGACTTACTTCCTCAACGGCTTTCTGATGATCGCTATGCCGATCGGCTTGACGATCTATTTAACGCGCAAATTCAAACAAGGTTGGCGCTTGTTTTGGATCGGTGCAGCAACACTCATTTTTTCGCAAATATTGCATATTCCATTCAACGCGCTGGTAAGCCCCGTTTTTAACCAATTCAGTTTTATCGCCCTGCCAGCGTTTTTGCAGAACGTTATCCTCTCTGTTTTCCTTGGGTTGAGTGCCGGATTGTTTGAAGAACTCTCCCGCTATGTCATGTACCGCTGGTGGGCAAAAGATGCCCGTTCCTGGGGAAAGGGATTGCTGGCGGGGGCGGGTCATGGTGGCAGTGAAGCGATCATCCTAGGTCTTCTGGTGCTTTATGGATATGTACAGATGCTCATTGTACGCGGAATGGACATTTCGACCCTTGTAACGCCTGATAAGGTCGAATTGGCTAAAGCCCAAATCCAGGCATATTGGTCTGCACCCTGGTACATGACGATGCTTGGAGCCCTGGAACGCCTGTTTACCATTCCACTGCATCTGGCATGCTCGGTGCTTGTTTTGCAGGCGTTCACACGCAAGAAATTCTGGTGGGTGGGCTTGGCGATTCTTTACCATGCCCTGGCAGATGGCGTGGCCGTTTTGGTTTCGCAGATTGGATTTTCAGCGCTGGCCATCGAAGGAATCATCGGTATCTTTGCGATTGTGAGCATGGTAATCGTTTTTGCGCTGCGACAGCCCGAACCCCTGAGCGTAGTCGAAGGGCCGGACCCGGTCCTTGCTCCAAATCAATAGAGATGCGATATGATCCATACTAAGAATTTCGCAAAAATATTCGGCGAGATCCTTGCGGTGGAAAGCCTCAACCTGGATGTGGCTGAGGGTGAGGTGTTTGGTTTCCTTGGTCCGAATGCCGCCTTCCCTTTGCTCTGCCATTGTTAAGTATTAATCTGGGACTTTCCAAACTTGCCCGCTGCCCCTACTGCGGCAAGTGAGTGCGGTGCGCATCCAGCCGCTGGCGAAATTACGGGAAGCCGAGCAAGCCGAATTGGAATGGGGCAGGGTGGAGATAGCGAAAATCTCTGAGGAAGAAAAACTCCGCAAGGAATTGGAAGATTCCAAGTATCAAGGTCTCTAAAACAAAGTTGTACAATTATTGGCGCGAATGCCGTAAATATCGGTTATTTTGAGTACATGCGCATAGCCATTATATCTCTATCTATTTTCTCAAAAATCTATTAAAATTTTACAAATAAATTTATGGCGACCAACCGGTTGACCTGTGGCTTTACTTATGGAGATTCTGTGCGGCGATGAACGATAATCCCTTTTCCGTCAGTGCCCAGGCAGACTTGTTGCAAGCGTCCACTTTGTCCATGAAGTTCAGTTGCATATTGTCCCAGTCGCCAGCCTCGATGACTTCCTTCTTCTCGCGGAAGTAGTCCAGAATGTCGGAGGGGTGGAGGCGCGCCGAGTCGATCTCCGGGTCGCCGCCCTCGTGCTTGGCAGAGATGTTGGCCACGTGGTCGGCAATTTCCACCAGTTCGGCACGGCGGTTGTAGGGCTGGCGGACGATGGATTTCTGGGTCTCGGTGATGTGATGTTCGAAGCGCACCACGTCCTCGAAGCCGAGCGCCTTGCGGAACTGGGCGGTGAGTTCCATTGTTTCGTTGTTGATGGAATTCGACCAGTTGAAGCCGATCAGCGGACTCGTGCCATCGTCGCGGCTGAACAGTTTGGCGGCCAGCATGATCCACAACGCATGGTAAGGGTTGTCTGAGCCAAAGAAGACCGAGATCTTGAACTGGATATCCACGCCTAGGCGGTAGAGCAGGAAGCCGAGCAGGATCGTCCCGGCATTGAAGTTGAGCACATGCTGGACGCCATAGTGGGTATAGTAGTACAGGAATTCGTCCAGCCACTTGAGGGCGTATTCGTTGGGCTGGCCGATGCCGCCGAAGTAGCCGGTAATGGTGGCAGGGCCGTTCAGGTGGATGTTGGAGCCATCGGCGCCCTTCGTGTCGAGCGTCTCTACGAACGAGGCCCCGATGATATCCAGAGCGGCCACGATGGCGGGCAGGTCGCCGTCAGCCTCGGATTCCTTCATCTTACGGACAGCGATGAAGCGGCCGGGGACAAGGCTGCGGTCTTTGATGGCGCCCTCGATCATCGGACGGATCCAGGGGAAATATTGCAAGGCAGAGACTTCGAGCGTGACGGCAGACTTGTCAGTGAATTTCATACCCTTTGCCCGGTCGCCCAGGACCCGGGTCCGGTATTCCGTTACGGAGGCGAACGCGCCGGTGTCGCGTTGTTCGATCAGCCACATCAAGTCCTTGACATAATCGGGGGCGCGTTCGCCAACTATTTTCATCAGTTGGTCGAGTTTGCGGGACTCGCGGTGCTTGCGGTTGATCTCCTCCGGCGTGCCATATTTAGCGACGATGGCCAGGAAGTCGTTCATCACTTTTTCGCCGGGGTCGAGCAGGACGGCGTTAATGGCGTCCAGGCGATTGGTGGGGATGGCGAGCAGTTTGCGCAGGTCTTTGTCCATAATTCTCCTCGTGGGGGCAGGGGCGTAAGGCCTTGCGCCCCTAAAAAATCAATCCAACATCTTCTTCAGTTCCTCAAATTCCTCATCCGGCATTCCGAACCAGTTTTCCGGTTGGGGGAACTGCTTGCCGATTACTTCGTCGTGGTAGCCCTTCAGACCGTTGAGGATGACCTCCCCGGCGTTGCCGTAGACCTTGGCCATCTTCGGTTTGAACTTGGGGTACAGGCCGAACATGTCGTGGTAGATGAGCAGTTGGCCGTGCGCATCCGGGCCGGAGCCGAGTGACATGATAATGCAGACTTCGGCGCGCTCGGTGATGAGTTTGCACAGCCGATCGGGGACCATTTCGAGCAGGATGGCAAAAGCCCCGGCTTTTTCGAGTGCTTTGGCGTCGTCGAGGATTTTCTTGGCCAGTACGGCGGACTTGCCCTGTACGCGGAAGCCACCCAGTGCGCTGACGGATTGCGGAGTCAGCCCGAGATGGCCGATGGCCGGAATACCGGCGTCCACGATGCCCTTGATGCGGTCGGCCATGGCTGAGCCGCCTTCCAGTTTGATGGCATCGCAACCGCATTCGGCCATGAAGCGACCGGCGTTGCGGATAGCCGTCTCGACCGACGGCTGGTAAGTCATGTAAGGCATGTCGCCGACCACAAAGGCAGTCGGGGCGCCGCGCCGGACGGCTTGGGCGTGGCGGACCATATCATCCATTGTGACCGGTAGTGTGCTGTCGTAGCCGAGCATGGTCATGCCCAGGCTGTCGCCGACCAGGATCATCTCGATCCCGGCCTGCTCCTGCAGGTAGGCGGTCGGGTAGTCATAGCAGGTCAGCCAAGTGATGGGCTGGCCGTCAGCGACTTTCTTGAAGAGATAAGGAAGGGTGATTTTCTTGCGGGGCATTACTTGTGTTTCAGGCATTCTTTACTCCTTTTTGGAATTAGAGAAGAAAAGCATTAGTAGTATAGGATAAAACGGATGGAGAGGCAAGTTACAAGTGACAGGTTTTCGGTAATTGGTTATCAGAGAAGTTCGGACCGGGAATGCGTACATAATTTGAGGAAGCACAGAGAAAGGAGAAGGCATGTTGGCCAGTCCATCTTCCCTCTTGCGAACTATACGTAACCAAAAACCTCGGGAGGGGTGCGCGCGCGAGTCGATCATGGAGACCTTTAGGTCTAAAGTTTTCCCGGAGTGACATTCTGCAAGCAACATAAGGAGGAACGTTGTACCACCATGTAGAAAATTGCAGGGTATAATAGTTTCATTGCTCAACTATTCGCCCTTGCAACTATAACGAGGTCGCCATGCCAGAACCAACCTCCAGCCCCGTCCTGATCGACAAATTTTGGGAAAGCGTCCCGCCTGCGTGGCGGCAGACGCGCAGTCAGATCCGACGCATTGCGGTCGTGAAATTCCAGATGACGGAGGAGCAGTTCCAGGTTCTGCGCCGCATCCGCAAGGGCAGTGCCTCGGTCAGTGCCCTGGCAGAGGCCAGCCAGACCAGCCGCTCGGCGGTCAGCAAGGCGGTTGACGCGCTGGTGCGCAGGGGATTGGTCACCCGCAGCCAGGACCCGGCCGACCGGCGCAACGTCCAACTGGCGCTTACAGGCGAGGGTCAACGCGTGATGGATGGCATTTTCAACGAAGCCGAGGCCTGGTTATCCGCCCACTTTGAGCGCCTCAGTCCGAAAGAACTGGAAATCCTCCTGCAAGGCATGGAAATTCTCCGCAAAGCATTTTTGAACCCATAATCTTGCCTCTCATCTCATGAAACATCTCTTCAAACTCCGCACATATCTCAAACCATATTTCTGGCAACTCCTGCTCAACATGCTCATCCTGTTGAGCATTACCGGTCTCTCACTGGTTGTGCCGCAAATCATCCAGGGCGTGATTGACCAGGGCTTGAAAGCCGGAGCAACCGCATTCCTGGTGCGTTCAGCACTAATCCTGGTCGGCATCGGCGCGGGCACGGCCGTCCTGAACCTGGGTCAGCGTTACCTGACCGAATGGATCGGGGCGCATGTGGGTTACGATCTGCGCAACGCTATGTACGACCGAATCCAGTACCTGCCCTTCACCTATCACGACCACAGCACCACCGGCCAGTTGATCAACCGCTGCATCGAAGACGTGCGCGCCGTCCAGTCCTTTGCGGGGGATAGCCTGGTCCAGATCGTCCAGTTGGGCGTGCTCTCGGTCGGCGTAGTGACCATTCTGGTTGCCCGCAACTCCTGGCTGGCGGTCATCGTCCTCCTGCCGCTGGTCCCGATGGTCATGATGACGACCGACTTCGGCCAGCGCATCACCCTCCTCTTTTACGACGTGGACAACACCCTCGGCGACCTCTCGGCCCAGTTGCAGGAGAACGTGTCGGGAGCCCAGGTGGTGCGCGCCTTCGCCCGTGAGCCGCACGAGATAGACCGTTTCGACCAGATCAACCGCTCCTATTTCAAGGCACGCGTCAAAGTCCTTGGCGAATGGTCGAAGGTCATGCCCACCACCAACTTGCTCATCACCATGGGAACAATCCTGATCCTGATGGTCGGCGGCCCGCTGGTATTGCAGGGAAAGATGACGGTGGGCGAACTGGTGGCCTTCAACGCCTACCTGCTCATGCTTTCGGGGCCGGTGCAGCAATTGGCCTGGCTGGTCAACGCGCTGGGAGAGTCCGAAGCCGGGGCGCAGCGCGTGCTGGAAATTTTGGACCACGAACCGGAGATCCAATCCCCGGCGCGGGCAGCAGCGCTCGGGACCCTGAGCGGCCGCGTGGAATTCCGCGGCGTTTCCCTGCGCTACCAGGACGAAAAGATTGACGCTCTTTCCGGCATTGACCTGTCCGTCATGCCGAACCAGCTCATCGCACTCATCGGTCAGACTGGCTCCGGCAAGACCTCGCTGGTCAACCTGATCCCGCGTTTCTACGATGTGAGTGAGGGCGCCGTACTGGTGGACGGCGTGGATGTGCGTCAGGCTGACCTGGAGACGCTGCGGCGGCAGATCGGCATCGTGCTCCAGAGCTCGCTACTGTTCTCCGACACCATCCGCGAGAACATTCGTTATGGACGCTCTGACGCCACCGACGAGGAGATTTTCGCAGCGGCTAAAGCAGCCCAGGCGCACGATTTTATTGTCAAGTTTTCCGAAGGTTACGAGACGCTGGTCGGCGAACGCGGAGTGACGCTTTCCGGCGGCCAGCGCCAGCGGATTGCGATTGCACGCGCCTTGCTGATGGATCCGCGCATCCTTATCCTGGACGACTCGACTTCCTCGGTGGATACCCAGACGGAACGGCTCATCCAAGAGGCACTCGACCGTCTGATGGAAGGCCGCACTACGTTCGTGATTGCGCACCGGTTGGCCACCGTCCGCCGCGCCGACCTGATCCTGGTCATGGCTGACGGGCGCATCCTCCAGCGCGGCCGGCATGACGAATTGCTGGCGGAAGGCGGGTTATACAAGGAAATCTACGACTTGCAGTTGAGCCAGCAAAACCGTTTCATCGAAGAGGCCGAAGTAGACGAGGAACTCTTCGTTCGCGATCGGGAACGCGATGCCATCAAAGGCCGTCGCACATCGGACCGGTCGTTATCGTAATTTGAGATAAACAACTATGGCTGCCACCACCATCATCCCACCCACCTACGTTACCGAGTCCGAAGAACTATACGACAAGGGTGTTAACCCTCAGACTGCGAAACGGCTGATTGAATTCACACGTCCCTACATGGGGCAGCTGATCCTGTCCGCTTTGCTTATGCTCATCGCCTCCGCCGCATCAGTAGCGGGACCATATTTTGTCAAAATTGCCATTGACAGCGGTCTCAACGCCGGCAACGCCGTTATCTTGCGCTACACTATTCTGGCTTATTTGGCCGTCTCTGTGATCCAATGGGTCGGTACCTACTACCGGGTCAACATCATGGCCTGGGTCGGGCAGTCCATCATTTATGATTTGCGCAAGAAGCTTTTCACCCATCTCCAGGAACTTTCGCTTGGCTTTTACAGCCACTACTCCGTCGGACGGGTCATCACGCGGGCCATCAACGACGTGGAGACATTGCGGGATTTTCTGACCTGGGCTGTGCTGGCCATAGCCCGTGACGTTTTCACCCTGGCTCTGATTATTTTGGTGATGCTGGATATGAACCTGCGCCTGGCGTTGCTCACCTTCAGCGTCCTGCCCATCATGGTGCTCATTACTATCCTCTTCCGGCGCGCTTCACGTGCCGCCTACCGTAAAGTGCGCGCCGCCATCTCCTGGGTGAACTCAGTACTGGCCGAGAACGTGAACGGTGTGCGGGTCGTCCAAGCCTTCTCCCGGCAGAAGCAGAACTACGAACACTTTCGGGACTACGTTAATCGCTACCACCTCGAGCGCGCAATTGCTACGGCTCGTATCTCATCCGTGTTCAGCCCTAGCGTGGACATACTCGGGGCAATTGCCACCGGTCTGGTGGTCTGGCTGGGTGGGGCGGCAGTCCTCGGCGAAACCATCAGCGCGGGTGTGCTGGTGGCTTTCATCCTGTACATTGACCGCTTCTTCGAGCCGATCCGCGACCTGAGCCGCCGTTACGACGCGCTCCAGTCTGCTATGATTGGCTGGGAACGCATCATGGGTCTTTTGGATACGCCTGTCGAGGTCCAGGACCTTCCGGAAGCCGGGGAGTTACCGGTCATCCAGGGCGAGGTGACCTTCGAACACGTCTCGTTCCATTACTCGGATGACCCGGCGCCCATCCTGACAGACATTGACCTGCACATCCACCCGGGAGAGACCGTGGCCCTGGTCGGCGAGACGGGGGCGGGCAAGACTACCATGGTCAAACTGCTCTCGCGCTTCCACGACCCGACCGAAGGCTGTATCCTGGTAGACGGTCATGACCTGTGTTCGGTAACGCAGGCTTCCCTGCGGCGGCAGATGGGGGTGGTTTTGCAAGACCCATTCCTGTTCAATGTGACGGTCGCGGAGAATATCCGCTTCGGGCGGCTGGCAGCCACAGATGCCGAGGTCGAAGCCGCAGCGCAGG
>Ga0209746_1001450_pt1 | contig 11413 bp, 11 predicted proteins | sample BarGraNGADG00211_3_FD_184496 | JGI IMG/M metagenome (GOLD analysis project Ga0209746, IMG submission 184496) | Arctic peat soil microbial communities from Barrow, Alaska - Barrow Graham LP Ref core NGADG0011-211 (SPAdes) (version 2) | ecosystem: Environmental > Terrestrial > Soil > Wetlands >...
GCGCGGGGCTCAGAACCCTCGGGTGCGGCCGGGGCTCAGAACCCCTCGGCGGCTCGCGGGGTGTAGTGCTCTTCGAGCCGGCGCAGCTCGTCGTCGGACAGCTCCAGGTCCACCGCGGTGACGGCGTCGGTCAGGTGCTCGGGCTTGGTCGTGCCGACGATCGGCGCCGTGACGGCCGGTTGGTGCAGCAGCCAGGCCAGCGCCACCTGCGCGCGGGACACCCCTCGCTCGGCGGCGATACCCGCGACCGCCTCGACGATCCGCCGGTCGGACTCCTCGGCGTGGCGGTAGAGCGTGGCCCCGAACTCGTCGGTGCGGCTGCGCTCGGTCGTCGTCTGCCGCTCCCTGGTGAGCCGGCCACGAGCCAGCGGGCTCCAGGGCAGTACACCGACGCCGGTGTCGAGGCAGAACGGGTGCATCTCCCGCTCCTCCTCGCGCATCAGCAGGTTGTACTGGTCCTGCATCGACACGAACGGGGTCCAGCCGTTGAGCTCCGCCGCGTGCTGGGCCTGGGCGAACTGCCAGGCCCACATCGATGACGCGCCGAGGTAGCGGACCTTGCCGGTGCGCACGAGGTCGTGCAGCGCCTGCATGGTCTCCTCGATGGGCGTCTGCGGGTCGTACCGGTGGATCTGGTACAGATCGATGTAGTCCGTGCCGAGCCGGCGCAGGCTCGCCTCGACCTGGGTGAGGATCGCGCCGCGGGACAGCCCGGCACCGTTCGGGCCGGGGCCCATCAGCCCGTGCACCTTGGTCGCGACGACCACCTCCTCGCGCCGGGCGACGTCGCGCAGCACCTCCCCGAGGATCTCCTCGCTCGACCCGGCCGAGTAGACGTTGGCCGTTTCGAAGGTGGTGATCCCGGCCTCCAGGGCCGCGACGATGAACGGACGCGCCTGGTCCGGGGGAAGCGTCCAGGGATGGGCACCACGCTGCGGCTCGCCGAAGCTCATGCAGCCCAGCACGATCCGGGACACCTGCAGCCCGGACGCACCCAGCGGTACGTACTCCATCAGTCCTCCTCGCGGTGACGTGACGCGTCAGGGCACCAGCAGCACCTTGCCGGTGGTGGCCCGGCTCTCCAGCGCGCGGTGCGCCTCCGCGGCGTCGTCGAGGGAGTAGGTGGCGCCGACGCGGACGTCAAGGGTGCCCGCCCGGACGCGCTCGAGCAGGTCAGCGGCCCGCTCGAGGAGCTCGGCGCGGCTGGCGGTGTACGCGCCGATGGTCGGTCGGGTCAGGTAGACCGAGCCGGCGGTGTTCAGCCGCTGGGGGTCGAACGGGGGCACCTGACCGGAGGAGCCACCGAACAGCGCCAGCCCGCCGCGCGGCAAGAGGCAGGCCAGGGAGGCGTCGAAGGTGGCCCGCCCGACGCCGTCGAACACGGTGTGCACACCGCCGCCGCTCAGTTCCCTGACCAGGGGCGGCAGGTCGCGGGTGAGGTCATCGAGCTGGTCGTACCTGATCACCTGGGCCGCGCCCGCCGCACGCGACAGCGCCGCCTTCTCCTCCGTTGAGACGGTAGTGATGACTGTGGCGCCGCGAGCCACGGCGAGCTGGGTGAGCAGCAGCCCGACGCCGCCCGCCCCGGCGTGCACCAGGATCTGCTGGCCGGCCTGGACCGGGAAGGTGGACGTTGCCAGGTAGTGCGCGGTGATGCCCTGCAGCATCAGCGCCGCAGCTGTTGTCAGTGGCACGCCGTCGGGCACCGGGATCGCCTGCTCGGCGACCAGGCGCACCTGCTCGGCGTAGGAGCCCCCGGTACCCGCGATCCAGGCGACGGCGTCGCCGACCGAGATGTCCGTCACGCTCGCGCCGACCGCCGTGACCGTCCCGGCACCCTCGGTCCCGACCACATGCGGGAACTGGCCCGGGTAGACCCCGGACCGGCGGTAGGTGTCGATGAAGTTGACCCCGGCGGCAGCGACGGCCACCACCACCTGCCCGGGGTCCGGCACCAGGTCCGGGAGTGAGACGACGGACAGGACCTCGGGACCGCCGGGGGAGCCGGCCTGGACAGTTCGCATGGCACCATCCAACACCGGTCCGGAATGGGCTGCACGCCTCATGCAGTCGCGTGTATATTCATGCACATGACGGTGCGGGTGGCAGTGGCGGGTGCGAGCGGCTACGCGGGCGGCGAGGTGCTGCGCCTGCTCGTCGCGCACCCCGGCGTCGAGATCGGCGCCGTGACCGCGCACAGCTCCGCCGGCGACCGGCTGGGCCGGCATCAGCCCCACCTGCGCACACTGGCCGACCGGGTCATCGAGGACACCACCCCTGAGGCCCTTGCCGGGCACGACGTCGTCGTGCTCGCCCTGCCGCACGGCGCGTCCGGCGCGATCGCCGCGGAGCTGGGGGACGACGTCCTGGTCCTGGACTGCGGCGCGGACCACCGGCTGTCCGACGCCGCGGCCTGGCAGCAGTTCTACGGCTCCGCCCACGCCGGCACCTGGCCCTACGGCATGCCCGAGCTGCTGCTCGCCGGCGGTGGCAAGCAGCGCGAGCATCTGGTCGGCGCCCGGCGGGTGGCCGTCCCGGGCTGCAACGTCACCGCCATCACCCTCGGCATCCAGCCGGGTGTCGCGGCCGGGCTGGTCGACGCGACGGACCTGGTCGCGGTGCTCGCCGTCGGCTACTCCGGTGCGGGCAAGGCGCTCAAGGCGCACCTGCTGGCCTCGGAGGGCCTTGGCTCGGCTGCCCCGTACGCGGTCGGCGGTACGCACCGGCACATCCCGGAGATCGAGCAGAACCTGCGGGCGGCCGGCGCCTCCGACGTCCGAATCTCCTTCACTCCCGTGCTGGTGCCGATGTCCCGTGGCATCCTCGCGACCACGACGGCGCCGCTCACCCCGGGCGCCGACGCCGCCGACGTGCGGGCCGCCTGGGAGCTGGCCTACGCCGACGAGCCCTTCGTCGAGCTGCTGCCCGAGGGCCAGTGGCCGACGACCGCGGCCACCATCGGCGCCAACACCGCCCTGGTGCAGGTCGCCGTCGATGCGCGGGCCGGGAAGGTGGTCACCATCTGCGCTCTCGACAACCTGGTCAAGGGCACGGCCGGTGCGGCGGTGCAGTCGATGAACCTGGCGCTCGGCCTGCCGGAGGGCACCGGGCTGACCGTGACGGGGGTGGCACCGTGAGCGTCACCGCTCCTGCCGGGTTCCGGGCCGGCGGCGTCGCCGCGGGCCTCAAGCAGTCCGGTCGGCCGGACGTCGCACTGGTGGTCAACGACGGGCCGTACCACGTCGGAGTCGCCGTGTTCACCACCAACCGCGTGGTCGGCGCCCCGGTGGTGTGGTCGCGGCAGGTGGTGCGCGACGGCGTCGTGCACGCGGTGGTGCTCAACTCCGGCTCGGCGAACGTGTGCACCGGACCGGGCGGGTTCGAGGACGTGCACGTGACGGCCGAGCACGTGGGTGGCCTGCTGGGGGTCTCACCGGGCGACGTCGTGGTGTGCTCCACCGGCCTGATCGGTGAGCGGCCGCCCCGGCAGCGCCTGCTCGACGGCATCACGGCCGTCGCGGGTGTCCTGGCCGCCGACGGCGGGCCGGCCGCCGCCGAGGCGATCATGACGACCGACACCGTGCCCAAGACCGTGCACGTGGTCCGGGATGGCTGGTCGATCGGTGGGATGGCCAAGGGCGCGGGCATGCTCGCGCCGGCGCTGGCCACCATGCTCTGCGTGCTCACCACCGACGCGGTCACCGGCGCCGACGACGCCGATGCGGCGCTGCGCGCCGCCACCGGGCTCACCTTCGACCGGATCGACTCCGACGGCTGCATGTCCACCTCGGACACCGTCGTGCTGATGGCATCCGGCGCGAGCGGGGTGCGGGTGGGCCTTGCCGAGCTCACCGAGGCGCTCACGCAGGCCTGCGCGAGCCTGTCCCGGGCACTGGTCGCCGACGCCGAGGGTGCAACGCACGACATCGCGGTGCGCGTGCTGAACGCCGAGACCACCGGCGCTGCCCTCGCCGTCGCCCGGGCCGTCACCCGGTCCAACCTGTTCAAGGCCGCGATCTTCGGCAACGACCCCAACTGGGGCCGGATCCTCGCCCAGGTCGGCACGGTGCCGGAGGAGGTCGCGGCCTTCGACCCGGACGCACTGGACGTGACCATCAACGGGGTGCAGATCTGCCGGGCCGGGGGAGCGCACGAGCCCCGGCACCTGGTGCACCTGGCGGCCCAGCGCGAGGTGCACATCGACATCGACCTGCACGCCGGCGACGCCGCGGTGACCGTCTGGACCAACGACCTGACCCACGACTACGTCCACGAGAACAGCGCGTACTCCACATGAGCGAGAACCAGACGATCCAGCCCAGCGAGCTCACCCCGGCCCAGAAGGCCGAGGTGCTGATCGAGGCCCTGCCCTGGCTGCAGCGCTTCTCCGGCGCGCTCTTCGTTGTCAAGTACGGCGGGAACGCCATGATCGACGACGACCTCAAGCGGGCGTTCGCGCAGGACATGGTGTTCCTGCGTCAGGTGGGCCTGCACCCGGTGGTCGTGCACGGCGGCGGGCCGCAGATCTCCACGATGCTCGCCCGGCTCGGCATCGAGAGCGAGTTCAAGGGCGGCCTGCGGGTCACCACGCCGGAGAGCATGGACGTGGTCCGGATGGTGCTCACCGGGCAGGTGTCCCGGGAGCTGGTCGGGCTGCTCAACGCGCACGGGCCGTACGCCGTCGGGCTGAGCGGGGAGGACGGCGGGCTGCTGCGGGCCCGGCGCCGGATGGCGGTGGTCGACGGGCGGCAGGTGGACGTCGGGCACGTCGGCGACGTGGTCGAGGTGGACCCGCGGGCGGTCACCGACCTGCTCGCCGCCGGGCGCATCCCGGTGGTCTCCACCGTCGCACCGGACATCGACGACCCCACCCAGGTGCTCAACGTGAACGCGGACACCGCAGCCGCGGCCCTCGCGGTCGCCCTCGGCGCCTCCAAGCTGATCATCCTGACCGACGTCGAAGGCCTGTACACGGACTGGCCGGACCGGACCAGCCTGGCCCGTCAGATCCGGGTCTCGGCGCTCGCCGAGCTGCTGCCAAGGTTGGAGTCCGGCATGGTGCCCAAGATGGAGGCCTGCCTGCGGGCGGTCCGCGGCGGGGTTCCGCAGGCGCACGTCGTCGACGGCCGGCAGGCGCACTCGGTGCTCACCGAGGTGTTCACCCAGCGGGGCGTCGGCACGATGGTTCTGCCGGACGACCTGAGCACTGGCGCACTGCGGACCGTGGGACCAGGAGGTGCCGGATGAGCGACCTCGCCCAACGTGGTGGTGGCGAGCTGACCGGTACCGGGGCCGAGTGGACCGCCCGGTACTCCCGCGCCCTGATGAACACCTTCGGCCCGCCCAAGCGGGTGCTGGTGCGTGGCGAGGGTGCGTACGTCTGGGACGCCGACGGGAAGCGCTACCTCGACCTGCTGGCCGGCATCGCGGTGAACGCCCTCGGCCACGCTCACCCGACCCTGACCGCCGCGATCAGCGCGCAGCTCGGCACGCTCGGGCATGTCTCGAACTTCTTCGCCACGCCCGCCCAGGTGGCCCTTGCCGAGCGGTTGCTCGCGCTGGCCGGCGGTGACGCCGCCTCCCGGGTCTTCTTCACCAACTCCGGCACGGAGGCCAACGAGGCAGTGATGAAGATGGCCCGGCGCACCGGCCGGCCGCGCATCCTTGCGCTCGAGGGCGCGTTCCACGGCCGGTCGATGGGTGCCCTGGCGATGACGCACAAGCTCGCCTACCGGGAGCCGTTCGAGCCGCTGCCCGGCGGTGTGGAGTTCCTCCCGTTCGGGGACACCGCGGCCCTCGAGGCCGCCATGGCCGACGACGTCGCCGCGCTGGTCCTTGAGGTCGTCCATGGCGAGGCCGGGGTCCGGCCGCTGCCCCCTGGCTACCTGGCACACGCCCGGAAGCTGGCGGACGCCAACGGGGTGCTCCTGGTCGTCGACGAGGTGCAGACCGGCATCGGGCGCACGGGGCGGTGGTTCGCCTTCCAGGCGGAGGAGCTGGGCGGGGGGGTCCTGCCCGACGTCATCACCCTGGCCAAGGGTCTCGCCGGCGGCTTCCCGATCGGTGCCGTTGTGGCGCTGGGGGAGCGGGCGGCGACGCTCCTCGGCCCCGGCCAGCACGGCTCGACGTTCGGCGGCAACCCGGTGGCTGCCGCCGCCGCGCTGGCCACCCTCGGCGTGATCGAGCGCGACGGCGTCCTGGCCCACGTGCAGGACGTCGGTGCCCGGCTGGCGTCGTCGCTGCGCGGCCCGCTGGTGCGCTCGGTACGGGGGGAGGGCCTGCTGGTCGCGGTCGAGCTGGTGGCCCCGGTCGCCGCGCTGGTCGCGGAGCGCGCCCTCGAGGCCGGGTTCATCGTGAACGCGGTCACCCCGACCGCACTTCGGCTGGCACCCCCGCTGATCGTCACCTGGGACCAGCTGAGCACGTTCGTCGACTTCCTTGCGGGCCTGCCCGCCGACCTCGCCGAGGAGAAGAGCTGATGCGCCACTTCCTGCGGGACGACGACCTCACCCCTGCTGAGCAGACCGAGGTGCTCGAGCTCGCCGTGCGGCTCAAGGCCGACCGGTTCGCGGCCCGGCCGCTGGACGGGCCGAAGGCGGTCGCCGTGCTCCTGGACAAGCCGACCCTGCGCACCCAGGTGTCCTTCGCCACCGGGATCGCCGAGCTCGGCGGGTACCCGATGCTGGTGGACGGCAACCTCGCCAAGATCGGGGTGCGCGAGTCGATCGCGGACACCGCAAGGGTGCTCGGGCGGCAGGTGGCAGCCGTCGTCTGGCGGACGTTCGACCAGTCCCGGATCGAGGAGATGGCCGCGCACGTCGGCGTGCCGGTCGTGAACGCGTTGACCGACCAGTTCCACCCGTGCCAGGTGCTCGCGGACCTGCTCACCGTCGCCGAGCACAGCGGCGGCGTCGGCGCCCTGAGCGGGCGGACGCTGGCCTACCTGGGCGACGGCGCGAACAACATGGCGCACTCCTACCTGCTGGGTGGTGCGACAGCGGGTCTTCAGGTCCGGATCGCCTGCCCGGCCCAGCGGGTCCCCGACCCGACGGTCGTGGCCGATGCCGAGGCGATCGCCGCGCGGACCGGCGGTTCCGTCACGGTCACCCGCGACGCCGCCGCCGCCCTCGCCGGGGCGGATGCGGTCGCCGTCGACACCTGGGTCTCGATGGGTGACCACACCTCGACCGAGGAGGCCGAGCGACTGTTCGCCCCCTACCGGCTGGACCAGAGCCTGCTCGACGTCGCGGGCGGTCACGCCGTCGTCCTGCACTGTCTGCCGGCCTACCGCGGCATGGAGGTGACCGCAGAGGTCCTCGACGGGCCGCAGTCGGTGATCTTCGACGAGGCGGAGAACCGCCTGCACGCCCAGAAGGCGCTGCTCGTGTGGCTGCTGGAGCGATCATGACCGGCCCGACGGCGCCCGGTGCCGCGGTCCCGCCGACCAAGGCCGCTCGGCACGCGCTGATCGCCCGGGTGCTCGGCCACGGCCCGATCCGTTCCCAGGGCGAGCTCGCGGCCGCCCTGTCCGCCGAGGGGCTGAGCGTGACCCAGGCGACGCTGTCCCGTGACCTCGTCGAGCTGCGCGCCGAACGGATCCGCACCCCGGACGGGGTGCTGGCGTACGCGCTGCCCGGGGAGGGCGGCGACCGCACCCCGCACCTCGCCGAGGACGCCGAACAGCTCGCCGCGCGCCTGGCCCGCCTGTGCGCGGAGCTGCTGGTCACCGCGGAGGCGTCGGGGAACCTGGTTCTGCTGCGCACGCCGCCCGGTGCCGCCCAGTTCCTGGCATCGGCCATCGACCACTCGGTGCTGCCGTCGGTGCTCGGCACCATTGCCGGTGACGACACGGTGCTGGTGATCGCCCGTGACGTCGACGGCGGGGAGGCGGTCGCGCGCCGGTTCCTCGACCTGGCAGCTGACGGTGCCTGACCCCATGACCAGATCCGTGCCGCGCGCCGCCTGCGCCGCCCCAACGCCCCCAGCACCACCCGCCCAGAAGAGAGAACTGTGATGACTGAACGCGTCGTGCTCGCCTACTCCGGAGGCCTGGACACCTCCGTCGCCATCGGCTGGATCGCCGAGGCGACCGGTGCCGAGGTGATCGCGGTGGCCGTTGACGTCGGCCAGGGTGGGGAGGACCTGCAGGTCATCCGGCGTCGGGCGCTGGACTGCGGAGCTGTGGAGGCGTACGTGGCCGACGCGCGCGAGGAGTTCGCAGGCGAGTACTGCATGCCGGCGCTGCAGTCGAACGCGCTCTACATGAACCGGTACCCGCTGGTGTCGGCCCTGTCGCGGCCGGTGATCGTCAAGCACCTGGTGCGCGCGGCCCGGCAGTTCGGCGCGACAACTGTTGCGCACGGCTGCACGGGCAAGGGCAACGACCAGGTCCGCTTCGAGGTCGGCATCACGTCCCTCGCCCCGGACCTGCGCTGCCTGGCACCCGTGCGTGACCTGTCCCTGACCCGCGACAAGGCGATCGACTACGCGACAAGGCACCGGCTGCCGATCGAGACCACCAAGCACAACCCGTTCTCGATCGACCAGAACGTGTGGGGCCGCGCGGTGGAGACCGGCTTCCTCGAGGACATCTGGAACGCGCCGACCAAGGACGTCTACACCTACACCGACGACCCGACCTTCCCGCCGGTCGCGGACGAGGTGGTGATCACCTTCGCCCAGGGGATCCCGGTGGCGCTGGACGGCGTCCCGGTCACCCCGCTGCAGGCGATCCAGGAAATGAACCGCCGGGCCGGCGCCCAGGGCGTCGGCCGGATCGACATCGTCGAGGACCGGCTCGTCGGCATCAAGTCTCGGGAGGTCTACGAGGCGCCGGGCGCGATCGCGCTGATCGCCGCGCACGCCGAGCTGGAGAACGTCACGGTGGAGCGCGAGCAGGCCCGGTTCAAGCGCACGGTCGACCAGCGGTGGACCGAGCTGGTCTACGAGGGCATGTGGTTCTCCCCGCTCAAGCGGTCGCTGCAGACGTTCGTCGAGGACACCCAGCGGTACGTCAGCGGCGACATCCGGCTGCTGCTGCACGGCGGTCGGGCCGTGGTGACCGGCCGGCGCAGCGAGACCAGCCTGTACGACTTCAGCCTGGCCACCTACGACACCGGCGACACCTACGACCAGTCGCAGGCCAAGGGTTTCATCGAGATCTACGGCCTGACGGCCAAGCTGGCCGCGGCGCGCGACGTGCGGTTCGGCAACGGCGTCGACCTCGGGACGCCCGATGCCTGAGCGGCCCGATCGGCTGAGCCTGTGGGGCGGACGGTTCGCGGGCGGGCCGGCCGACGCGCTGGCCGCTCTGTCGGTGAGCACCCACTTCGACTGGCGGCTGGCTCGGCACGACCTGGCCGGGTCGCAGGCGCACGCCAGGGCGCTGCACGCCGCGGGCCTGCTGGACGACGCTGAGCTCGAGGCGATGCAGGGCGGGTTGGTCGGCCTGGCCAACGATGTCGCATCCGGCGCGTTCACCCCGGGCGCCGACGACGAGGACGTGCACACGGCCCTGGAGCGGGGGTTGATCGAGCGGGTCGGCTCGGCTCTTGGCGGCAAGCTCCGCGCCGGGCGCTCGCGCAACGACCAGATCGCCACGCTCGTGCGGATGTACCTGCGCGAGGAGGCCCGAGCCCTTGCGGCAGGGGTGCTCGACGTCGTTGACGCGCTGGCCGATCAGGCGGCAGCGCACCCGGACGCCCCGATGCCCGGCCGCACCCACATGCAGCATGCCCAGCCCGTGCTGCTGGCCCACCACCTGCTCGCGCACGTGTGGCCGCTGCTGCGCGACGTCGAGCGCTGGACGGACTGGGACCGGCGGGCCGCGCGCTCGCCGTACGGGTCGGGCGCGCTGGCGGGGTCGTCTCTTGGTCTGGATCCAGCCGCGGTGGCCGCCGAGCTGGGCTTCGACGGGCCGGTGCAGAACTCGATCGACGGGACCGCCGCACGCGACGTCGTGGCCGAGTTCGCGTTCGTCGCTGCCATGGTGGGGGTCGACCTGTCCCGGCTCGCGGAGGAGGTCGTGATCTGGGCGACCCACGAGTTCGGCTTCGTCCGGCTGGACGACGCGTACTCGACCGGGTCGTCCATCATGCCGCAGAAGAAGAACCCCGACGTCGCAGAGCTGGCAAGGGGCAAGGCCGGCCGGATGATCGGCGACCTCACGGGCCTGCTGGCCACGCTCAAGGGGCTGCCCTTGGCGTACAACCGGGACCTGCAGGAGGACAAGGAGCCGGTGTTCGACCAGGTGGACACCCTTGGCGTGCTGCTGCCGGCGGTGGCCGGGATGATCGCGACGATGCGCTTCGACACCGAGCGGATGGCGGTTCTCGCGCCGCAGGGCTTCTCCCTTGCCACCGACGTGGCCGAGTGGCTGGTGCGGCAGGGCGTGCCGTTCCGCGAGGCGCACGAGGTCGCCGGGGCGTGCGTGCAGGTGTGCGAGCAGCGGGGGATCGAGCTCGGTGACCTGTCCGACGACGACCTCGCTGCGGTGTCTCCCGCGCTCACGCCTGCCGTGCGCGAGGTGCTGACGGTCGAGGGCTCGCTGGCCTCACGATCCGCGGTCGGTGGGACTGCCCCCGTGCGGGTGGCCGAGCAGCTCGACGCCGCGAGGGCCAGGGCCGCGGAGCTGCGGTCCTGGGCAGGCGGATGACCGTCTCGGTCGCGGCGCTGGCCGAAGACGTGCGGACGGCGCCACCGCGGCTCGGCCCGGTGCGCCTGGTGTGCGTCGACGGCCCGGCCGGGTCCGGCAAGACGACGCTCGCGGGCCTGCTCGCCGCCGAGCTCGGAGCCGACGGGATGACGACCTCTGTGCTGCACCTGGACGACCTTTACGAGGGCTGGTCGGGGTTGGGTGGGGTCTGGGAACGGCTGGACGAGCAGGTGCTCCGTCCGCTCGAACAGGGTCTGCCCGCCCGCTGGCAGCGCTACGACTGGGTCGCCGAGCGGTTCACCGAGTGGATCGACCTCCCGGTCCCCGACTGCCTGATCGTCGAGGGCTGCGGCAGTGCGCCGCGCGCGGTGGACGGGCGGGCCGTGCTGATCGCCTGGGTCGAGGTACCGGCCGAGCTGCGGTTGGCCCGCGGCGTCGCGCGGGACGGCGAGCACATGCGCGACCACTGGCTGCGCTGGATGGCCGAGGAGGCCGCCGAGTTCGCGCGGGAGGGCACCCGGGATCGGGCCGCCGTCGTCGTCGACGGGCACGTGAGGCTGCTACCGTGAGCCGGGCCGAGCCCACCTGGCTCGCCGGACCCGTCCTCGACGTCGCGCCCCGGCTGCTCGGCGCGCACGTCAGCACCGTCCTGCCGGACGGCGTCGTGACCGTGCGGCTCACCGAGGTCGAGGCGTACGACGGCGAGAACGACCCCGGGTCGCACGCCTATCGGGGGCGCTCGACCCGCAATGCGGTGAT
>Ga0209746_1001456_pt1 | contig 11388 bp, 9 predicted proteins | sample BarGraNGADG00211_3_FD_184496 | JGI IMG/M metagenome (GOLD analysis project Ga0209746, IMG submission 184496) | Arctic peat soil microbial communities from Barrow, Alaska - Barrow Graham LP Ref core NGADG0011-211 (SPAdes) (version 2) | ecosystem: Environmental > Terrestrial > Soil > Wetlands >...
AAAAAAAAAACGGAGCATGCCGTAGCAAGGGTGTACAGTGATTACCTTTACGAATCCGACCTGAAAAGCATCATCCCGAAAGATACGCCGGCAAAGGACAGCATCGGTCTGGCAAAAAGCTACATCGATACCTGGATCCATCAACGTCTGGTCATTCACCAGGCAGAGCAGAACCTCACCAGCACCCAGATGGATTTTACCCAGCAGCTCGACAATTACAAGAATTCACTCATCATCTACACCTATGAGAACGAACTTGTAAAGCAGAAACTGGATACCCTGGTTACGGATGAGGATATCGGGAATTATTATGATGTGAACCAGCAGAACTTCCTGCTGAAAGATAACATCGTTCAGCTTCAATATGTGAAGCTTCCGCTGAAATCAGCCTATGTCAAGCAGTTCAGGAAACTTCTCGTGTCGGAAAACCCGGCCGACAAGACCCGGCTTTCGCAGCAATGCGAGCAATATGCTTCCGATTATTTCCTGGATGACCAGAACTGGCTTCCGTTCAATGACCTTCTGAAACAGATCCCCATTAAAACTTACAACCAGGAAGAGTTTTTGAAAAATCACCGGGACCTCGAATACCAGGATTCTGCTTATATCTATCTGGTAAGGTTTAAGGATTTTAAAATAAAAGAAAGTGTTTCCCCGTTGAGTTTTGAGAAAGAACGGATCCGGAACATCATCCTGAACAAACGGAAAATTGACCTCACAAAAAAGATGCGTGAAGACATCTTTGAACAGGCACAAAAGAAAAACGATTTTGAAATTTATTAATCGATGAAAATATTCCTGAAAGCGATCGTATTAATCCTCCTGACTACCGGTTTAACGATGCCGGCGAAACCGCAGACTTCCAACGACTCCATTGTTGACGGTGTGGTGGCTGTAGTCGGCGCCAATGTGATCTTACGGTCGGACATTGAAAACCAGTACCTGCAATTCCGTGCTCAGGGAAATATCCAGGGAAGTGCGGAGAAAGTAAGGTGCCAGATCATGGAAGGGTTGCTTTTCCAGAAGCTTCTGTTCCACCAGGCACAGGTCGACAGCGTCAAGATTACCGAGTCGCAGGTAGATGGGGAGATGGACCACCGGATGCGCATGTTCATCGGACAGGTTGGTTCAGTTGATAAACTGGAAGAGTACTATCAGAAGTCGATTTCAGAAATCAAAAACGAGATGCGCGATATCATCAAAGAACAAATGATGGTACAGTCATCCCAGGAAAAGATCACCAAGGATGTGAACATTACTCCTTCGGAGGTAAAAGCTTTTCTCAGAAAACTGCCGAAAGACAGCATCCCTGAAATCTCATCCGAGATCGAAGTCGGCATGATCATGAAAATACCCGTGATCGGAGATGCCGAAAAGCAGGCCTGCATCGACCGCCTGAAAAGCTTTAAGGAAAGGAGCAAAAAGGGAGATGATTTTTCAACCCTTGCCGTTTTGTATTCTGAAGATCCCGGTTCAGCTAAGAAAGGCGGCGAACTGGGAATGTTCAAACGAGGCGATATGCGGATCGAGTTTGAGGCTGCCGCCTTCAAACTGAAACCCGTGGAGATCTCGGATATCGTGGAAACGGAAGACGGATTTCACATCATCCAGATGATCGAGCGGAAAGGGGAATACATCAATGTACGTCATATCCTTCTTCAGCCAAAGGTTTCGATGACCAGCATGACGCGTGCAAAAAACACCCTCGACAGCGTCGGCAACCTGATTGAACAAAAAAAGATCACCTTCGCAGATGCCGTTGTCAGGTTTTCAGACGACCCCACCCGGAATAACGGGGGACTGATCATCAACCCGATGACAGGCACCAGTAAATTTGAAGCCAGCCAGCTCGATCCCAAAATATTCTTTGTTATCGACAAGCTGAAAGTAGGCGACATTTCCGCGCCGGTGCTTTATAAGACCGACAGGGGGAAGGAACAATATAGACTGTATTACCTGAAGACCAGGACGGTTCCTCACAAAGCCAACCTGGAAGACGATTACGCGAAGATCCACCAGATGGCACTGGATGAAAAAAAGATGGATGTGATGAATAACTGGATAAAGGAAAGGATCGTGAAGACCTATATCAGTATCGACGAGCAATACCGGAAATGCACGTTTCAAAGGGAATGGATTAAAAAACAATGATGGAAAATAAGCACTATAAATCGGATGTAGAAGCCGTTGACGCCCTTGTTCAGAAGTATAATGTTTTACGTACAGAGATCGCCAGGGTGATCATCGGGCAGGAAGATGTTGTAAAGAACCTGCTGATATCGATTTTCTGTAAAGGACATTGCCTGCTTGTGGGTGTACCCGGATTGGCCAAGACACTGATGGTGAATACGCTGTCGAAGGCCCTGGGATTGAATTATAGCCGGATCCAGTTTACCCCTGACCTGATGCCATCCGACATCATCGGGAGTGAGATTCTGGATGAGAACCGGAAATTCCGGTTCATCAAAGGGCCTGTTTTTGCCAATATCATCCTTGCCGACGAGATCAACCGTACGCCCCCGAAAACTCAATCGGCCCTGCTGGAAGCGATGCAGGAGAAAGCCGTGACCGTTGCCGGCATTTCGTACCAGCTCGAAGAACCTTTTTTTGTGCTTGCCACCCAGAACCCCATCGAGCAGGAAGGCACCTATCCCCTGCCGGAAGCCCAGCTTGACCGGTTCATGTTCAACATCTGGCTGGATTATCCTTCTTTCGAAGAAGAAATAACCGTTGTCAGGAACACCACTTCCCGGCATTTAGAGACACCACAGGTTGTAGTCAGCGCCGAAGAGATCCTTTTCTTCCAGGAATTGATCCTGAAGATCCCTGTTCCGGATAATGTTTTCAATTATGCTGTAAACCTCGTTTCCAAAACACGCCCGAATACACCAAAAGCAGACGAAAAATCGAACCAGTTCCTCACCTGGGGCGCAGGACCGAGAGCTTCACAATACCTGATCCTGGGCGCCAAATGCCATGCAGCGATCATTGGAAAGTATTCGCCCGATATCGAAGACATTAAGGCCGTTGCACATGCAGTGCTACGCCACAGGATCATCCGGAATTATAAAGCCGAAGCAGAAGGGATCAGGGTGGAAGACATCATCGACCACCTGATAAAATGAATTATTACAGGTTTTCACCTGAGAATCCACAATTCTTGTTGAACATGAAATGGAAACCCTGTACTTTTATCCGCAAATCGTCTATCCATGAAAAAATAAATTATTAACAGATGAAAAAGCGTTACTTTTTTATTTTCTTCTTCCTTTGCGGAATGTTTGCTGTATCCTTTCTTTTTCCTGCCTGTAACTCCGGTACCGGGCATTCAGACAAGAACGCCGATACCCTTTCGGGGAAGATTACCATTTCGGGCGCTTTTGCGCTTTATCCCCTGACCGTTAAATGGGGTCAGGAATTTCAAAAAATTCATCCAAAGGTAACCCTCAACATCTCCGCAGGCGGAGCCGGGAAAGGCATGGCAGATGCGCTGTCGAAGATGGTCGACCTGGGCATGTACTCCAAAGAGGTTAGTCCTGAAGAGAAAGCCAAAGGCGCCTGGTACATTGCCGTTTCCAAAGATGCCGTTCTTCCTACCATTAATTCGGCAAACCCGGTTATCAAAGAGCTCAAGACCAATGGGCTCACAAAACAAAAATTTTACGATATCTTTATTTCGGAAAAGATCAAAACCTGGGGCGAAGCTACCGGTACCCATTCGAATGTCAAACTTGAGTCGTTTACCCGTTCGGATGCATGCGGCGCAGCAGAAATGTGGGCCAAATACCTCCAGGGGAAGAAACAAGAAGACCTCCAGGGGCTTGGAGTGAACGGAGATCCCGGGGTTGCAGACGCTATCAGGAGAAATGCAGGTGGTATCGGGTACAACAACCTCAATTTTGTTTACGATATGAACACCCGTAAACCCTATGAAGGAATTGATGTGGTACCCCTCGACATGAACGGAAACGGAAAGATCGACCCGGAAGAAAGCTTTTACGGCAGCCTCGACCAGGTGATGACCGCCATACAAAATGGGGTATACCCTTCGCCGCCGGCCCGCGACCTTTACCTCGTTTCAGCAGGGAAACCGGTAAATAAAGAAGTTCTTGTATTTCTGAATTGGGTCCTTACGGATGGACAAAAATACCTTTCCGAAGCCGGGTATGTGTCGGTTTCACCGGATAAACTGAAAGCAGGCCTTGAAAAGCTCAAATGATCCGTGAAAGAAATTGAAACTTAGCAGAAAAGGATGTATCTACTTAACCGAAGTCAGCGTCACCGGGTCAACTACACCTGGATGATCGTAAGTTTGCTGCTGGTTGCTTCATTGCCTTTTCTATTGTTCCTCGGCCTTTACCTGAAATCATTCCTGCTGATCCACGATTACCATCTCGGCGACCTTCTGTTCTCAAGGGTTTGGAAACCGGGAAGCGGCAAGTTCGGGTTCTATCCCTTCATCGTCGGCTCCATCTGGGTCACCCTGATGGCAATGCTCATTTCCGCTCCCATCTGCCTGCTGACAGCCATCTACGTGACGCAATACACCCGCAAACGGTTCCTGCGCATCATGCATCCCGCGATCGATATCCTGGCAGGGATTCCATCAGTGGTATATGGAGTATGGGGCATCCTGGTGATCGTTCCGTTCATTTCCCGTTTCGTCGGGCCTCTTTTCGGGGTACAGACTTTGGGCTATAGCATCCTGGCTGCAGCGCTGGTATTGTCGATCATGATCATTCCGTTCATCCTCAATATCCTGATTGAGGTATTCCGCACCATCCCGGTGGAACTCAAGGAGGCCTCGTTATCCTTGGGCGCAACGCAATGGGAAACAGTTAAAAGCGTGCTGGTCAAGAAGGCGCTTCCGGGCATCATCGCGGCTTTCGGGTTTGGGCTGGCGCGCGCCTTCGGGGAAACGATGGCCGTTTTGATGGTGGTCGGGAACGTGGTGAAACTTCCGAAAAGCGTATTTGATCCCGGATATACGTTACCTGCGCTGATTGCCAACAATTACGGGGAAATGCTTTCCATCCCGAAATATGAATCAGCCCTGATGTTCGCCGCACTGATTCTGCTTGCAGTTTCGCTGTTTTTTAACCTGGTGATGCACTTCTTCATCGACCGTTACAATAAATTCTCCGCATGAAATTATCGAGAAAGATAGAAGAAAAGGTATTCAAGGTACTGATGGTCATCACCACCTATTCCATCCTGGCCATCCTGGCCATCATCATCTACAGCATCTTTGCCAAAGGGATCAAGGCCCTGTCGTGGGAAATCCTGACCCAGGTTCCGAAAGGAGGATATTACTATGGCAAAGGCGGGGGTATCCTGAATGCCATCCTCGGATCGCTTTCCCTTGCGTTTGGCGCAACCCTTCTTGCTTTCATCGTGGGGTTGCCGGTAGCGCTTTACATCAATGTTTTTTTGGTCCGGAGAAAAAAGCTGATCACCCTTATCCGTTTTATCCTGGATCTTGTCTGGGGCATCCCCTCGATCGTTTACGTGGCATTCGGATTTTCCATGATGATTCTGCTGGGCCTCCAGACTTCCTTGCTGGCAGGGATGCTCACGGTGACCTTGTTTATTCTCCCGATCATGATCCGGTCGATGGATGAGATCCTGCGAACCGTGCCAATCGGGCTTTCGGAAGCCGCCTATTCTCTGGGATCCAACAAATCGGAATTGGCCTTTAAGATCTTTACCCGGCAAACGATATCCGGGATCATCACGGCGATCCTGCTCTCCTTCGGACGGGCCATCGGGGATGCAGCTTCCGTTTTGTTTACGGCAGGCTACACCGACAACCTGCCCAACTCGCTGATGGAACCGGTTGCAACCCTTCCGTTATCGATCTTCTTCCAGTTGTCATCGCCGGTGCCTGCTGTCCAGGACCGCGCCTATGCCTCCGCCCTGGTGCTAACCCTCATCATTCTCCTGGTAAGCCTGTTTTCACGCGGACTAGGGAAGAGATACCATAAAACCAAAGTCAATTTTTAACCGGTGAGATCAGATGGAAATGGAACCCACAAATAAAATACACATCGAAAACCTGAATGTTTATGCCGGGAAACAGCAGATCCTGAAAGACATCAACATCGATATTCCGAAGAATAAAATCACGGTGATCATGGGGCCGTCGGGTTGTGGAAAAACCACGCTGCTGAAATGCATGAACCGCCTGACCGATCTTTATCCCGAACTGAAAGTGACCGGTAAGGTGATGATCAACGACAAGAATGTGCTCGAAGCCGAGGAAGATATTGTCAAACTCCGGCAATACATGGGACTGCTTTCACAGCGCCCCTATCCCCTGCCCATGACCATCTACAACAACATTGCTTTCGGGTTGAAACTGAAAGGGGTAAAAAAAAGAAGGGAACTGAATAAACAGGTGGTTCGTTACCTTCAGCAAGCCAACCTTTGGGATGAAGTGAAGAACCGTTTGAGGGAACCGGCATCCCGGCTTTCTATCGGCCAGCAGCAGCGGCTTTGCCTGGCACGCGGGCTAGCCGTGAACCCGGAGATTATCCTTGCCGATGAGCCTACCTCGGCGCTGGATCCCATCTCCAGCCAGTACATCGAAGAAAAATTCGTTGAATTAAAAAACAACTATACCATCGTTCTGGTTACACACATCCTGCGGCAGGCAAGGCGTATCGCCGACTATGTCGTGTTCATGTATCTCGGGGAAGTAATCGAACAAGGAACCGTGGAGGAGGTCTTCGGTAACCCCAGGATGGAGAAGACGAAACAGTACCTTGGGGGGACTTTCAATTAATTTTTTCCGGGCACTTCCAATTATTTTTACCTGATCCGGTAATTTCTTTGCGATCTTTGTGAAATTCTTTGCAATTTTGTAGAATTCTGTTCAGTACAGACCTGAAAATCATTCCAAACGATGGATAAAACCGACAACAAGACCGGATTAAGTTTCCTGGAAAAGGTCATCCTCCTTGCCCTGGATGATAAGGGTTGGTTTGGCAATTCAGAGCACAGCATTAAATTCGGGTTGGCCGGAGCGATCCTGTTCGAACTCTTCAAACACAACCGTATCGAGCTGAAAGAAGGTGTCTTGGTTGTAAAAGACCCCACACCCCTGAATGACCCGCTCCTCGACAGGGTTCTTGAGTTTATCCGTTCCGGAAAGAAAAACAGGAGTATCCACATTTGGATCCAGCGAATGGTCTTCAAAAAAATGATGATCCGGAAAAGCATCATCCGTTCACTCATTGCAAAAAAGATCATCCGTAAAGAAGAATACAGTTTCTTCTGGGTGATGTACCAGTTCAAATATCCTGTCATCAATCCTGAGGTCAAAAGACAGGTGAGGGAAGGAATCTTTTATCGGATCATGAAAGAGGAAAAACTGGATGGATACGACCTGATGATGATTGCAGTGATGGATTCCTGTAAGATGTTCCGGAAGAATTTCAGGAATTTTGATAACTTTCTAAGGTTAAGGAGAAGGATCAAAGATATCATGCGGTTTGATGATCCGGCAATGGAAGATGTAAAACTCGTGGGCTCCATCCACAATTCCATCCGTAGGGCCATTGTGACTTCCAACGTCTCCATTCACATATAAAATTTCCCCTGCCGGCTGTCGCGTTTTTCAAGTTCTGCCTCGATCCGGCGGAGAGCCTCATCGTAGCGTATCAGTCCCATGTTCGTGCCGGAAAGAAACTTCGGCGGCATTTCGCTGGTAAACCGTTCAATGACGATGAAGGGATTCAGTTTTTCGATAAAACGGATGATGAAGTCGATGTAATCCTCCAGTGTGAACGAATGGAATGCAGCAGGATTTTCATTGAATTCCTGTTCCATCAGGGTCCCTTTCACGATCTGGAGCTGGTGAAATTTAACGGAATCCAGCGGTAGTCGCGAAATCACCTCTCCGGTGCGAAACATCTCTTCAGGGCTTTCCCCAGGTAGTCCGAAAATGTAATGTGCCCCGGTACGTATCCCGTATTCATGGGTTTTACGGATCATCCGTTCGGCCAGTTCTGCATCATGTCCCCGGTTGATGCGCTTCAGCGTTTCGTTGTTGTGGGTTTCAACGCCATATTCAACCTGTATGTACCATTTTTCCGCCAGTGTCGCCAGGTATTCCAGCTTTTCATCATCCACGCAGTCGGGGCGGGTGCCGATAACCAATCCTGCCACATCTGGAAAAGAAAGGGCTTCCTCGTATTTTTATTTCAGCACTGCCAGGGGAGCATAGGTGTTGGAGAAAGGCTGAAAGTAAACAAGGAATTGCTTTGCGCGCCGGTACCGGAATGAATGAAACCCGATTCCTTCTTCAATTTGTTGGGTGATCGGTTTCCGGGGATCGCAGTAGGAAGGGTTAAACCCACGGTTATCGCAGTAGGTGCATCCGCCGGTCCCTTTGGCCCCGTCGCGGTTAGGACAGGTAAACCCTGCATCCACCGTCACTTTCTGAACCCTCCCACCGAATCGCTTTTTAATGTATTCGGAATAAGCGTTGAACCGGCGGGAGTGGTTCCAGGGATATTGTTCGTGGTGTAACAAGTTTCTTTTTTTTCTCGCAGATTTTCGCAGATGAATAGCAAATTTTCGCAGATAAGATTAGTATCATTATTAAATAACCTCATCTGCTCTGAACAGTGATAAGTATTCTGCGCGAATCAGCGTTTAATCTGCGGAAATCTGCGAGAACTCTTTTAATGTTATCCGATTTAAAATTCCTGGAAAAAATTTACATATTAGAGATGATCTCGGTACCGAATTCCGAACATTTGAGTTTTGTGGCGCCTTCCATCTGGCGCTCAAAATCATAGGTTACACGTTTCTTCAGGATGGATTCCTGCAAGCCTTTTACAATAAGATCGGCGGCTTCTTTCCAGCCCATGTATTCCAGCATCATCATGCCCGAAAGGATCACAGAACCAGGATTGACCATGTCCTTGCCTGCATATTTAGGCGCTGTTCCATGGGTAGCTTCAAAAACCGCATGTCCCGTCATATAATTGATGTTGGCGCCGGGTGCGATGCCGATCCCGCCAACGATGGCTGCCAGTGCATCGGAGATGTAATCGCCGTTAAGGTTCAACGTGGCGATCACGGAATAATCTGCGGGCCGTGTGAGGATCTGTTGAAGAAAAGCATCGGCAATTACATCTTTGATGATGATCCTGCCGGCGCTGATGGCCGCTTTCTGTGCCTTTTCTGCCGCTTCTTCACCCTGGTTTTCTTTCAGTTTATCATACTGAACCCATGTGAAGACATGATCCCCGAATTCCCTTTCGGCCAGTTCATATCCCCATTGCTTAAACTGTCCTTCGGTAAATTTCATGATGTTCCCTTTGTGTACCAGTGTTACCGAGGGTTTCTTTTCGCGGATGGCAAATTCTATCGCAGCTCTTACCAGCCGTTCCGTTCCTTCTTTTGAAACCGGTTTGATGCCGATAGAGGAGGATTCGGGAAAACGGATCTTTTTCACCCCCATCTCTTTGATCAGGAAATCAACGATCCTGACCGCTTCCGGCGTTCCCTGCATCCATTCGATACCGGCATAAATATCTTCCGAGTTTTCCCGGAAGATTACCATGTCAGTGGTCTCCGGATGCTTTACAGGCGAAGGAACACCCTTGAAATACTTCACTGGCCTCAGGCAAACATACAGGTCAAGGATCTGGCGCAGGGCCACATTCAGCGAACGGATTCCCCCGCCCACAGGTGTGGTCAACGGCCCTTTAATGGCAACGATGTATTCCCGCATGGCGGCCAGGGTTTCATCCGGCAACCAGTTGCCGGTCTGACTGAATGCCTTCTCCCCTGCCAGGACCTCTTTCCAGATAATTTTTCGTTTTCCGTGGTAGGCTTTTTCCACCGCTGCATCGAATACCCGCACACTGGCATTCCATATATCCGGACCGGTTCCGTCGCCTATGATGAAAGGGATCACCGGGTGATCTGGCACATTTAAAATTCCTTTGCTGATTGTGATTTTTTCTCCGTTCATAATTTTTTGAATTAATTTTTAGTTTTTAATTTTTTCACCACAATAGACACATTCATTAGCTGGCGAGTTGGCGAACTGGTGAGCTGGCGAGTTTTTTCATTTTTCATCCTGCATTCTGATTTCCTGCATTCTAAATTCCTGCATTTTCAATCATTTAACCTCTTCACCAGCGCTCCCCACTTTTTATCCACTTCAAAATAATGTTTCAGGTAATAGTTTCCCAGGAGGAAATGAGCTTTCACCACCTTGACTCCCCTTGCCGCCATACTGGTAAAGAAATTCTCGATCATCCCCGAGGCGATCCCCCTTCCCTGCAATGACGACGTAACCACAACACCATCCATCAATACATTATTATTCTCAAGGTTTCTCCAGGTCATCCCTCCGATAATCTTATCATTTTCATCCGTTACAACATAATGATGATCGGTGGCAGAAATTTCTTTTGGGAAATTTTCGCGGAAGAAGAGTTGGTAAAGCTGGCCTATTTCCCTTGGTTCAACCGGGTCGCGCTTGGTATATTGTGTTCCGGATTTGTCGGTAAGCAAAAACTTTACTACTAAGTGTTCTTTCAGCCGTTGCCCCACTTTCATAAAATCGATCTTCTGTTCGCTCATGAGCCTTGGAAATATCATTCTGCTGAAAATATTCTTATCCTCTCCACCGGAGATCACCGACTGAAGGGCTGATAATTCGACAAGCTGTATCGGTAATACATTCGGATCGGTCATCATTTTGTCGAGTAGCTTATCAAAATTAAGTTTTACCGTTTCGGATGCATCCATGAAATAAGAATTCCGGTAAAAATAATATCTCACGAGTTCAGGGTATACCTGTAGTTTATATAACTCAAGAAGCTCGAATAAAGTTTGCTCTTTCGCGGCAGCGGAGGTCAAAGGGTTCATTTTGTACCATTCACTGTATTGGTCGATGGCGCTGTAAAGGGCAAGCGGCAGGTAATATCTTTTTGTGCTGGCAGCAAGGTATTTTGCCAAATCCTCCGCCAGGTTTCCGTCATCAATATAATAAACCGGTTTTTGTTCCAGGTCTTTCCGCAGGGTTTCCATGAAAACCATCGCTTCTTCCCTGCCCAGGGCTTCGATACAAGCATCAAAGATCCAGGTAACATCCATCTGCTTGCTGCACCAGGGATAAAGAGCGGTCGTTTTACAATAAAAATCCTGGAGGATCGGGCCGACCAGGGAAACCGTGTTCTTATAGGATGTCCATCCCGTAAGGGAAACAATGACCGCGCTTTGCCGGAAAGCCATTTCCGGGACAACAACATTATTCGGGGAGATGATCCCGGGAACGATCTGGTAGCCGCTGTTGTGCCATGCCCTGAAGATCACCGTAAATGCCTTGGTAAAAACCTTCTTCCACGAATTGGGGCGGACAAA
>Ga0209746_1001458_pt1 | contig 11374 bp, 7 predicted proteins | sample BarGraNGADG00211_3_FD_184496 | JGI IMG/M metagenome (GOLD analysis project Ga0209746, IMG submission 184496) | Arctic peat soil microbial communities from Barrow, Alaska - Barrow Graham LP Ref core NGADG0011-211 (SPAdes) (version 2) | ecosystem: Environmental > Terrestrial > Soil > Wetlands >...
ACACTCTGTTCCGTCTTGTGTTGGCGAACCGAGTGAGCCTGTTGGTAGACGATAGTCGGCAGGTGTCTGCCCAGGCTTCGCCTCCCGTCGCTCCTCGCCGGTTTTGGGCGACGAGCGACGGTTCCGTGGGCGTTTACACGCCCAAAGCGTCGAGATAGCTCACCTTTCCGGGTGGCGCTCCGGCTACTTCGAGGGCACTTTGGCCGGGGTGCCGATAATGACGGGCGACCTCGGAGGTCGCACGCGCTCAGACCTCCATTGAGCGGGCTCGAAGTTGTGGTAGATGGCCCAGACCAGCGCCGCCCGCTCTAAACGCTGATCCGAGCGATGATTGCGGCCACGGCTCAGTCGGAGGCGGAAGTCCCGCCAGTACCACTCTGGCGTCACGCGCTGCAAGCCCCGATAGTAGTCCAGCAGGTGCACCAGCACCCGGTCCAACTGCTCGTTGAGCAACTTGCCGATAGTTGCGCCCAGCGGATGCCCCAGCAGCGTCGCTAACGCTGCTTCCGCCTGTTCGTAGCTTTGGGCGTCCATGATCTGGTGGATCAGCCCGCCCAACTCGTCCCGTGCTTGCCTGCGAGCCTGCTCGGCAGCCTCGCCGGTCAGCCCTTCCGCCGCCTTGCTGGCGGCCCGGGACAACTCTCCGCCGAAGTTGTGCCACAAGTGCCAGACACAGCGTTGGCGTTGGACCCAGGCCAGGCCCCGCCGGAGATAGGCCAGCAGCCCGGTGCGCCGTCGGAGGTCACGCCCTGCAGCCCCTCCAGGTCCAACCCGGCCTGCTTGGCCCGTTCAAACAAGCGCTGCCACGGTCCTGCCGACTCTTCGCTCTTGGCCACCACGGGCGGATAGATCAAGCCGCTGACCTGTCCACCACCAGCAGGACCACCCCCTGCGCCTTGCCTTTGAGCTTGGCCCACAAGCCGTCGGTACCTACCACTTGCGTGTGGCCAATGCCGCTCAGTTGCCCGGCAACGCTTTCTTTCGCATTCTTGCCCACCCCGTCCAGCCAGCGATGCACCGTGCTGGCTGACAAATAGCACCGCTCACTCGGTTCAGCAACCAGTGGCCGCCACAGAAGCCTGCGCTCCTGTCGCCCCAGCCAGGAGCGCAGGGTTTCTGCCGTCCGCCGCAACGAGGTGCCCATATGCTGCCAATGATCAATCGCACAGCGATGGACGTCTCGGGCATACCAACTGCCCCGTACCAGAAGGGCCGACTGCTCCGAATATGTGTGCCCACATTGATAGCACATGTGGCGCTGGATGCGCACCTCCCGCCGTCCCTGCTCCAAAAACCAGGGGTTGCGCCCATAAGTGTCCCAGCAACTCGTCCACGGGCTGCCACAGCCCGGACACTGCTTCCAATCCCAAACCGTGCGCTTGGCCAGTGCTATCAGAGATTGCAGGTGGGCCCTGCCGCGTTCTATAATGTTCATGGGCTTTGCGGTCCGCCTTGTGTTGGTTTTGATACTCACAATGGCCGCTTGGCCCATTTTTGTCAGTAGCGCCTGTCCCTACATCTCACCAACAGAATCTAGAACCGAGTCAACCAAAAGGGAACCCTGCTTTCCCGCTTTCAGCACGGGGATACTGGCAGTGAACAAGGGGATCTATTCCTCGTGCACCAGTTCCTGAAGTTCCACGACTATCGTAAAGCTGACAGCACCCTTCTTGAGGCGCGACTGTGACCATGACATCGGGGAATTCTGGGAGGAAAAGGCCGAGGCGCAGGAAGAGACAAGGAGCGAGGGGCAGCTATCCTGTCTCACGTTTCGCCCGCCACATGACGAAGATGCTTGTTGGCCGGGCGATCTCGTGCTATGAATCCACTACCAGGCCAGACGCTCATCGCCTGAAGCATCGCCGGCTCCGATCACCCACCGTAATCACAAACGCGCACGATTCTCCACAATGCCATGATGCGGATCATACATGATGCGGATCATAAGAGCCGCCGGCGGCGCTTCACCCCAGCACGCCGTAGATCACGTGCCAGACGATATCGGCCCAGAAGTGAATGCCGGAGGCCGCCACCAGCCCATCGCGTTGAGCGGCCCGCCCGGCCAGGATCCCCACCAGCCCGTTCAGCAAGAACCCCTCGACCAGGGTAAAGACCGGGACGGCTGACAGGTCGAACGTCAGGCCGCCTGCGGCGTTGGTCCCACCGGCCAGCAGCATGACGGCCGGCAGGTGGCTGGCGGCAAAGGCCAGGGCCGCGATACCATTGGCTATCCACAGCGCAACCGGGCGCGTCCGCCGTCCGGGAAAGATCCTGGCCAGCAGCCGGGTAAGCACGAAGGCCCACAGGCCCATCACAAAGAGACGGGTCAGGATTTCCTCGCCGATGCCGGCCGAAAGGGAGGCCAGGATCGAGGCCGGGAACTTCGGGTGCGGGAAGCTCATAAACCCGCCCAGTCGGCTGGCGCCCAGGTCAAAAGCCATCAGGACCAGCCCGGCGGCTGCGCCGATGGCGAGCGGGCGCACGGCCCAGTTGCGCCAACCAGCGCCCGGCCGGTAGATGCCGGGCAAACGGGCCAGCCGGGTCAGCCAGTAACCGAGCAGACCCATGGGTGCATAGAAAACGACGATCAGCGCGGCATTGGCCAGCACGATCTGCCAAGCAGGCAAGTTAGACCTCGGCGTGGCGGCCAACGCGGCAGGCGTCGAAGCCGGGTCGAGCATGCCGCCGGGGACCAGGATATAGACGGCAGCAGCGAGCACATATAAGCCGATCATCACGGCGAACACCTTCAACTGGCCCGAGACGCCCCTGGTGCGCCCCTGTGCGACAGATTCGACAGCAAGCATAAAGAAACCTCCTCCTGGGTTAACTGACCGGCCAGACGTGGCTGGGCTGCTTGGGAAACATTGCTTCGAGCAAAACGCGCGGTGTGTCGCCGTCTACCCAACAATCGGCGAAGGCATAGCGCAATTCATCCAGGCTGCGATAGCCAAATAGAAGCTGCAGAAAAGTGAGGCCAGGGAAACCCGCCGAGTCCTTGACATCCGGCAGGGGCCGGTAGCGCCCGCATTGGGTCAGCCGGCCATTTTCGAGGACCAGGTGCAGGCCGTCCCGATAGAAGCTGATCTTTAGCTCGCCGCTATGGCCTGCCGCGGGCGACTCGGCCAGGCGGCGCTCCAACACGGGCGCCAGACGCCACAAGAAACCTGGCAGATCCGCTACGCGCAGATACCAGGCGTAGGGTTTGTGGTAGGCAGGAATCCAGTCGCGCAGGGCCTGGTAGGCCGGGTGCTCGGCGCCCAGCGCCAGCCCGAAGCCAGTACATTGTTTGCCGGCCTCGGCCTCGGCCGCAGCCGCGTATTCATCCCCGACGCGCTGCAGATAGCGCAACACGCTGGGCGCAACCGCCAGCCAGGAGACGCCGGGCGCGAGTTCCCAGAAGGTGATGCCCATCCCCAGGCGCCAGAGCCCACCTGGGTGGATGAAGCCGCCCACGCGCTCGCCGGCGGGTGTAAAGATCACCCGCAGCTCGAAGCGCTCCATACTCGGCGGATGCTTGCCGGCCAGTTCGTAGCGCCAGAGCACCTCGTCGCGCACGCACGCCACCAGCGAACCAACGTCCGCCTGGACGGCCAGCGCCATGAAGAAGCCCAGGTCGTCCTCGCCCGCCGGCCGCACCTGGTACGGCTCGCTCTGGCCGGCGGCGAGTGGTGGCACCTGGCTCCAGACGCCGGCGCGCGCCCCGCCCAGGTTCATGGCCATTTCGTAGCCAAATTGCCGATAGTAAAAGGGGATGCCTGTGATCGCCTGCACCTGTTCGCCCCGCTGCGCGCTCCACTCGTGAATGACTGCGAACTGGGCACGCACCAGGCCGCGGTTGCGGTAGGCGGCCAGGGTGCAAACGAGCTCCGGGCGTCCGACGCCGAATTCGATGCCGGCGTAACTCCACTTCTGTGAGATCAAGTTCAGCGAAGAGACCAGTTCCCCGCTCTTCGTATCTTCGACCAGGGTGAAATCGCCGGGCCGGAAGGTCGGGTGGTCACCGGACATCAGATCACGGGTCCAGCCAGCCAGGCGCACGGTCGGCTCCCCGGTCTCCTCCTCACGAAAGGTGGCCGCGTGCAACGCGAGCAAGGCATCGGCGTCAGCCGCCACAGCCCGGCGCATGACCAGCCCGTCACCCAGATCACGCAGGAAAGTAGTCGCAGTTGGCATCGTAGGGACCATGTACCCTCCCTATTCACGCATGCGAAGCCGGGGCCGAGCGCCCGGCGCGCCTCATTCCCGCCACAGCGGGTCGCGCAGTATAAACACGGCCAGCACGGCCCGCAGGGCGAGCGGCGACAGCGCAGGCGAGGGCTGCTGGGGCAAAATAGCACGCAGATGTACGAACTCGCCCAACCCGAAAACATAGTTGAGCGCGGTCTGCAGCGCGTAGAACAGGACCAGGCCGGCTCCAAAGCGCACCCAGTATTTTAGCGGCGCGCCTGCCAGGCCCAGGCGCGCGTAGGCGGGCCGGCCAGAGACGAAGCGCAACACGATCGCCAGCAGCAGTCCCAGGACGGAGAGGAGCAGGCTGATGGCGCCGGTCATAGTCAGCAGTTGCGGCGCGGCCACGGAGGCCAGGGCGAAGGCCACGTAAACTACCGTCAGGAACAGGTAATAGTAGAGGAACAGGCGCGCCGGCGAACGGTTGGTGCGGACGTGGAGGGGACTGTTCGCGAAGAAAAACAATCCCAACAAGATCGCGCTGAAGGCGGGCAAGAGCATCTGGGCCTGCAGCACCAGGGTCGCAGCCGGCACTCTCAGCCCGCCGGCCAACCATAGGAGGGGGTCCAGCAGCCAGGTGAGGCCAAAGGCCAGCGCGAGGAAAAGGCCAACCTGCTCCCAGCGCAAATGCGGGACGCTGCCCGACACAGGCCGGGAGGGGCCGGTCGGATCGACCAAGTCCAGAATAGATTGAAGCACCGATAGCTCCTTCTGACGGCGCGTACCGTCACGACTCCAGCATTTTAACACAAAAGACTCCCCAGGCGCACCCGGCGTCTGGAGAGTGGCGGGCTGGACAGGTAGACGGTATGTGGCCTGGTCAGGTGGCCAGGCCTGAAGCGTCGGGGGTCTAGTGGGAGAAGCGCAGCGTAGCCGCCATCGGCGCGACCACCTGGTCGAGCCCCGCGAAGGCTGTGTCTGGCGTCAGAGCGAGGACGATGCGCAAGCTAGCATCTTGCGGGCTTTGGAACACGTACACTGGACCGCTGGACGAATCCCCTGGCCCGTAGAGCACCGCGTAACCGTTGAGGGTCAAATTCTCGAGGCGGCCGGCGCGCGGGTAAGCCTGGCGAAATTCGTCGGCGGGCGCCAGGTAGACGTCATTCGAGACCGCCTGCTACGCCTCCCAGCCGGCGGGAGCAAAGCCGACTACGTTGACGATCGGACCGGTCGAGGTGCGACCGGCCGCCGGCTGAAACAAACGCCAGCCCTGTGGATACTTGATCTCGAAGCCGAGGACAGCATCCCGGTAAACCTGTCAGGCTGCGGTCGCATCGCCGGCCGGGGCGGAGCCCTTCCCGGCGGCTTCGAGGGTCGCCGGCGCGACCGCCTACTTGCTCTCTATCGCGCAGGTCAGGCCGTCGATCTTCCATTCGCCCGCCAACAATTTGAGCGACACCGTCTGGCTGGTGGACGGAGCGCCTTGCCAGTTCATGCGCACGAAAACCCGCGCCGTGTCGCCCGTCATCACCTCGGCCGGATCGACCACAAAGCCGAGGGGTACGTTCTGCGCGCACAGCACCGGGTCGTAGCTCGGACCACTGCCGAAGGCGGCCAGGGTACTCTCGATCCCGCGCGCGGCCGCGGCGCTCAAGTAAGGGCTAGCTTTGTAAGCCGCACCGGCCAGCGGGCTGCCGTTCCGCCTGGCATACGCCAGGTACCAGTCGTAGAAGCTCTTCACCACCTGCTCGGGAGTGGCGGTAGCGTTGGCGGTCGCCGGCGCCCCAGCGTTCGTCCCGCAGGCGATCCCTGTGATCTGCCATCGCCCGGCCGCACGCACGAAGCTGAGGTCGAGCCAGTGATCGTCGAGGCTGGTGCGGGCCACTGCATGCGCACGCTCCCCGGTGATCTCGGCCGGCCCGACCCTGACGCTGTCCGGGATGTCCTGGGCGCAGAGGAATGGGTCAAAACTCCCGCCGCTGGAGGTGGCGACGGTTTTGTCAACCTGGGCGATCAGCTCGGGCGCCAGGTAACCATTCGCATGGTAGGCTTTGTCCAGCAGCGGGTTGGCGGTCTGGGCATAGGATAAATACCAATCGTAGAAGTTCTGCGCCGCCTCTTCGGGTGTTGAGGGGGCAGCAGCGTCCTGGAGCAAGAGCGCTTGCCCGGTAGCCAGCGGGGTAGGAGGCAGGGCAGTGGGGGTGGGAGTAGTGATGCCCAGCAGGACGGAAGCATCGGCTGACGCGCCCTCCGCCACCGCATCCGAAGAAGCACAACCGCCCACCAGCAGAGCCAGGGCGGCCAGGGCGAGAAAGTACCAGGAGCAGTTGAGTTTCATATCACCTCAGGTTTTCTTTGTAAGTGCTGGCAACTAGACGCCGTGAGGTGACGATCGGTTCCGCTTCTCAGTGCCGGATGCAAGGCAAGAGGAGCGAGGCGCGTGCTTCCGAGCAGTTCAGTTCGCTGATTCAAGCGCCGGCAGCGCGTCCAGGCGCAAGATGGTGACCTGCGCTAAGCTCTCGCCGCGCACATATAGCCGTCGGGCCGCGCCGTCGACGACCATTTGGGCAAGATCATGCGTGGCGCGGAAGACACCTTGCAGGTCGAGCGTGTCCGCGTTGAGGCGCGCCAAGACGCCGGCGCGCGCAATGTAGAGCGCATTGGCGGCCGGATCGAAAGCCAGGGCGCCAGTGCGACCGTCAAGCTGCGCCAGGACATGGCCCGAGGCGTCGAGCGCCTGCAGCCTGGCCACACCCTTCGAGCCGCCGTAGGCGGCGAACATCCGCCCGCGGCCAGGATCGAACGTAAGATCGACCACGAAGCTGTAGGGATGCGGGACGGCCAGCGGCGTGTCGGCAGCCGGCGGGTAGAGCGCCAGATAGCTGCTATTGTTGGAGCCGGGAACGCCGTTGTTCAACGTCACGAGCAGGTCCCCGCTGAGCGGATTGACCTGGCCGGAAAGGGCGTAGGGATTGGGGCTGAGCCCTTGCGGCTTGGGAAAAGTGCTCGCCAGCGTGGCCAGTTTCTGGCCCGCCCGGTTGTAGACCGTCACCCCACGATCGACCAGGTAGACGAGATCCAGGCCCGCACAGGCCGGCCCGCTGCAAGGATCGGGAGCAGGGACGCCGCCTTGCGCATATTGGACAAACACCTGCCCGCCACTGCGGCTGAGGGCGACGACACCCTCGGGCCTGGCCGCGTACAGGCGATCGTGCGCGGCATCCAGGGCCAGCGGCGCCCGGCCGGTCCAGGTTGCCCGCTCCTGGCCCCACGGCAGGTCGAGCACATGGATGCGATCCTGGTCGTCGGCAACGTAAAGAACCCCGCCGGAAGCATCGAGAGCCAGGTCCAGCAATCTGACCACGAGCGCGATCTGGCCGCCTGGGCGCAAGGTCTGAGGGTCGAGCCGGTAGAGGCGGTCGTCCTGGAAACGGGTGAACCCCACCAACCCTTCGCCGTCGGCAGCGAGCAAGCTCGGCGGGGACTGCCAGGTCCATTCTTGGCGCGCGAGGATGGCCAGGTTCCCCTCAGCCAGGGCCAGTAGCTCGAACCGGGATGGGGCCGAGCTCAGGCCTGAAAGCAGATAACGCCGGCGAAGGGCATCGTAGAACAGGCCTTCGCCGGCGGGTACAGGGACCGTCGCCATCGGACGAAGTTGGGAGTCAAAGCGCACCAGCGCCGGCGGCGCGCCCTCAAGCCTTACCGCCCAGCCCCCGGCGGGGCCGGCCGCCAGGCCCTGTATGGAAGCCGTCAGCACGACGCTCGCCAGCACTCTGGCGTCCGCTGACGAATAGAGCGACAGCGCGTTCTCGCGGCCGCCGCCGGCCGCCGCCAGCGTATCGCCGTTTGCAGCCAGCGCGCCGAACGGCCCGTCAGCGACGTCCCAGAGCGGCGCCAGATCGGGCAGGCGCAGGGCGCGCAAGCCGCCCGCGTCACCGCCGACAAACAGAAGGCTGGCGTCGCCGTTGAGGGCCGCGGCCTGCACGTCGGACAGGTGCTGTTCCAGACGGCCCGTAGCGGTGTCGAACGCGGTCAAGAAGCCGCCGGCCTGGTCGACCGCATAACCGGTGGCGCCATCGGCCGAGAGCAAAACCTGCCCGGCGCCCGGTCCCGCGGAGGCAGGCAGATGGATAAGACGGATGACCTCTTGCCTATCCAGGGCGACCACCGACACGACTGGGCCCGCCTGACCGCCGGCCGGGGCAGCGTCCATCCGGCCGGATGCGCTGTAGACGTAGGCCAGCCTGTGCGCCGCGTCGACGGCCATGCCGGAAGGCGAGTAGGCGTCACCGGCCGGCACGCCGAGAAAGAAAGCGCCGGCGCCTGTAAGCCTCGCCTCCCCGCCGGCCGGCGTGACGGAGGGAGTGGCCGGCGCCTCGGGCGCGGTGGTACGAGGCGCTTCGGTAGCGGCAGGAACGGCGGTGGCAGTCGCGGGCGGGCTGGCCGCCGGGCAAGCAGACGTGCTGAGCGCGATGGCCGCGGCTGGCAATGTGGGCGCGGCAGGCGGCGCGCTGCGCGTACAGCTCGCCAGAAGCAACCCGAAAACCAGTATGAATGGGAGCCGCGCGCTATGAGGCATAGTACCTTCCAACCATCTGCCGTCGCGGTCAGCGCCGCGCCAGCAGCATGGCCGGCAAGCGGTAAAGCTCGCCGACCCGCAGAAGCAGGGCCACGCTCACGAAAACCAGAACACCCAGCCCACCGCCCAGGGCCACCAGCCCGAAGGCGCCCGAGCCGCCCTGCCGGCCCCAGAACATGACGGCGGCGACCGCCGCGCTCATGAGCGTGGCGGCCACGACCACGCGGGCCAGCGTCGACAGCATCCGCCGGCCCTCAATACCGCCGAGACGGCGGCGGAGAATGAACAGGCACACGAGGACCTCTCCGGAAACGGCCAGCGAATTGCTCAACGCCAGGCCGCCATAACTCAAGGGACCTATGAGCAGAAATGCCAGCAGGATATTGGCCGCAGCCGAGCCCATCTTGACGAACAAGGGTGTGACCATGTCTTGCTGGGCGAAGAAAGCGCGCGCGACCAACTCCAGGGTCGACTGGCCGACCAGGCCGATGGCATAGAAGCGTAAGGCGACCGTGACGGCGTCGGTAGCGGACGCGTCGAAGGCGCCGCGCTGGTAGAGCACCTGCAGGAACGGCCGGCCCAACAGGAGCAGGCCACAGGTAGCGGGAACGGTCAGCACCAGGACCAACCGCAGGGTCTCGGCCAGCGTGCTGCGCAGCCCGGCCAGATCGCGGCGAGCCGCCAACTCAGCCAGCGTCGGAAAAGCCACCAGGCCGAAGGCCGTGCCGATCACCGTCTCGGGCAGTTGCATGGCGCCCCAGCCCCATTCCAACGCGCTGACGCTGCCGTGGCCCAGGCGTGAGGCCAGGTTGGTCGTCACCAGCAAGGTGAGCTGGAAGATACCCAGGTCGAGCACGCGCGGGAGCACCAGCCAGGCCACCCGGCGCACGGCCTGGCTCTTGAGGTCCAGAACGGGCCACCAGCGAAAGCCATAGTGCAACAGACCAGGCACCTTCACCGCCAGGTGCAGGGCCGCGCCAATGATTGCGCCTATCGCCAGACCGCGCACGCCGAAGCGCGGCGCGAGAAACAGCGCGCCGGCTGCAATGCCCAAGGGGTAGACGACCGGGGCGACAGCCGGCAGCAGGAAGTGTTTGAAGCCGTTCAGCACGCTGCCCTGGACTGCGCTGATGCCGAAAAGCACAGTGGAGATCAGCACCAGGCGCATCAGGCCGGCGGTTTCCGCCTGTTGGGCCGCGTCGAAACCGGGTGCGATGACGATCCGGACCAACCAGGGCGCCGCCAGGGCCGCCAGGGCCGCCAACGCGGCGACGGCCAGCACGACCAGGTTTGTGAGCGCGCTGGCCAGGCGCCAGGCGCCTGCCCGGTCGCCGGCGGCCAGAAACTCGGCGAAAACCGGGATAAACGCTGTGGCCAGCGCCCCGCCCGCCACGATGGTGAAGAGCAGGTCGGGCAGTTTGAACGCCGCATAGTATGCATCCAGGTCGGCGCCAATGCCGAACTGCCGGGCGATCACGATATTGCGCAGGATGCCGGCCAGCGCGGCCAGCGCGAAGCAGGCGCCGACGACCAACGTGTTGCCCACGATGTGCCGGGCTCGGGATACGTGCTGATCGCTTTGCTTCATTGGCCAAGCCGGGACAGGGCAGCCGCGGAGTCGGCGTAGTGCGGATTGAGCTTCAGCGCCTGCTGCCAGGCCTGGCGGGCGCCGCCGGGATCGCCGGAAGCCTTGAGCGCCATGCCTTTCCAGTAGAACAGTTCTTCGATGTCATCGCCGGCGCTGTGCAGGGTGGCATCTGCCAAGCGGATGATCTCCTGGTAACGCCCGGTACCATAATAGGCTTCGAACGGCCCGAACTGATACCAGAGCATGCGCCAGGGCAGGCCGGCGAGACGTGCCTGGTCGAAGGCCGCGGCGGCTTCCTCTAAACGCCCAACCGCGACCAGATCGCTGCCCAGGTCGAAACGAACGAGCGCATCCGATGGCGTGCGCTGCGCCTCGGCCAGGTGGCGCTGCAGAGCGCGCTGCCACATCGCGTCGTCGTTCGCGTCAGGGCCGAGGATGGACATGACGGTGGCGGTTTTGGCGGGGGTGTAGATGATGAGGTACGTGCGGTTGAAGACGGACCAGAGACTGTCCAGCTCGTCGTAAGGCATGCGGATGCCCGCGTAGGGCTTGTTGGCTTGCACGCCGGTCGAGACATAAGCGTCGTAGACCGTCCATTCCCGCCGCGCATCATCGTAGCCGGTCAGCAGCCGGTAGTGGCCCATGCCGTCGTCCGGTTTGGGCTCCAGCCAGGTTTCGATCAACACGGGGATGCCGTTGCTCAGCAGCGACCGCAGGCGGCCGGCGTCGCCGTTAACGCGCGCCAGCGCAAGGAAACCGTGGCTGCGTGCAAAGTCGACCATTTCGGAAGGGTTGACGTTCTTATCATCGCGATTGGGGCGCATTACCGCCGCCACGTTGGCCTGGCTGAGCTTGCTGCCATAGTAGCTCAAGGCCATCGAAAGGGTCGAAGGGCCGCAGTTGTTCCAGGTCTGCCAGACGTGGGTCAGTCCGGTCAGCTCGACCTGCGGAGCAGCCGGCTGAGCCGCCGGGGTCGGGCTTATAGCAGGCGCGGGGACAGGGGTGGGCTGAGCGCTGGGCGCGTCAGACTGCGCCTG
>Ga0209746_1001459_pt1 | contig 11366 bp, 8 predicted proteins | sample BarGraNGADG00211_3_FD_184496 | JGI IMG/M metagenome (GOLD analysis project Ga0209746, IMG submission 184496) | Arctic peat soil microbial communities from Barrow, Alaska - Barrow Graham LP Ref core NGADG0011-211 (SPAdes) (version 2) | ecosystem: Environmental > Terrestrial > Soil > Wetlands >...
TAGCAACGCCCTTACAGAAGCACTTGAGATGTCACCATCTTTTTTAAATGATATTCTGGAGAAAACTACTCGGTAATTTTCATAATCAAACACCAAAAGTGAGTCGTGCGGCCCTGCAAATTTTGCCTTAAGCAGAGAGAGGGGGGCTGCAATAATCTCTGTTCCCATAGAATCCGTCAGCTTCATTGTATCTTTAGCAATAATAAAGGAGACATCTGTATTGATCCAATTGAAACCAACAGTTGAGAATTGTTTCTGTTGGCTCTCTATAGTGTTATTGTTATATGACACGAATGTGAACTGATTACCAAATGCATTGCGGATATCATGTCCGCCTGTGTACCCGTAAAGATATTTTAAAAGGTTCTTGTCTATCTGACGCCCAAGATATGTATAGATGTCGCAAAGACGGTCGAACTTAGCCTTTGACAGTGAGTATGCATATAGCTGAGCAGGAGCTGTCAGTTTCCCGTCTTCGCCCATCATTTTCATTTCTGTGGCAAGAGTTTTCAGCTGATTTGTCTGTGATTTTATTCCAATCTGTTTGGCAGATATTGGTTGTATGTAAGAAAACAAGCCAAGCAGGACAATTGTAATGTAGCCGACATAGAGATATTTCCCATATTTTCCGGAGATGAACAACAGGACAGTAAGCGTCATTATTGCTCCGCAGACAATCAGATAAACTCTCTCTTCTGTAAAACCGTATTGTGAAACCCTGTGCAGCGAACCTATCCAGAAGAGCGCAAGTGGCGCTGTTGCAATTATGCTGAACGATTTGAAAAAGCGTGTAAATACAGGCTTGCTAACAAGTAACATGCAGGCCTTAATAATTATTGCAGAGATAATGAAGGCAAAGACCATATATGCAAGGTTCCCCTTAGGCAAGGACCAACTGATAATGATTTTTGCAATATAGAGATATAATATTACTGTATAAATAATTAAAGCAGGAGTGAGGATGTAGTTGATTACAACCTCAAATATCTTTGTTATACGGAACTCTTCCCTCTTTTTTTCGGTATCGGAGTTAAAGTAAAGGAAGGCAATGGGTGCGAAAATTATATAGCATAAAATTGTTGTGTAATAAGCAATATCGTTTGATGAGTCTTTGAAAAGGTCAAAGAGGTAGATGAAAGAGAAGAATATTGCCATTAGGGCGGCATAGACAGCTGTTACAATAACCATCGCAAAGAAGAGCTCCTTTGCAAAGGCAAGGATGTTCCTGACGAATCGTGCATTGTCTTTTAAGTTAGTGTAAATTGCTATAAAGGCAACCGCAACGGCAAGTGATGCAGCATATGCACCTGTGAACACCAATACCGACGCATCAACAAAGAATGGGATTGCTGCACAAAGTGCAGACAGGTAATAGATCAGCCTTTTTTTCCCGCTTGTAAAAACTCTGTTTAGAAGATATGCTAAAGCAAAAACGAGTGGTGCAAGGAACAGATTGGAGCCATAAATTTTTTGGCTAATAATACCCTCCCTTGTTAGGACAGAGAGGATGAAGAAGGCAACAGAGATGATTATCTCAACGGGATTGCGGGCAATTATTACCATCAGGTTTTTTAAGACAGCCCTGAAATTTAGCTTCATACCTTAAATTTTTAGAATCATCCAAATTTAACTAAATATTATAACTTTGTCCGATATCTTATTTGTTTTTTTATGCTTTACAAGGAGTTTATCGAAAGCGTAGAGGCGAGGCTTGAGCCGGTTTACGGGAGACCGGAGGGGCGGGCGATTGCCGTTAGGCTGCTGCAACATTTCTGTAAGATATCTTCTTACGAGCATATCGTTAATCCTCTCGGAATTATTGGTGAAGAATTTACCGTAACACTTGAAAAAGCTGTTTTGGAACTTATTACTGCTCGCCCCCTACAATACGTTTTAGGCTTTGAGGAGTTCTGCGGAAGGAATTTTTTTGTAGAAGAAGGGATTCTGATTCCCAGACCCGAGACAGAAGAGCTGGTAAGATGGATATTTGATGATTATAAAAACACTTCCTGTTATCCGGACAGGATCCGTATTCTGGATGCCGCTTGCGGTTCTGGCTGTATAGGAATCACCCTGGCCTGTGAAATTGTGAAGTCGGAAGTTTTTGCCCTTGATCTCTCCGAGAAGGCAATTGAAGTAACACGTAGAAATGCCGCGGAATTGATTAAGGCAACAAAATCATTGCCGGCAAACCCTTTCATGGTTTTTAAGGGCGATCTGTTGGAAGGGCCGGATAGTCAGAATATTATTGAGAGAAACTCTCTCGATATAATAGTAAGCAACCCCCCCTATGTTCGGGATTCGGAGCGTGCCCAGATGCGAAGCAATGTGTTGGAATTCGAACCTACTGAGGCACTTTTTGTACCGGACGAAGATCCGTTGATATTTTATAAAGCATTAGTTGCCTGGGGTTTGAAATTGTTAAAACCAAGGGGCGCTATCTATCTGGAGATCAACGAATCCTATGGAGCAGAAGTGGTAAAGCTTCTACAATCGTCGGGATTTGAAGAGGTAAATATGCGTAAGGATTTCCGGGGAAAGGAGCGGATGGTAAAAGGAATATTTCTCCGCCGCAGTTTGTGGTATGTTGCAGATAACTGGAATTTTACACAAAACAAACTTCGTGTTAAACAACAAGATACCATTAACTGCGGCGGAGCATTCTCATCTTTAAAATAAATTATCTAACATCAAAAAAACAATCGTGAAAAAAGCATTTTTATTATTAGCAGTATTTGTGTCGTTTTCTTTTGCTTCCTCCGCACAAACGAAGGAGGTTAATGCACACAATATCCAACCGGAATCACCAGTAGTTTTTCCTAAGCAGAGTAATTATCTGGTGAATGAATCACGCACACCAATGTATCTGCCTGAAGTTGAGGGGTATGTGTTGCTCAAAGCAGATCTTCATATGCATACAATTTTTTCTGACGGTACAATCTGGCCAAGAACAAGGGTTGAGGAGGCTTTCCGCGACGGGCTCGATGTTATTGCAATTACAGATCACCTGGAGTTTCACTACATTAATCAGGACAAGGTCAACTCTAAAGACCTGAATATGGAGTATAATATCGCTAAGGGATTGGCTAATGAGCTAGGAATATTGCTTATTCCGGGGGCAGAAGTTACTCGCGAGGTTCCGGCCGGGCATTACAATCTGTTGTTTCTGGATGATGCAAATAAGCTTCAGCCTTTTATAAATCCGCAAAACCCACGGGATACTCTCACATTGGCAGCAACACTCAAGGCCGCCAAGGATTTGGGTTGCTTTATAACCTGGAATCATCCCGCTTACCAGAATCCCCGTAATATAGCAGAGTGGAGTTATATCCAACAACAACTCTATAGCCAGGGGTTGATGAACGGGATTGAGATTGTCAATTCAAATATGTATATACCTCTGGTTCAGAAGTGGGCAATGGAAAAAGGACTCACTATGCTGTCTAACTCAGATTCGCACTCCTCTATGAGGTTTCGTGAGGGTCAGCATAGACCCGTTACAATTATTTTTGCAAAAGAGCGTACAATGGAATCTGTTAAAGAGGCGTTGTTTGCTGGCAGAACAGTAGGCTATTCCTGCAACTACCTATATGGTAAAGAGGAATTTGTGAAACCTATGTTTCAGAACTCCATCAAGAGCCGTGTGCTTAGTGCAACTGATAAATCTGTTCTAGTAGAGTTTCGCAACACTAGTGGCATACCATATGAACTTGAGTTCCTGGAGAATGGATGCCTTGCTCCTGCTTCTACAAACAAGAATCTTGTGATTTACCCCAATGAAACTCTTGCTATAAAGTTTACGCCAAAAAAAGATCATATTAAAAGCGGAGAAATTGCTGTTAGGGTAAACAATATTCATGTGAATGCGGAACAACCGTTGGTGACTGTTATTGGGTACATGGGGACGTAGATTGTGTACCCGTTTTTATTTGGGGACACAATCTGCGTCCCCATGTACCACTCGTGTGCCTACAGCTCTCCTATTTTGTCGTACATCTTTCTGAAGGTGTTCCATGGGGTATTTTCACCTGATCTTACGTCAGTTGTTCTTCCGTAAAAACCATCCAGAAAAGCTCCTGTGCCAGACCAGACAGTCTCCATAACTCCGAGGAAGCGTTCTCTCATTTGCTTAGATGAGTTCTGCCTGAAACGGACCATATCTTCGACTTGCAGAACTGCGCTGCCCGGGTTTCTCCACGGACAAGTCATCACGCTGATCCCCTTCATCGCAAACATAGCAGGTGTAAGATCGGGACGCTCGTAGTGCCAGTCGCAGATAACAACATCCTTCGGAATCATGTCAATTGCCCTGTGTGTATTGTTATAGCTCCCTTCCCAACGACCCAGACCAATTGTCCTTCCGTCGAGCAGTCTGTCGCCCCACATCCACAAAGCTCTGCCCTTATCGGCTAAATGATTGTGCAAAGTAGTCACCTCACCTGCAAAAAGTTCTGCGTTGTCGCGTCCTGCGCATCGCGGACAGTTGTCGTTTCCGATGTCAAAAACCTCATCCATCCCTGCGTGAAATGCATCAGTCTTAAAAGCATCACAGATTTCGTCAATTACATCAAACAGAACTGCGTGAAGATAAGGATGAAGAGGGCAATAACTTTTCATGTTAAACCCGTTGAGAATAACCTTTGTAGTGTCCGGAACCTTTGGTATTGGAGTTTCGTCGAACTGAGGATAAACGCTTAAAAGCTTATTGGGTCCTTTTGCTCCAGACTGATGACCAAGCATGTCTATAAGAGGTATTAGCCTGATATTATTCTCTTTGCAGGCTTTTACTATTTTTTTTACCTCTCTTTTTGAAAGAGCCAGAGAATCAATAAGCTCGGGGTGACTTTTGAATTTGTATTTGTATTCGACTCTCAAAACAAGCGTATTTACTTGTCTGGGAGCCAGCTCTGTGTTAATGAAATTTATAAACTAATCCAGATATTGAGGAGTTGGCAGTGCGATGCAAAAACCTCTCACAGGCAATAATGTGTCCAGCTTGGATTGTCCATAGGCTAAGGGTGTGGCTGCTGTCATCACCAGTAATAAAAACAGAGTGCCGAATATTAATTTTTTCATATAGTTGAAGTTTAGTGGAACGAATTATATACATATAGCGGTAAGCTAACGGGTCATTTGTGCAGACATGCGCATACGTAATTGTTGTTCATAAGCATTCCAGTCGGTTATAGGTCTGCGTGCAACTCCACTATCCATAGCAGCTTTGGCAACTGCAGGGGCTACCATAAACAGAAGTCTTGGGTCAAGTGGAGTAGGAATGATGTACTTGCGTCCGAAAGTAATTTCATGATTGTCATATGCTATTGCTACCACTTCAGGAACTGGCTCTTTTGCAAGTTTAGCTATTGCAAGGGTTGCAGCAACTTTCATCTCTTCGTTGATTGATGTGGCCATTACATCAAGTGCGCCACGGAAAATATATGGGAATCCAAGTACGTTGTTAACCTGGTTGGGATAGTCACTGCGGCCTGTTGCAAAGATAAGGTCGGTTCTGGCAGCCATGGCGTCTTCATATGTAATTTCAGGATCAGGGTTGGCCAGAGCAAAAACTACCGGGTTTTTTGCCATAGTGCGGAGCATATCCTGAGAAAGCACACCTGCAACTGAAAACCCCAAAAATACATCTGCACCGTTAATAGCCTCTTCCAGAGTGTCAAATTCGAGAGAAGTTGCAAAAGGACGTTTTCTTTCGTTCAAGTCTTTTCTGCGGGTAGATATAACGCCCTTACTATCAAGCATAATAATGTTTTCAAGCTTTGCGCCAAGGTGCATATACAATCTTGTGCAGGACGAAGCGGCAGCTCCGGCACCACTGATTACGATCTTAACTTCTTCAATTTTCTTGCCCACAAGTTCAAGTGCATTTATAAGCGCAGCACCAGATATTATTGCAGTACCATGCTGGTCATCGTGCATAAGTGGAATATCCAGCATCTCCTTAAGTCTCTCTTCTATTTCAAAACATTCAGGGGCCTTGATATCTTCCAGGTTTATCCCGCCGAAAGTTGGTGCGATTGCCTTTACTGTTTCAATAAACTTGTCCGTATCGGTTTCGTCTATTTCAATGTCGAAAACATCTATGTCTGCAAAAATTTTAAAAAGCAGACCTTTACCTTCCATCACAGGTTTTCCTGCAAGAGCTCCAATATTGCCAAGCCCCAGAACAGCGGTTCCATTTGAAATAACAGCCACAAGATTTCCCTTTGCTGTATATTCGTATGCCTTTTTTTGGTCTTTTTCAATCTCGAGACAAGGTTCTGCAACACCCGGCGAATATGCCAGAGATAAATCGTGTTGTGTACTGTGAGGCTTTGTAGGTACGACCTGTATCTTTCCCGGGCGACCTTCTGAATGGTAAAGCAAAGCATCTGTTTTTTTATTGGAATTCATAAATAATGGAGTAAAAATGTTTTAATTTATACCTAAATTTCTAAAATAAAAGAAGCATCTGTCAGATAAAATGTTTATCTTTAGAGTGTTAAAACAAACATTCACCCAACAGATGCAACACAAAGATAATAAGAACATAGGATTTAAGGCAGGTAACGCCGATAAAAATTTCACAGAGGAACGATTAATGTGTCCAAGGTATTCGTGGGATTACCACGAATACCTTGGACATGAAACATTTTGAAATTCCGATACAAAGATTTAGCTTTACTATGTCAATAATCGGCATAGCCGGACAATATCTTTACATCAGAATTAAAATCGGCCTTAACTATTTATAATTAAAGAACATGGCAAAGAATAAAATCAACAATCTCATCTGGTTGGTAGATACAATCAACAGAAACGGGAAAATAACTTTCGCGGATATTAACGATAAGTGGCTTGCCGGAGACAAAGAAAGGAGCGATATTCCTCTCAGGACCTTTCATAACCACCGCAGGGATATTGAAGATATGTTTGACATCAACATCGAGTGCGACAAAAGTACAAATACATACTACGTAAATGATGCGGAGGGGCTGTTCAACAGTAAGTTAAAGATGTGGTTGCTCAACAGTTTTTCTCTAAACAATATCCTACAGGAGAGCTTTGACCTCAAAAAAAGGGTGATATTTGAGGATACTCCGTCGGGTATGCAATTTATTGACCCAATAACTGATGCTATGCGCAGAGGTTTGCAGGTGATTGTAAAGTATCAGACCTACTATTGGGCGGAACCTAGGGACATCCGCGTAGAACCTTACTTCATAAGGCTTTTTCACCAGCGATGGTATTTGATGGGTGTACCTCCGGATATATCCAACCCGGGGGTCCATGTATATGCTCTTGACAGAATGCAGAGTGTGGAAATTACCAATATCAAATTTAAATATCCGCGGGACTTCGATCCAAAGGAGTTTTATAAAGATTGTTTTGGCATTATCAAGGACCAAGGGGTCGATGCAAAACGAACACTTATCAAGGCGACGGCGTTTCAGAGCAATTATCTGCGAAATCTGCCACTTCACGAGTCACAGCATGAGATAGAGCGAGGTGAAGAGTTCTCGTTGTTTGAGATGAGGATTTGCCCCACATACGACCTCTGCCAGCAACTGCTCTCCCTTGGCGATGCAGTTGAGGTGCTGGAACCACAGGAACTGCGTGAGAAGATGCGTGAGCAAGTGGAGAATATGGGGCAGAAATATGGAATTGGTTGTTAAATATTTGCATCTTGTTGTAAGACTGCACGTTGATACAATAAAACTTTTTCTGCGCCGCAGTTTGTGCTAACATCTTTGTAGATAGTTAATAACAAATGACAAAGTCTCTATAACGAAGACTTTGTAGTTTGTTATTGGCACATTTTCAGACACTTACCACAAACTGCGGCGCAGTCCCCGTGCCTACGCCCCCCCTGTCCCAGTGCCTCTGTATCCGATTTTCCCGGAGCTGTTAGTTTTTGTGAGGATTTCGCTTTGGCAGATGCTATGAAGAGTGCCCAGAGAGGGTTCTGTGCCGCGTAGTATGCTTTCTACTAAACGCTTACGGGCAATATTCTCAATCTGTCCGCCACTAAAGTCATAATTTTGAGACAAAACCTCTGCGTCGGAATCGCAAATAGAAGAAATCATGACTTTCCAAATATCACGCCTGGCCAAAGCAGAGGGTTTTTCAAATTCGATTTTATAGAGAAATCTGCTATCAAAGGCTTTGTCCAGATTTTGAGTGAGGTTTGTGGTTGCAATCATAATCCCCTCCATGTTCTCCATCTCCTGCAGGATAACATTTTGGATAGCATTTTCTGTCTGCGCAACAGAACTGCTGCCGGAATCCTTTCTTTTCCCAATAACAGCGTCAGCCTCATTGAAGAGCAGAATCGGAGTAATAGGTTCGTTCTTGACCATTGTTTTGTACTTGTCAAAAATCTCCTTTATGTTTTTTTCACTCTCACCAAACCACATGCTTTTAACCTGACTGATATCTACCATCAAAATGTTTCGCCCGGTAAGACGCGATATCTGATATACGGTTTCTGTCTTGCCGGTGCCGGGAGGACCATAGAACAAACAAGCAAAGCCCTTCCTCATATTGTTGTCAGTCAGCTTCTTCTGCACAGTAATAAAATTGTCGGGTTGCAGAAGAGAAGTAAGAGTGTCAACCTGATCTCTTTCGCGTGGGTTGTATATAAGTTTTTTGGCGGCAATTGAAGCAGAACCTATTAAATCATTGCAATTCACACTCTTTTTCACAGTTATCTTAAAATCCGACAATAACTCCTCTTTTGCCTTTTTGGTAAGGTGAAAGAACTCCCTGTTTTCAAAGCCAGATACAAAAACAGACTCAATCCATCCATTAACAATAAGATCACTGTATTTTAATATCAGCTTATCTTTTATACTTCGCAAGTCATTTTTTGACTCAAATATTTCTGTAAAGTCATGAAACCCAACTGAATCATCATCGTTATTTATAAAAAGATGACAGAATAAAATTAGAAGAATGAAATCATTTGTTTCATCTATATACTTTTTAACCTCTTTACAGAATGTGAGATGTAAATTGTTTACAATAATATCTTCCAACTCAAATTTCATAGACTAATAACTTATCTCTTTATCTTCACGCAACTTGAAGATATTATCAAGCATATCAAATATTTCAATAGCAGAAAGATTAGTAGTACTACGAGGAACAAAAAGTTTATTCTGATTCACAGCATCAACCACTTCTTTAGGTACGCGGTAAGTAACAGGACTCTCAACTCTGCAACAGCGGACAAACTTCCGGTTTTCCAGTTCCTCAAAATCACTCAGATGATTCATGAGGCTGATCCTCTTACACTTCAAATATTTTGAAATATCCGAAATACCTATGTTTTTGTAATCACTTACATTGATGAAAAGGGCAAAAAGCAACGCCTGAAAAGTAGAAATATGAAACATATCCGAAATAAAATCCAGATGCACTTTATTGGCAGCAAAAAAATCATTACTTAATTCACAGTCCTCAGCAGCATAGATAATCTTTTCTATGTGCCATAATAATGTTGTTTCGGCAGGGTTAATATTTGATTGACTCAGACATTCCATTTTTCTCCGTTTTTTTGTAGTTTCACGTTATTAAAATACTTCTTGAAAATTTCCAAATCATTAGAGTGGATTGGTTCTACGGCACCAGGGTTCAGGATTTGGACAAACTGCTGAACTTCGCTGATTTGAGAGTGACCGGGTGTGTTGACATGTATCATTTCCATAATAAGAGTATCTACCATACCTGAGAATTTCATGACTTGCTTGATTGCTTGCATGTTTGATTGCTTCCTGGTCTTTGTTTTATTCATCCGAAACATTCGTAAATCCCCACTATACAAAAGCCATTTTCCATCGGCCTCAATCAGTAGAGAAAATGCATCATAATTTGAACCGGCAGTCAGCCAGGGAGTAATTATAAAGGGCCCCAAATGAATGGTCTCTAATGAAATCAGATTCCGGCCTTCTACAGGAAAAGGCCACTTTGCATATCGGGAAGGATAAGTATCATCAATAATTCTACGAACATTTGGTGCCGCAATCACAGGGATTGAAGGGCCGACAAATGGTAATAAGCCCAAATGATTCAGATTAGTACAAGAGATAATTAATGCAAGTGGAGAAGTATAGTCTGTTGTTAGATATTTTCCATACTTATATTTGTCAGTTAAATAATAAGTTTCCGGAAATCCGGAAAGACTTAGTATGAGACTTTTTCCCAAATCGGACCTGTCTAAAGGAAGTCCGAAGTAGATAAAAATCCTATAACCACCGGATATTACCTCAAGACAACATCCGCCAACAATACTACTTTTGGTACTCCCATGAATACAAACTTTCATTGTATATGACCTCACTTTTGTTTATGCCTCCCACTTTTCTCCATCTGCGTGCAGGGTTACATTACTGAAATAATTATTAAAACTTTCGGGGTTGTTTGTGTGGATTGGCACGACGCAGCCGGGGTTTAGGGTGCGGACAAATTCCTGCAGGTCGGGGATGCTGGCGTGGCCGGAAGTGTGGATATGCGTCATTTTTATGTTGTGCGCATCTAGCCAGTCACGAACCTCGTCAAACGATTTCCGTTATGAGTAATCGCTCCATTGCGAGTAAATAAAGCGGGCACCTTTGAGTAAATTTCCTTTTGCCAGCCTGTCTCCCTTATCCAGGTCGCTAATATGCAAAGGGCGGAACAGCAATACAGTGTGATTAGCAATAAGTTCCAATTCCTCCATATAAATACGGTTTTTGGAGTGTTCGGCAAGAGTCCCAAACAATTTTTTGTTTTTTATGAAGACTCGCTGCCGATGAGGAACATACAAGCTTATACCCGGCCAGTCGGACTGAGGAATGTTATTGTTTCCTGTGGCAGCAAGCACTGCAGCAGTGTACAGATCTATAACCAAAGTCTTTCCGGTCCGACGGCAATCTCGGAAAATGGAGACTATTCTATCAATATTCTGAGACGATGTATTTACGAGAACCATCCCCTCCGCATTATGAAACTCCTGAACCATCCGCTCTTCAATCACCGTTTCGCTCTGGAAGTAGCGGTCATTATCGCCGTTGATTGTTGTCCCTTCCATAATTAGAGTATCGACCTTGCCAGACAGCAATTTTCCCAAACCCTTGGAAAGCTTGCTCTTCCGACCATGCATCCGCAAATCGCCACTATACAGCAACCTCCTGCCATCGGCCTCAATCAGAAGAGAGTAAGCATCATAAGCAGAATGATCTACCAGATATGGCGTAATTTTGAATGGACCAAGCACAAAACTTTCCTGAGAAATCAAATCCTGCCCGCAAACAGGAAGCGACCACCCGGAATGCATGAACGGCTCAGAGGCATTGAGAATCCTGCGTGCAGTTGTCCCCATGATCACAGGG
>Ga0209746_1001460_pt1 | contig 11361 bp, 14 predicted proteins | sample BarGraNGADG00211_3_FD_184496 | JGI IMG/M metagenome (GOLD analysis project Ga0209746, IMG submission 184496) | Arctic peat soil microbial communities from Barrow, Alaska - Barrow Graham LP Ref core NGADG0011-211 (SPAdes) (version 2) | ecosystem: Environmental > Terrestrial > Soil > Wetlands >...
CGTCTTGAATACTCCCAATTCAGAGAATTGTGCACGGCTATTCAAAGTTTTTTTACATGTTGACTTGAAAAAAATTTGGAGATGGCCTGGCCATGATTACACTTTGGCTGCGAGTCGCCTAGACGCAATCATTTCTGTTAGGGGAGAAGTTACACATGTAGCCCGAAAAGCAATTAGTTCTGTGCCTACCAAGCATATTGTGTCACGACAAGAAATTCAGTCTCACATTAAGTTTATGAAAAAAATTGCTTTGGTTACAGATAGCGTCCCTTAACTTCAAAGGAATCTTCGTCGCCGAGAATCCCAACGGGATTCCATCCTTCAGCCCAGGGTTGGCGCGGAGCGACTACCCTGGGTCGCGTCCAAAAAGTCATCAACCCCAGCGGGGTTGCCTCACCGTCCCGCCGCGATTTGATTCGCCACCCAAAAATAAAAAACGCTCCGCTGGATGCAGTGGAGCGTTGTGCGATTTAAAAAACGGAGTTACTTGCCAGCATCAGCAGCCGGAGCGGCGGGAGCTTTCTTTTTGCCCAAGCCAGCAGCGGTCATCTTGTCCTTGTCTGCCTGAGACATGGCGGCTTTCTCGGTCTTGTCGAGCTTGCCGTCCTTGTTGGTGTCGTATCTCGTCAGCATTTCGGTCTGGACCGTCTGCTGTTCAGGAGTCAATGCTTTCTTGGCTTTCTTGGGGGCGGCGTCTTGAGCTTGAACCATGATGGCGGTGGCGCAGAAGAGCGCGAGGGCGGCGACTAATAGTTTTTTCATATTGTTACAATGTTTTGGTTGTTGTTGTTGGTAACTGCATAAGGGGAGACGCCGGAGACGGCGTCCGGTTACAGTGTTTTTATCAGTGCAACTCTCCGCGCCGGCAAAATGATCTTCATTCCTGCGCTGCGCGGGCGGCCGGTTCTGCCGCGCGGCGAAGGCTTTACGCCAACAGCCGCGAACTCGTCACCGCATGAAAACGCGAATGATTAAAGTGGGAAAACAGACGGTGCGGGCCTGCCGCGCCGTAGCGCAAAGCGCGAAGGCGGGGAGCCGTTTGCACGGGCGGAATAATTAGCGCCCGCGCCAACGGCTTCTCGCCGCGCCTTTTTATTTGACGGCGCGGGCGCGGGCGTATTACTTTTCTTGTATGACAAAAACTGAAACCATCAGCTTTCGTTCGGTTCATTCAAAGCGGGAATTGCGGCGGCGGTTTGGCAACGTCTCGCAGGGGTTGAATAACTTGATCCAGCGGGAAATCAGCGGGCGTCCGCCGCGCGACTGGCGGGAGATTTTGGAGCGTCCCGCGCCGCCGGTTTCGGATGCGGTCTATGATTTATGTCTGAGACCCGAATAGCCTTTGCGGACACCAACTGGCTTTTTTCCACCTACTACCAGACGCGCGACCATGCGGCGGTTCAACGCTGGCGCGGTTTTACACAACCGCAGACCATCGTCATCAGCGAAGCCGTGCTGGCGGAGTGCCGCTGTAATTTCTGGCGGGCGGGCGACCGGTTTGGCGCGCTGGAATCCGACCTGCGCGCCCGGCTGTTTGTGGATTGCGGCTACACCTTCGCGCAGATGACCGCGCTGGCGGATGAAATTTTCCGCAAGTATGCGCCGCGCTGCAACGTCGGCACGCTGGATTTGCTTCACGTGGCGGCGGCCAAGAGGTTTGGCTGCCGCTGGTTTTTGAGCTTTGACAGCAACAGCGGCTGCCGCGCCGTGGCCCACGCCGAAAGCCTGAAGGTTTTCCCCGAATTAAACGCCACCGACCGGCGCTGGCTCACAAAATTCAAGTGACGGCCACCGGGCGGCTTCGGCTTCTCGCCGCGCCTTTTTGTTTCCGGGAAAACAGCGGCTGAACGCGGCCTGACGGCAGCAAAAAGCCCGGCCAAACTGGCCTGGCCTGAAATAAAATTCTCCGTCAAGCGTCCGCTTGATGCGACACTGTCCGCGCTCCTGCGCCGTTAAAAAAACTTGCCGGAAAACAAAAAATGGTCTATGTAGAATCTGCATGAAGAATACATTGACCATCACCAAAGGACAGGCGCAGTTCCCCGCGCTGTGCCGGAGCGGAAAAACCTCCGCCATCACCCGGAACGGCGAAGTCGTCGCCTTCATCGTGCCACGGAAGCGGATGGCCAACTTGCTGGAGCAGATGGAGATTCTTTCCAACCCGGCGGCGATGAAAGCCATCAACGATGCCAAGGCTGGCAAAGGCAAATACTATCCCTTGAGCGTGCTCGATGAAGATTGAAGTCATCGTCGAGGCGCAGCCGCTGGCCTTCATCCACCGCCAGTCGCCGGACGCGCGCAAAAGTCTGCGCGCGGCCATCCACGACATTGAACGCGGCGATTCCTTCCCTGACCCGCTGGACGACGAACTGGAAGTATTTTACAAGTTGCGCGTGGAAAACTGCCGCCTGATTCTTAAGCACGAATCCGGCGACAAAGCCCCGCTCTTCAAAGTCGTCTTTGCCGAACGCCGCAGCGTCATCTACGAAATGTTCCGCCAGTTTATCGCGTTGGAATAAAAAACCGTCCGCTTGATGCGACACTGTCCGCGTTCCTACGTCTTTCGATTTCGAATTACTAAAAAAACTATTACAACGGTAGCAATTCCCGCCAATGTTATTCCAAGAAAACCAAATCTTCCAAAACTGGAAGAACTTGGAGGCTTTGGTGGCTGTAAAAAATGGAAGTTGGCTAACACTTCTTGAACATCGGAATCTTGCGTAGCATCGCCACCAATGTGCAATGCTTCAAGGTTGTAAAGTTTTTTATTTGCTATTATGACATGATCAACATACGAACTTGTGAATGGAACTTTCCCTATAGACTGGACAATTTCATATGCAGGTATTCCATCAATTGAAAAACTCTTACTTGATACTTTCGTGCAGCCAGCTTTAATGAAATCTTGCTCAATTGCAGCAACAGAATTCGAATCTAGCGTTGCAAAATTGGCCTCTCGAATAAGAAGCGTCATAGTCTTTTTCCTATCTTGGCTTGCGATTGAAAATCCGGCTGAAGTTTGGAAGGTAATTGTCCAGCCGTCGGGAACTATAATTGTGTAATTAAGTTCGTCAGATTTCAATTCTTTTGCATAAGCCACCGATGCTACAAGTCCTAAAACGATGAATGTGAGGCTAAAAAAAGAGCGTTTAATGGAATTTATTTTCATAGACAAATCTTTCAATAGTAAATTTAACAAAAATGTCTTTATGACTTCCTGTCAAAGAAAAACACAATCACTGCAATTACGACCATGACTACAATGCTTATTATCACCGGCATAGGATGCCCACGAAAATATTGAGGTGCTACCGCTAAAATAATTTTATTCATAAAAAGGTCAGCCTCAAATTTTTCGGTCTATAAAATTCATTTTTCCTCGACGCGCTGAATCCGCGCGCCGAGCTTCCGCAATTTCGCGTCCATCTTTTCGTAGCCGCGATCCAAATGATAAATACGGTTCACCTGCGTCGCGCCTTTCGCCGCAAGCCCGGCGATCACCAGCGCCGCGCTCGCGCGCAAATCGCTCGCCATCACCGGCGCGCCGCTCAACGGCCTGCCGCCCTTGACAATCGCGCTCGGCCCTTCGATCTCGATCTCCGCGCCGAGCCGCGCCAGTTCGCTCACGTGCATGAAGCGCGATTCAAAAATCCGCTCCGTGATGATGCTGATGCCCGGCGCGAGCGCGAGCAGCGACATCATCTGCGCCTGCACGTCCGTCGGAAAACCGGAATACGGCAGCGTCGTGATGTCCACCGGCTTCAATTTTCCCTTCCGTCGGACAATCAAATTCGCGCCGCTGCGCTCAACGGAAACGCCCGCCTCATTCAACTTGTCAATCACCGCGCGCAAATGGTCGGCCCGTGCACCTTTGAGCGTCACCTCGCCGTTCGTTGCGCCGGCGGCGATCAAAAAAGTCGCCGCTTCGATGCGGTCGGGAATCACCTCATGCTCCGCGCCGTGCAGTTTTTCCACGCCCGTGATGGTAATTGTCGGACTGCCCGCGCCGGAAATGTTCGCGCCCATCGCGTTCAGGAAATTTGCCAGATCTACAACTTCCGGTTCGCATGCCGCGCTTTCAATGATCGTCACGCCCTCCTCCAGCGTCGCCGCCATCATCACGTTCGCCGTGCCGAGCACGGTTGAACCCGAGCGTCCGCCGAGAAACATCACCGCGCCGTTAAGTTTTTTAGCCGTCGCCGTGACGTAGCCGCCTTCGATTTCAACTTTCGCGCCGAGCGCCGCAAAACCTTTCAAGTGCAGATTGATCGGTCGCGCGCCGATGATGCAGCCGCCGGGCAACGACACGCGCGCCTTGCGCAGCCGTCCGAGCAATGGCCCCATGATGCAGATGGAGCCGCGCATTTTGCGCACAAGTTCGTAGTCCGCGTAGCCGCGAATTTTTTTGGCGTGAACGGTCAGCGTGCCGTCTTCAAATTTTACCGACGCGCCGAGCGATTCGAGGATTTGCACCATGAACCGCGTGTCGCTCAAGTCCGGCACGCGGCGAATGACGCACGGCTCGTCCGTGAGCAGCGTCGCAGCCATGATGGGCAGCGCGGCGTTTTTGCTGCCGCTGATGGTGACTTCGCCGTGCAACGGCACGCCGCCTTTGATTAAAAAACTTTCCATGAAAATATTTGGATTGGTGGATGAGTGGATTGGTGGATGGATGGCGGCGCAATCCATACATCCAGCAATCCAACCATCCGCCCGTTTGTGTTTCAACCGTGGTTAAAACCCGTCAGCGCCGCGCGATTAAAATTCTGGCGCGCTGACTGTAATCCTCCTTCACGGCTTCGACAATCCACTTTTCGTTTTCAAAAACCCTTTTTATCGCGTCTGCCTGCCCGTCGCCGAATTCCAGCATGATTTTCCCGTCCGGTTTCAGGAACGGTTTCGCCTCTGCCGCCAGCCGCCGGTAAAAATCCAGGCCGTCCGTCCCGCCGTCGAGTGCCAGCCGCGGATCAAAATCCCGGACTTCGGGATCAAGCGTGGCGATTTCGGCGGACGGAATGTAAGGCGGGTTGCTGATGAGCAAATCGAATTCCAGCTTTCGGAGGGACGAGTTCCACGAGTCCCCATTTTTTATTTCGCCAGTTGGATCAGGGACTCGTGGAACTAGTCCCTCCGATTGCAGCGCGGCAAAACCATCGCCTTGCAGGAATTCAATCCGTTCCGCGACGTTATTTTGTGCAGCATTTTGTTTTGCAAGCGCCAGCGCATCCGTCGAAATATCCGTGGCGACGACTTTTACATTCGGACATTTCGCCGCCAACGCGATGGCGATGCAGCCGGTTCCCGTTCCAAAGTCGAGCGCCGTTGGCGCGGCGTTTTGAAAATTCGATGTTGGATGTTGGATGTTGGATGTTGGATGTTTTCCCAACCATTCCCAGCCGAGTTCCGCAAGCAATTCCGTTTCCGGTCGGGGCACCAGTGCCTGACCCGTCACGGCAATTTCAAACCCGCAAAATGAAGTTGAACCGGTGATGTGCTGGAGCGGTTCGCGCTGGCCGCGCCGCTTGACGAGTTCCCGCAACGCGTCGGTTTCCGTCGTCGTCAGCACGCGCTCGAAGTTCAGATACAACTTCATGCGCGGCATTTTGAGCAGGTGCGCGAGGAGCAGTTCCGTTTGCAGGCGCGGCGATTCGACATTTTTTTTGCCGAGAAATCCGGTGCTTTTCTGAATCGCTTCGAGGACGGTCACGCGACAAATCTAGTTTTGATTCGCCGGATGCAAAGTCTTTTTGCCGGATTATTTTTTATCGCGCGTGTGGACGAAGAGGCCGAGGTAATAAACGATGTAGTAACCGGCGATCAGGCCGAAGATGAAAAAGGTCAGCGGACTTTGGAACGGCGGCGGACTGTTCGGCGCGGCGGCGACATTGCGGACCGCCCAGAAACGATAAGCCAGCCGTCCGATGAACAGCAGCGAAAGCACGATGCCGATTTGCGTGTTGGGCGTGTAAAAATGGCCTTCATCGGTTGTTTCAAATCGCGTGAGGCGCAACCCGACGAAACCCAAGAGCGCGCCGAGCAGCAGTCCGCCGCTGATGCCGAGCAGCAGATGGAGTTGTTGCAGCGACATGCTCAAAAACAGAATGCTGACGACGGAGAGGATGACGATGGAAACCGTGATGCGGCGCGGACGCAATTTTTGCCGCCCAATGTTGCGGCGCACGCGGCGAAAGATGCTCCAGGCAATCAAACCGCCAAACAAGATGGGGACGACTGGCGCGGACGTCATGGGCGAAGATTAAATTTTCAGTTCCGCTTGTCGAGAGGAATCAAAAGAAGCGAGAAGACAGAATGAACAAAATTCAATTCTGAAAATTCTGTGATTTCTGCCGCAATCTTATTTTTCCCTCACGCCTTTGAGGCAGGTGAAAATCTGTCCGGGCAAATCGCGGCAGGGATTTTTCGACAAGAAACAGATGCTCAAAATTGGCCGACTGGTCGCCGAGCCATTCGCGGTTGGAGGTCAGCAGGCGTTGCACGTTTTCGCGGTGCGAAAATTTTTCGACGGCCAGCACTTTGTAGCGCGCAAACATTTCCTGCAAATCTTCAATCCCCACTTTCCCTTTGTTGGAGTAGGAAAATAAAACGTAGCGGGCGTCCACGCCGGAAATCAGTTGATCAATCTCTTCACGAACCTGGTCGTATTTGGTGCTCTCGTATTTTGAAATAGCGCCCGGCAAAGTGTCCGAGGAACAATCAAGGCGGCGGTTCGACGCGCCAACTGATTGTGGGCGGTCATTCAAAACCACGGTTGTCCAGAAGTGATAATAGCTGGCGTAACGAACGCGTGTTGTCGGCGTGTGCGTGTTGTTAGTGTTGTAAGGCGGGTCAAAATACGCGAGGTCAAAACGGTCTGAAACTTTGCGCGCATCCATCCGCGTTACGCGATAAGAACCATTGCCAGCCAGAAGGCGTGGCCGCCGCAAAACCACATCTGAATATGCGCGCGGTGCCCACTTGGACAAATACGCGACCTGATGACCCAGCGTGTTTTCGACCTGGTCGAGAGCGTTGATCAAAGCAGTCAGCAGGATGGCGTGTTCGATTTGATCTTCAGCAATTTTATCAATTTCGTCGCGGACGGCGTCCAGCTTGCGGGTGTTCTTGAGGAGAAAAGGTTTCTTTTTTCCGTCCGCCGCTTTTACCAGACCAGCACCGTCATCTTCGCCGCCAAAGTGCGCGGTGAAATAGCCGTCCACGGGTTTCAGGTGATTGAGGAATTTAATTTTCTCGTCCAGTCCGGGTCTTTCAACGTCGCAGTTCTCAAGGTAACACCGGCCAAAAACAGTTGAATACGCCGCGAGGTCGTTGCAGTGAACATCGTAACCGGCGGATTTGAAATACTGCGAAACGCGCGTTGTTCCAGCAAAAGCATCCAAGACCGACCGGATGGGCAGCACATGAATCAGCTCGTGAATTTTGGGAATGACCGAACGCTTGCTCCCGGAGTATCTCACGCCCTCGGTTTCAAAACTGAGCCGGGGAGAAAAACCGAGTTCAAAAACGGACTGGTCGTTTCGGAGCATGGATTTATTTGCCAACGCGGCAATTATTACCCGCGTTCAACTTTCGTCAACAGATTGTCGCGGCAATTTTATTTTCCTTCAACACCTTTGAGATAGGCAAAAACAAGTTCGGGCAAATCGCGGCTGTAACCGCCTTCGAGCAGGCTGAACAGCGGCACGTTCAGCGCGCGCAGCGTCTGGCCGAGCCAGTGAAAATCTTCCGCGAGCAGCGGGCCATCGGCGAGCGGGTCGCGTGCGTAGGCATCAAATCCGGCGGACACGGCGACGAGGTCGGGCCGGAAATGTTTCAGGTCGCCGAGCGCTTGCATGAGCGCGGCGCGATAGATTTCGCGAGTCGCGGACGGCGCAACGGGATAATTGAAACAGTTGCGTCCGCGATTAGCAGCGCCGGTGTTGGGATACGCGGGATGTTGGTGGACGGAAAAAAATTCGACGCCGGGCTGGTTCAGCAAAATATCTTCCGTGCCGTTGCCGTGGTGCACGTCGAAATCAAAAACAGCGGCGCGTTTTGTTCCGGTTGCAAGAGCTTCGAGGACGGCGATGGCGATGTTGTTCAAGTAGCAGAAGCCCATTGATTGTTCGCGCGTGGCGTGATGGCCGGGCGGGCGCATGAGGCTGAAAACATTTTCGCCGGTGCGGGCAATTTTCAGCGCGGCGAGCGCGGCGGCAACGGATGCGCGCGCGTAACCGGAAATGTTTTAAAAGAAGGGCGTGTCGGCGTCGAAATCTTCCGGCACGGCGAGGCGCGCGCGCATTTCGGGCGTGTGGGCGCGGAGGATTTGTTCATCGGTCACGTTGCCCGGCGCAACCCAGGTCAAGGCCAGTTCCGTCTGGCTTTTCAGCCGTTCGACCGTGGTCGCGATTCGTTGCGGGCGTTCGGGATGCCCGGCGCGCGCGTAGCCGGTGCAAGATTCATCGGTGATGATGGTCACGCGGAAAATTTAACCATGAAAAGACCCAAACACGCACGAATTTTGTTCCGTCATAATCGCAATCCTAATCTTAATCGCCGGGCGGGACAGATTAAGATTACGATTATGATTAAGATTAAGCAGCCGAGGCGGATTCCTTTTTGAAATTGCGCCGCGTTCCGCTAGACTTTGCAAATTAAGAATCAAATTATGAATTTAAAATTGTTCACGGTTGCCGCCGCGCTGGGCGCGTTTGTTTTTAATGCCGCCGCGTGGGATTACGAAGGCCATCACGCGGTCAACGAACTGGCGCTGGCGTCGCTGCCGGCGAATTTTCCGGCGTTCGTGCTGACGCCGGAAACGCGCGACCGCATCGCCTTTCTCGCGGGCGAGGCCGACCGCTGGCGCAATGAAACCAGTTTGAAAAACGGCACGGGCCTCGCGCTCGGCCACGCGAGCGGGCCGGATCATTACATTGATCTGGAGGATTTGAACCTTTACGGCCTGACGGCGGCGACGCTGCCGCCGTTGCGTTATGATTTTGTGGCGGACATCGTCAAGGCGCGGGCGGCGCACCCGGAAAAATTTCCGGCGATTGACCCGGCCAAAGATTCAGACCACACGCGCGAGTTGAGCGGTTTTCTGCCGTGGGCGATCACGGAGAATTACGAAAAATTGCAGTCCGGCTTTGCCACGCTCGCCGCGCTGGAAAAATTCGGCGGCACGCCGGCGGAAATCGCCAACGCGAAGCAGGACATCGTTTATGTGATGGGCGTGATGGGGCATTTCGTCGGCGACGCGAGCCAGCCGCTGCACACGACGATGTATCACCACGGCTGGACGACGAATGACAACCCGAACCATTACTCGACCTCGTTTGGCATCCACGCGTGGATTGACGGCGGTTTTTTCAAAAAGACCGGCGGCATTGACGTGAAAAAATTGTCCGCAAGAATTCATCCGGCGGAAAAAATTTCGGCGGCAGCCGATCCCGACGGGATTTTTCACACGTCGGTAAATTTCATCGTGGCAGCCAACCAGCTCGTGGAGCCACTTTACAAATTGGATCGTGACGGCAAGTTGTCCAACAAGGGCGACGCCGGTGCGGAAGGCCGCACATTTCTCGAAGGCCAGCTCGTGAAGAGCGGACAACTGCTCGGCGACATCTGGTTCACCGCGTGGGCGACCGCGCCGGAAGACACGTTCCTCGAACGCGAGTTGCAGCAGCGCGCGGCGGCGGCGACCAATGCGCTGGCGGCACCGGCTAACCTGCACACGCCATGATGTTCCCGCGCATCGCGGCGGTGGCGGGACTGCTCGCCGTGGAGCTGGGCGCGTTCGGTGCGCACGCGCTGAAAGATCTGCTCGGACACAACGGCACGGCGGCAATCTGGAACCAGGCGGTTTTCTACCATTTCATCCACGCGGTGATGCTGTTTCTGCTCGCGGAACGGAAACCGTTTCCGGCGTTTGCGTGGTGGAGTTTTCTCGCGGGCATCTTGATTTTCTCCGGCTCGCTTTATTTGCTGGCGGTGACAAACGCGCACTGGCTCGGCGCGGTGACGCCGGTGGGCGGCGTAAGTTTTCTGGCGGGCTGGGCATGGCTGGCGGTGAAAAGTGGCGGAAAAAATTAATGCTGCTTTGCCGCCGCCGGGCATCGGCGTTTGACTATTCAAGAGCGTTTCGCTAATCTCACCCTTCGGATTTTCAACCAAAACACCTGATTTTATGCCGCCGAAAGCCATCGAAAAACCTGCCGCCGCCGTGGAAAACAAAGCCGCCGCCGCCCGCGAACGCGAACTCGAAGCCGCGATTTCCTCCATCACCAAAGCCTACGGTGACGGTGCCATCATGCGGCTCGGCGATGCGCGGGCGCAGGTGAAAATTGATGTCATTCCCACCGGCTCGCTCGCGCTCGACCTCGCGCTCGGCGTCGGCGGCGTGCCGCGCGGGCGGGTGATTGAAATTTACGGGCCGGAATCTTCGGGCAAAACCACGTTGATGCTGCACGTCATCGCCAACGCGCAAAAAGCCGGCGGCCTCGCGGCGTTCATTGATGCTGAACATGCGCTGGATCCCGGTTACGCGAAAAAATTGGGCGTGAACCTCGACGATCTGCTCGTCTCACAGCCTTCGTCCGGCGAAGAGGCGTTGACCATTTGTGAAACGCTGGCGCGCTCGAACGCGCTGGACGTCATCGTGATTGATTCCGTCGCTGCGCTGGTGCCGAAAGCCGAACTCGAAGGCGACATGGGCATGGCCACGATGGGCATGCAGGCGCGCTTGATGAGCCAGGCATTGCGCAAGCTCACCGCGATTCTCGCCAAGTCCAAGACGACGTGCGTTTTCACGAATCAATTGCGCGAAAAGGTCGGCGTGATGTTCGGCAGCCCCGAAACCACGCCCGGCGGCAAGGCGCTGAAGTTTTACGCGAGCGTCCGCCTCGACATCCGCCGCAAGGACACGTTGAAAGACGCAGCGGGCAACGCCACCGGCAATCACGTCCGCGTCAAGGTGGTGAAGAACAAGGTTGCGCCGCCGTTTTGCGAGGCCGAGTTCGATATCATTTACAACCACGGTATTGACAAGGAAGGCAGCATCCTTGACGTGGCGATTGACTGCGGCGCGGTGGACAAAAAAGGCGCGTGGTTGCAATTCGAGGGCGATCTCATCGGCCAGGGCAAGGACGCCGCGAAGAAGGCGCTGGTGGAAAAACCCGAACTCGCCAAGAAAATTGTCGAAGCCATCCACGCCAAGCGCGCGGCGGCGATCCCGGCGGCCAAATAAATTTTAATTTTTGTTTTTTAATGAGCACTGTTTCTGATCTCGACCTCGACCTCGACAATTTGTTTCAGCCCGCGTGGACGCAGGCGAAAACCGAGGACAACCGTTTTGCAAAGTTCACC
>Ga0209746_1001461_pt1 | contig 11360 bp, 12 predicted proteins | sample BarGraNGADG00211_3_FD_184496 | JGI IMG/M metagenome (GOLD analysis project Ga0209746, IMG submission 184496) | Arctic peat soil microbial communities from Barrow, Alaska - Barrow Graham LP Ref core NGADG0011-211 (SPAdes) (version 2) | ecosystem: Environmental > Terrestrial > Soil > Wetlands >...
ACGCAAGCGCATTCAGAAGATTTCTATTGCGTTCGGGGCCGGAGCAGTTACTGTACCTCTCTCGATTCTAAATACCTAAGCTTTGAACGCCCAATTTGTAAAAAAAGCGCTGGAGAAGGTTGGCAACCCCAACGTTCTCGTCAACTTGATTTCACGCCGCGTCCGCCAGCTCACTTCGGGCGGCGGCAAGATAAGTCGGCCCTTGATAGCGGAGACGGGGAACCTGGGGGCAGCGGACATCGCCCTGCTCGAAATCATCGAAGACAAAATGGGGTTTGAGATGCCGGAGTTGGTGGAATTGACACGGCCGGTGGCGAAGAAGCGTAAGAAGCATTAGCCCGTCGCAGCCTGAGGCGCAACGGAGAAGCGCTGAGGAGGGATTGAGGCCGGTAAATGAGTTTGCTCGGCGGTGCCGTTTGCTCTTGCTCGTGGCACCCTCTAAGAGTCTGATTAAAAACTCGGTTTGGAGTTCCGCCTTTAGGCGGTACGGCGCGGAAACCGCCTAAAGGCGGAACTCCAAACCTGCCGCAGCGGGTCTAAATGATATTTTTTAAACAGGCTCTAAGCGGTTTTATGGCGGAAATTCTGACCAATCCCAAAGCGCGGCGGGATTATCACATTCTCGATACCTTCGAGGCGGGCATCGTGCTGCACGGCACCGAGGTCAAGGCTTTGCGCGCCGGCAAAGGCCAGATCAGCGATGCCTTTGCCCGGGTGGAGAATAGCGAGGTTTATCTTCACAACGCCCACATCGATGAGTATTCGCACGGGAATCTGCAGAACCACAAGCCCAAGGCGCCACGGAAATTGCTGCTGCACAAATCGGAAATCCGGAAGCTGTTCGGCTTCGCGGCGGTCAAAGGCAACGCCCTGTTACCGCTGTCGTTTTACTGGAAGAACGGGAAGGTTAAAGTGGCACTGGCAGTAGGCAAAGGCAAAGCCGAGTATGACAAGCGCGAGGATCTGAAGCAACGCGAGTCTGACCGTGAACTCAAGCGCGCGACGATGCGGAGATCAAAAGGGCGTTGAGTGGAAAAAACGTTTGCAATTTGCCGCAGCGCATGAATTTAATGACCAGATAAATCGTCACTTAGATCCCATGCTTTCACGATTCAGGCTGAGCACCACGTCGAAAGCAGCGGCGGCAGTCGTGCTGCTGCTGTTTTCCTTAACCGCGTGCCAACATTCCAAACCCACAGCCCCCCGCCCCGCCCCGGTCAAATATAACAATGGCTACGATCCGGAGATCCGGGAGATCATGGACTTGGCGAATAAGGGGCGATGGGAAGAGGCGCAAACCAAGGCCACGGCATTGCGCGACATGGCGCCCAAGAACCCGACGGTGGAACGGGTGCACAGTTGGGTGGTTCAGACCGGCCAGCAACGGCGCGAGCAGGCGCTGGAGAACGAAATCAGAGAAATCGATGCGAAGAACTCGGCCTTTAGTCCCACAATCAAGAGCCTGCTGACCGAAAACAAGGATCACGGTTTGTCGGCGCGCAAGGACATTCGGGACGCGGTGGACCGCATCGAAAAGGCTCCCTGGATACCTGAGAGCTATGGCAAGACCATACGTGAGAAAGGCCCGCTGTTCGACTTCTAAAGTGAAAAGGGGCACATGGTGAAGGTGCTGGAGAAGGAGGTGACCGTCCACCTGGATAATGTGCCGCTCGAGACGATGCTAATCAACCTCAGCCAGACGGCGGGAGTGAACATTGTGGCGGACAAGTCCCTGCCGGCCCTGACAAATAGGCTGAGTGTGAACCTGGACAAAGTGAAACTGGGCGAGTTCCTACGGTACGTCGGCCGCAATTATGATTTGCAGTTCCAGGTCGGCAACGAGCTGGTCTGGGTCGTGGACGCGAAAGACCCCAAGCGGCTAATGGAGGAGACCCGCTTCTACCGGTTGCGCAAGGGTTTCATCCTGCCGGCTGAATTCGGCGCTCCAGACTCGACCAGAACAACGACCACCGCCGGCCCGGCCGTTACCGTCACCGAGGTTCAGAAGTACCAGAAGTTTGTCAACGACCAGGCCCCCGCTCTGCCGGCCCTGGAGCGAGCCATCACGAACCTGTTCAAAGGCTCCAAGTTCATGATCGATTACGAGCGCAACCTGGTGGTCGCCACAGGGACGCCGGAGCAACTCGAGGTGATGGAGAAGGTCATCAAGGAGTTCGACCGTCCCATCCAGCAGGTGCTGATCGAGGCCAGGTTTGTCACCATCTCCAAACCGGCCTTCATGCAGTTGGGTGTGCTCTGGCAGAGCGGCCGCCGGCCGCTAACCAATTCCACAGCCATAGACTTCACCGGGCTGGTGAACAGCCAGAATTTCCCCAGTGCGATCAATCCCTCGGGCGCGGTGAATCCGGCGGTGGGGGGTGGGATTTCGCAGGTGTTTACCAACGTGCTGGGCGCGGGGGACCTGACCGCCACCATCAGCGCGTTGGAGCAAAGCGGGGAGAGCCAGACGTTGAGCGCGCCGCGCCTGACGGTGATCAACAACCGTCCGGCGACCATCAGCGACGGCCAGGTCCATTACTATTACGAGGAGTACAGCGTCTCATCCACTGTGCAGCAATACTACACGGCTTCCTCGATCTACCCCAGCGGCAAACCGACGAAGATCACCGCTGGCGCAGAGTTGAACGTGCTGGCCAGCGTCAGCGGCGATGGCCAGAGTATCCTGCTGGCTTTGAACCCCAAGGTGAATACCCAGGTGCTGCTGGAAACCTACACCACGATCAGCCAGTACACCGCGCAGAACACCCCCCCCAACACCTTCGACATCAAACTCCCAACCTATCGCACGCAGGAGATCTCCACGCGCGTCGCCGTCAAGTCAGGCGAGACCGTGGTGATGGGCGGGGTGCTGGCGCGGGAGAAATCCATCTATGTAGAGTCGGTGCCGGTCCTGGGAGACATCCCCATTCTGGGCGCGCTGTTCCGGCGCCGGACGGAACAGGACACGCCGCGCTACCTGCTGGTTTTTGTGACCGCCACGATCGTTAAGGACAGTGGCGAATTCCTCGTCTATGACGACGAGCAGTCCGCCACTAATTCGCCTGCGATTGCAAGATGAAGTTGGGAATTGCTCTTCCAGTCACCGTCCCCTCGCCATGTTGAAGCTTGACCGAATGCTACCGCCTGTGCTGCGGGTGCTGGCGCTTGATGCGGGCAGCCGCTGCATCAAGCTGTTGCTGGCGGAAAGCGACTTCGGGCGCCTGCATATTCTCAAGGAGGAATTGATCGACTTGCAGGCCGAAGGCCTGGTTTCGCCGGAGGAGATCAAGGCGCACCTGCAAACCAGCCTGGACGAATGGGGCCGACCGCCGCTGGCCCTGATCCTGCCGCAACACCTCTCCATTTCACAGGTCATCAATCTGCCACTCGCGCCGGAGAGCGAAGTGGAGAAGTTGATCCAGGACGAAACCATCAAACTGGGTGGCGTCAGCGAAAGCCGTATCGTTTATGACTTCGTTCGCACGGAAACTGCCGCCAAGAACCGGCAGCAGTTCTGGGTGACTCTTTCGCAGGAAGGCGAGATTCGGGAACGCATTTTGCGGTTGGGCGTCGAGCAGGAAGACCTATGCGAGGTTACCACGACAGCCAACGCGTTGATTGCCGCCTACCGCGCCACCAGTCCCCTGTCGTCCCGCGCCATCCTGGTGCACCTGGGCGCCAAAACGACGGTGGTGGTGGTCCTGCTGGCGGGCCAGGGAGCCTTCGCCACCAGCTTCCAGATGGGGGGAGATTTCTTCACTCGCTCCCTGGCGCGGCTTCGAAGTTCCTCTGAAGAAACGGCGGAGTCCTTGAAGCACGCCAAGAATCTTTTGACCGGCCCGGAGGCGGCGCCGGACTTTGCCGCGGTGGTGGACGGCTGGGTGGCGGAATTGAAGCGGCAGTTGAACGAGTGGTTCGAGCATAATCCCGGCCTGGCGCCGGACGCTGCCTCCTTTGAATTGGTCGCCAGCGGTGGCGGGTTTGATCAGCCGGGTTTGCTCGATTACCTGAAGGCGCAGGCAGGATTGAATTTGAAGCCCTGGCCCAAGGGCAGCCAGCCCGATGCGGTCTTGCCTTCAAAACGCTTCGAAGTCGCTTTCGGCGCCGCGCTTCAGGCGCTTGGTTACAGTGCCCAACCGGTCTCGTTGCTGCCCGACGATTACCGTGTCGCCTGGCGGAAGCGGCTGAATCTGCAGCGGCTGGAAATGGCCAGCCTCGGGCTGGCGGTGATTTGCCTGCTGATCTTTGCGTTCGGCACCTGGCACCAAGTGTCGCTGATCAACCGCCAGCAAGCTTTGTTGGTGAAAGTTCAGGCCGGCCAGGAGGCCGTGGAGGCCAACGACCTGCTGAGCGCCGAGTTGGCCGCCGAATACGAGGGTTTCCGCCCGCTGTTCGCCAGCCAACAGAACACGCTCGACACGCTGAAAACGCTCGCGCTCCTCCAGGAGTCCCGCAGCAATCGCAGCTTCTGGTACGTCCTGCTGGCTGACCAGCAAAGCTACTTCAGTCAGTCGCCGGGGGGATCTCCGACCAATAGACTTTCCCGGACGAACGTGTTTGCCGCGCCGGCCAGCCGGTCCCGCAGTGCTTCCTCGGATTTCCCGTCGGCCTCGGCGACCGCCACCAACCTCTCACCAGCCAAGCCCGGCTTCATCGCCGAGCTTTGCATCCCGGAAGACGCGGACGGCGCCCGCCGGGTGCGCCGCCAACTGGTGGATGAACTAAAGGAGCAGCAGTTGTTCTCGAAAGTGGATTTGCTCTCCGACGATTTGCGCCGGAACCTGGCCAATCCGCGGGTCATTATTCCCGACCGGGACTTCGTGCTCGCGCTGGATTTTGCGGCAACGGAGTTTCAGCAGCCGCTGTTGCTGAAGCGGCTGCTGCCCGGTGGAGCGTCCCGGGCGACTCTCCGACGCGCGGCGCGCACGGCGTGGGCGTCGCCGGAAGGTGAGGAGAATCCCGCTCCCATAGCGCCGTGAAGATTCCCTTTGGCGAATATCAGCGACGTGGCCTCATCCCGCTTATCGGGCTGGCCCTGGCGGCCTATTACCTGTTCGTGATGCTGCCCCTGACGCACAAGGCCGCGAACCTGAACGGGCCGCTGCAAAAGGCCTGGCACAACCTCTCGCTCTCGCTGGACCAGACCAACGTTAACGCCATTGATTTCCTGAACATTACCAACCAGCTCAGTGAAACCCGCCAGGCCCTGCTCATCCTGGAGAACGCCAAGAAGCAGGCCACGAGCCGGCTGCAACTCGGCCCGACGGTGCGCGCCCGGATGCACAGGGACTTCCAGCTTGTGGATTACGAAAATGAGCGCAGCCGGCAGTTGGATGAGTTGAGCAACCTCGCCAAACAACGGCAGGCCGCCGTTGACCCCGCCGTCTTCGCCGGCTTCCCCTAGCATACGGCCGGCGTGAAGCAACCGGCCCTGCTCTGGGCGTCGCTCTCGCTCACCGAGAGCCTGCTCCGGACCGCTCTCCAATGCAAAGTCGCCGCCATCCAATCTCTGGAGGTGCCGCCGGTGCTCACCAACGCCCCGCCCACCAACAGCACCGAGCGCCTGGCTGAAATACCATTGCAGGTTGAATTAACCGGCTCGACGGCCAGCGTCGCCATGCTCATCCAGTCGCTGCCCCTGCGCGCCGAGGAAATTCGCGCGGCCGGGCTGCCCGAGGCGGCGGCCGACAAACCCGCGCTATTCATTGACCGGCTGATCATACAGAAGCAAACGCCAGACAAGACGGACGAGGTGCACGTGTGGCTGCGCGCCGTCGGATTTGTCCTGCGGGAGTGAGGGAATATGCCGCCCATTGTAAAACGAGCCTTGAGAAACCGCTGGTTTGTGACCGCCGTGCATGCCGGCCTGTGGCTCCTGCTTTACCTGGCGTTGGCTGGTCTTCGCGGCAAGGCCCCCGATTTGCGGCACTCCGACGGGGCCACCAGCCCGCCGCACAGTTCCGTGCCGGTCGCCGGGCTGGAGCGCCTCTTTTCGTCGGGGATCTGGCCTAAATCGCTGGTCGAGACGAACCGGCTGGATCCCTTCGTTACCCATTACTTCATTCCGCCGGTCGCGCCGCCACCAACCACCCGCAAGATCGAAGTGACCTACCTGGGTTTCTACCAGACTGGCGGTGGTCCCAAGAACACAATCTTCAAACTGGGCGATGCGTTCCAGGTGGCCCCCATTGGGGCCAGGATCGCCACCAACCTCTTCATTGCCGACGCGACGATGCAAACGCTGACATTGACGAACCTGGCGGCGCAGACCAATGTTCTGTCCCTGAACACGAATAAGGAAATCATCGTTCCAATTCAATGAACGAGAGCCAGGGCACAACCCGTAAGGAAGCCGGCGACCTGTTGCTGGAGCACGGCAAGCTTACGGAGCAGCAGCTCGAGCAGGTCCGGCGCCGCCAACGGCGGCTGAACCTGCCGCAGCATCGCGCGATCGTGGACCTGAACTTCGCGTCGGAAGAGGACACCTGGCGCGCCTTGGCCGCCGCCAATCATCTGGAGTTCGTGGACCCAGTGGGGCTAGACCTTAAGCGCGAGATTCTGGAGCTGGTGCCCATCAAGCTCATTTTTCACTACCATTTGCTGCCGTTTGGCGTCGAGGACGACTGCGTAACGCTCGCCTTCAGCGAGCCGCCGAGCCAGATGGAGCAGGGCAACCTGCGCCTCCTGTTGAGCAAACGCTTCAAGATCGTCCTCGCCACTCCCAGCTCAATCCATGCCGTCATCAAGAAGAATTATGGCCTGGGCGCGGAGACGATCCAGAAACTGCGCGAGGACCGCGGTGGGACGGAGATCAACCAGGAGATCGTATTCGACGTGCAGGGCAAAGATACCGATTCCGCGCTCGAAGCCACCGTCTCGGCTTTTGTGGATCAGATTCTGCAGGAAGCCCTCCGCCTCCGCGCGACGGACATCCATCTCGAACCCTACATCAATTCCATCCGCCTGCGCTACCGCGTGGACGGGATCCTGGAAACGGTGCCGGTGCCGGCGGACATGCGCCACTTGCACCCGGCGGTGATCTCGCGGCTCAAAATCATGGCGGGGCTGAACATCGCCGAAAAACGGCTGCCCCACGACGGCCGCATCGCCATGAAGACGGGCGACGAAGAATATGACCTGCGGGTTTCGATTGTGCCCACCAAGTACGGGGAAGCGATATGCCTGCGGATTCTAGGCCGCCAGAGCCTTTACCTCGACCTCGGCCAGCTCGGCATGGAGCCGAACCAGGAGGCCGTGCTGGCTCAGTTGACCGCCTTGCCGCAAGGCATGGTCCTGCTGACCGGCCCGACGGGCAGCGGCAAGACCACCACCCTTTACACCGCGCTGGCTCAGGCGAACGATGAAGGCCGCAAGGTCATCACCTTCGAGGACCCCATCGAGTATCAGCTCGAAGGCACGGTGCAAATCCAGGTCCGCGAGCAAATCGGCCTGACGTTCGCCGCCGGCCTGCGCTCGGTGCTGCGCCACGACCCGGATGTCGTGCTCGTCGGCGAGATTCGGGACTATGAAACCGCCGAAATCGCTGTCCGCGCCGCCCAAACCGGCCACCTCGTTTTCTCGACCCTGCATACCAACGACAGCGTCAGTGCCGTCACGCGCCTGCTGGAGATGCGGATCGAGTCTTACCTCATTGCCTCCTCGCTGGTCTGCAGCATCTCGCAACGGTTGGCCCGCCGCATTTGCCGCCACTGCACCGAGGCAGACCTGGCCATCCCGGACTCGGTCCGCGAAGAAATGGCCGCTGCGCTTTCGCTCCCCGCCGAACAGGTCAAAGCCTGGAAAGGCCGCGGCTGCGTCGAATGCAATCACAAAGGCCACCGCGGCCGGGTCGCCATCTATGAGTTCTTCCTCCTGAACGAAGCCATTGCCGACCTCATCCAGCCTGGCTTGCGGACCGGCGAGCTCCGCGCGGCGGCGCGGAAGCTGGGCTGGCGCTCCTTGCGCGAGATGGCCTGGCTGAAAGTCCAAAAAGGACTTATCCCGATTTCCGAGCAGGAACGGTGGACCAAGGTAATCGACCCCGCCGCGCTGCTGGCCAAGAGCTAAACATCAATCTGCGAGATAAAAAGAGGATGGCGCTCGGTTGAACGCCATCCTCTTTCGTGAAAGCTCTATTCTGGTTGGATCAGACCTTGGCGGCCTCTGCTTCCTTCTTCCAGGTGCGTTTGGGCGCTTTGACGACCAATCCCTTCTTTATAGCTTTGACCGAAACGCGGACATAGCGCACCTCGCCGTTAACGACGGCCTTGACACGCTGCAGGTTTGGGAAAAACCGGCGCTTGGTGATGGCCGTAACGTGCGTGCCGATACCGCCGCTTTTCTTCGACTTGCCGCTGCGCCAGATGATGCTGCCCTTGATCGGGCGTTTGCCTGTCAGTTCACAAATTCTCGCCATACAAATCCTGTTTGAACATTAAAGAACACAAACAATAGCAGGTGTCCTCGTCTTTGCAAGCTGTATCTGCCTTTTGGCGAAATCAGCCTTGAGTCGGGCGCCTGGGGCGGCTATTTGTCATTCATGCGACGGTGGTTCATTTGTTTGTTGCTGGCCGGTGGGCTGGCGGTGGCTTGGTCGGCCCAGGCGGCCGCGGGTCGGGTGATCAAAGTCTTGCCGCAGTTTCTCGACCTGAAAGGACGCAATTCGCTATCCCACAGCCTTTACGAGCGCGACACCTACCAGGCTCGCCTGCGCGATCATACGAATTTATGTTCAGGGATTCGGTTCAACGTGCAGTGGAAGGCCAAGGGCCAGGCCACCGCCACGCTTAAACTGCGGATTGAACTGCGCGGCGTCGCACATGGCGACTTTCCCAAACAACTGCAGCTCGAAAAGTCCGTGGAGCCCGGCGGCTGGTTCAGTCATTGGACCGAAGTCAACCTGCTCGGTGAGGAATATAGGAGCTTCGGCCAGATTACTGCGTGGCGCGCGACTCTGTGGGAGTGACCGCTTGTTCTCGGGGAACAGAAGTCGTTCCTTTGGTAGGCGCCGCGGCGTTTCCAGCCCTGGCAGTCGCGTTCCAGGTGGGCTGCTCAAGGGGTGCCGCGTTTCCTGCGTGTGCAGGGCCTGTTCGTAGCATTCCAGCACTTCGCTAAAGTCGCCGTCATCCGTCGCTCAGCCGCTACCATATCCCGTCCGCGATACGTGGCGCGATACGTTGACACGACCTCTTGGGGCGTTTAGCTTCGCCCGCATGTCTCGGTTGCCGTTTGAACTGCTGCTGGCGCTGCGGTACCTGCGGCCCAAAAGGACCTTTGTCTCGGTCATCACTTTGATTTCCGTGCTGGGTGTCACGCTGGGCGTCGCGGTGCTGATTATCGTCATCAGCGTCATGACCGGGTTCGACCAGCAACTGCGCGACAAGATCCTCGTGTTTAACACCCATCTCAAGATCCTGCCGCGCACTGAGACGATGAAGGATTACGCTGCGGTTGCGCGCACCGTGGCCGCCAATCACAACGTCAAAGCCGTCGCGCCTTTTATCCTGGGCCCAGTGCTGGTGGAGACCGAGCCTCCGGATGGCCAGTCGAATGTCGGCGCGCCCTGGATACGCGGCATCAACCCCCTGATCGAGACCAACATCAGCGTGCTCCCCAGCAAGATCGTGGAAGGGAAGTTCGACGTGAGCGACCGGGGGCTGTTGATCGGGGCCGACTTCGCGGAGAACATGAGCCTGCAAGTCGGCGACCGCGTCGAGATCGGCTCGCCCAGCGTCCTGAGGAAATGGCGGGAGAGCAGCAAGAAGGAGGGGGTGGCTGCCCCGGTGCTGCCGGAATACGAGGTGCGCGGGATCTTCCGCGTCGGGTATTACGAATACGACTTGTCCGTGATCGTGACGTCGCTGCAAGACGCGCAGGATTTGTATGATCTGAAAGGTGACGTGCATGGGTTGTTGGTGGTGCTGCGCGATCCCTACCAGGCGCGGGAGGTTGCGGCAGAGCTGGCAGATGCGCTCGGGCCCAACTATGGAATCAAGACTTGGATGCAGGAAAACGCAAATCTCCTGAACGCCCTGATGGTGGAGAAGAACGTCATGTTCTACCTGCTGTTCTTCATCATGATCGTGGCGGCATTGTGCATCCTGAGCGCGCTGATCACCTTCGTGGTGCAGAAGACGCGCGAGATCGGGATGCTCAAGGCGCTGGGAGCCACCGACTGGCAAGTCAGCCTGGTCTTTCTGAGCCAGGCGGCGCTGATCGGCGCCATCGGGGACCTGGCCGGCTACGGGCTGGGCATGCTGGCCCTGGCCTATCGGAATGAATTCCTCCACTTCATGAATCGCATGACCGGCTTCGAGCTGTTTCCGGCTTCCATTTATCAGTTTACCGAATTACCGGCGCTGATTGTCCGGCAGGACATCCTGCTGATCTGCGGCAGCGCCTGGGTGATCTGCACCCTGGGCGGATTGATTCCAGCATGGCGGGCGGGCCGCCTCAAACCCGTGGAGGCGCTGCGCTATGAGTGAGATTCTCCTCTCAGCCACTGGCATCCACAAGACCTACACCCTCGGCCGGCGCTCGCTGGACGTGTTGCGCGGCGTGGACGTGGAACTGCGGCGTGGGGAGTTTCTCGCCTTGCGAGGCGCTTCTGGCGCGGGCAAGAGTACGCTCCTCCATCTGCTGGGCGGACTGGATACGCCCGACCAGGGTGAAATCCGGCTGGCCGGCAGGAACCTGGCCACGCTCGGGCGCCGGGACCTGGCGCGGTTGCGCAATGAGGAAGTGGGCTTCATTTTCCAGTCCTACTACCTGTTGCCGGAACTGGACGCACTGGAAAACGTCTGTCTGCCCGCGCGTATGGCGCGGACGCCGGCGGCCAAAGCCGAGGCGCGCGGACGCGAATTGCTGGCGCGCGTGGGCCTCAAAGACCGCCTGGAGCACAAGCCCTACGAGCTTTCCGGGGGCGAGCAGCAGCGCGTCGCCATTGCGCGGGCGCTGATCAACGAGCCAGACCTGATTCTGGCGGATGAACCCACCGGCAACCTCGATTCGCATACCGGCGAGGAGATCATCGAACTGCTTTGCGCCCTACGCAACGAGAGGCAAACCACCTTGGTCATGGCTACGCACGACGCGCGCCTGGCCGCGCGCGCCCCCAAGGTCGTGGAGCTGGTGGATGGGGTGATCGCGGATGGGAAAACGGAGTAGGCTCCGGCTTGCCGGACCTGATGCCCAAGCTCGAGGCCATTCTCGGCCAGGTTCCGTAGTCTGAAACTGCCTGGTCAGAAGGGCATCAGCCCTACGCTCGCCGCTCGCGTACTGCGGCCAGGATATCCGCCACGACTTCGGCCTTCGGTTTGGCCCCGAGACTGCCTTTACCGTGGACGCGGACGCTGACAGCG
>Ga0209746_1001462_pt1 | contig 11359 bp, 7 predicted proteins | sample BarGraNGADG00211_3_FD_184496 | JGI IMG/M metagenome (GOLD analysis project Ga0209746, IMG submission 184496) | Arctic peat soil microbial communities from Barrow, Alaska - Barrow Graham LP Ref core NGADG0011-211 (SPAdes) (version 2) | ecosystem: Environmental > Terrestrial > Soil > Wetlands >...
TTCTACGAGTAAGCCGATATCGCTCTGCAGGCGGCGGGCGAATTCGTCAGCCGTTACGCCGCGTTGGCCGAGAGCCTGGCCGGCGCGCCGGAGGGAGACCTGCCACCTGGCCGCCGCGCCGAGCTGCTTGCCACCGCCGATACTTGCCGCCGCCTCGCGCGGCAGGCCGCGCGCGACTTTCGCGAGGCCCTGCAGGCAGTCTGGTTCCTGTTCGTGCTCCTGCAGATCGAGTCCAACGCGAGCAGCTTTTCGTCCGGCCGTCTCGATCAATACCTGCTTCCTTACCTGGAGGCGGACCTGGTCGCCGGCCGGCTGACCTTGCGGGGCGCGCAGGCTACCTTGGAGCAGTCATGGCTCAAGTTCAACGAGATCGTGCTCCTGCGTAGCAGCGCCAGCGCCCGCTATTTCGCAGGCTTCCCGATCGGCTTCAACGTCCTCATCGGCGGCCAGTTGCCGGATGGTCGGGACGCCACGAACCTTCTCAGCTACATGTGCCTGCGCGCGCAGGTCGAGCTGCTGCTGACCCAACCGAATCTCTCGCTCCGGGTCCAAAGAGATAGCCCGCAAGAGCTCTTGCGGGCGGCGGCCTTTGTGATCGGCAAGGGCACCCGCATGCCGCAGATCTTCAACGATGAAGTGATCCTTCCCGGCCAGCTGCGCCTGGGCATCGACCGGCAGGATGCGCTGAACTACGCCGTGGTCGGTTGCGTGGAGCTTTCCGTGCCCGGCAAAGCCCTGGGCTGGAGCGACTCGGCCATGTTCAACATGGCACGTATCCTGGAGCTGACACTGTTTGGCGGCCGCGATCCACACACCGGCCGGCAGATCGGCCTGGCAACACCGCCGCTCGATAAGATGACTGTCTTCAGCGAGCTCGAGGCGGCCTATCAGGCGCAACTGGCGCACTTCGTTCGGCTGATGGTCAAGGGCTGCGACATCGTCGATCGGATCCATGCCGAGATGCTGCCCTCACCGTTCCTGTCTTGTGTCGTGCAAGATTGTGTCGAGCGAGGCCAGGATGTGACGGCGGGCGGGGCGCACTACAACTTCTCCGGGCCGCAGGGCGTACAGGTCGCAAACTTGGCCGACAGCCTGGCCGCGGTGCGCCAGGCCGTCTTCGAGGAGTCCTGGCTGCCGGCAGCCGGCCTGTTGGAGGCGCTGCGTGACGACTTTGCCGGCCAGGAAGCGCTGCGCCAGAGGCTCGTCAACCGCGCGCCGAAGTACGGGAACTACGACGACCGAGTTGATGCCGACGCCGCGCGCTGGGCCGACTGCTACTCTGAGCTGGTCGGCCTTTATCCCACGGTGCGAGGAGGCACCTACCAGCCCGGCTTCTACACCGTCTCAGCTCACGTCCCGATGGGCGCCAACGTCGGCGCGACGCCCGATGGACGGCGGGCGGGCCAACCGCTGGCCGATGGAGGTCTCTCACCTTTCACCGGCCGGGATCATCGCGGCGCGACCGCCGTGCTCAAATCGGTCAGCAAGCTGAACCTGGAGCTGGCCAGCAACGGCACGCTCCTCAATATGAAGCTCCTGCCCTCGTTTTTCGCCGGCCCGGGCGCGTTGGACAAGTTCGTGCTTCTGCTGCGCGGTTTCTGCGCGCTGAAGATCCCGTATATTCAGTTCAACGTGGTCGTGGCTGAAACGCTGCGCCGCGCTCAGGCGCGTCCCGAAGACTACCCGTCGTTAGTCGTGCGCGTGGCCGGCTACAGCGCCTATTTCACCGAACTCGACCGCGGGCTGCAGGACGAAATCATCGCTCGCACGGAATACGTCGACGCGGCATGATGCGCGTCGTGAATCGGTTCTGTCGGCATCCTTCGAGGAGGTATCGTGTCCAAGTTCACACCGCTGGATCTGCAATCCTTCTTCAACGCCGGGCGCGAGGCGGCCGGCTGGCACCCTGCCCTGGCCGCCCAACTGGCAAAGCTGCCGGCAGGCCGGCAGACATTCTGGGGAGTGCCGTTCCTGCTCGGACCCGTCGAGGGTCCCTCCTGGCTGGTGTTGCAGCCGGGCGCCGCAGGCGGCCTCGTGACCGTTCCTCTGACCCAGGCGTCTCCCGGCCCAGAATCTGCATCGGCAGGCGGCGAGCAGGGGAAGGGGGTCAGCTACCTGGTCATCGCTCACTTCTGCGACGAGTCCCACGATCCGCAGAACCGGCAACAGCCCGCCGATTACCCGCCCGGTTTTGTCACGCGCCCCGGCGAGCACCTGGCCGATTACGTTCTTTAATACGAGGACGGCAGCGAGCTGCGCCTGTCGATCCGGCGTCGCTTCGAGGTCGATGAAGCCCTGATCATGTGGGGCCAATGGGCCTTTGCCGCCCAGCCGCATGTCCCCCCGGTTCCCGCGCCCTGGCAAGGGCCCTATCCGGCCCGTCAATGGGGCAATTATCAGACCGGGGTGGTGAACGGCCCGACTGACACTGACTTGCGTTATTGGCTGTACGCTTTGCCGAACCCGCAGCCCGATACACCGCTAAGATCCATAAGGTTGGAAGCGCGCGCCGGGCGAGTGGCCATTGCCGCAATCACCCTCTATCACGGCGCAACCCATCCCTTCCAGCATCGCCGGCTGGAATCCTTGCGTGTCAGCACGACCGCGCCTGTGGACATAGGCTCCGCAGAGGCGACCGTGGACCTGGGCGTCATCGCGCGCACTTATGCCGTCCCGGCTTTCAACCCGGACGCCTGGTTATCGGCAGAGGTGCAGGGCTGGGGAGAGGAGCCTACCGCTGAAGGCCCCACCCACGAGCTACTGGTAGACATAACGGCCAGTCCGGATGCGACGTTGTCGGTCGCCGGCCATGACGTCGAGCTGGGGCCGGCCTACGCGACGGGAGCGTCGGCCAGCGCCGGCGGAGAAGTGCGCGTGGAGATCCTGACCCCCGCCCATACCTGGCTGCATGGGCAGATCGTCGACGCGGCCACCGGCCGGCCCACCCCGGCGCGCCTCCACTTCCGGACGGCGGACGGTCGTTACTGGCCTCCCTATGGCCACCGGCACGAGGTCAACGACAACTGGTTCGAGGATTACGGTGGGGACCTAAAGCTCGGCTCGACCCAATACGCCTACGTCGACGGCCAGTTTCAGGCCGAGTTGCCGGTGGGCGAGGTGTATGTCGAGATTGCCAAGGGCTTCGAGTATCGGCCCGTCAGGCAGCGCCTGACCATCACGCCCGGCCAACGCGAGCTGGTGCTGCCGTTGGAGCGCCCGCTGGACTGGCGCAGCCAGGGCTGGGTCACAGCCGATACGCACGTGCATTTCATCTCACCGCAGACCGCCTGGCTGGAGGCGCAGGCGGAGGGTGTCAACCTGGTCAACTTGCTCGCCTCGCAATGGGGTGATCTCTTCACCAACGTGGCCGACCTGAGCGGCGATCTGTCGGGGGTCAGCCACGATGATACGCTGATCTGGGTGGGCACCGAGAACAGCCAACACCTGCTGGGCCATATGAGCCTGTTGGGGATTAAAGGGCAGCCGGTGTATCCGATGTGCGCGGGCGGGCCCGACGAGAGTTACCTGGGCGATCCAGGCTGGTCGAGTCTGGCCGAGTGGTCGGACCGCTGCCGGGAGCGCGAGGGCCTGGTCGTAATCCCGCATTTTCCGCTCCCGTTCTGCGAGGTGGCTGCCGACATCGTGCTGGGCAAGGTGGATGCCGCGGAAATCCGCTACTTTGAGCCGGGGATGGACGGCTTCAACGTGCGCGAGTGGTACCGCTTCCTCAACCTGGGCTACCGGGTGGCGGCCGTGGGCGGGACGGACAAGATGTGGGCGGGGATGCCGGTGGGCGGCGTGCGCACGTACGCCCAACTGGGCGATGACGAGTTTACCTTCGCCAATTGGGCCCGCGCCGTACGGGCAGGGCGTACCTTCACCACCAGCGGGCCGCTGATCGGGATTAACGTCGAAGGGCGGGCGCCGGGCGACGAGATCGCCCTAAAGGCCGGTGGGACTCTGTATGCGGAGGCGTGGGTCCAGTCGGTGCAGCCGTTCGACGAGTTACAGGTGATCGTCAACGGGCAGATCGCCGCCCGCCAGCCGGCCGCGCCTGCCGGCCGGGAAACACGACTGGGGACACAGATCCGGCTGCCGGGCAGCGCCTGGGTGGCGGCGCGCTGTGTCAGCCACCACAAAGTCTGGCATGGCTGGCCGATCAATATCGGCGCCCACACCTCGCCAGTTTACGTGCGCTGCGGCGACGACGAGTTGTTCAGCCAGTCCGAGGCCGCTTACATGCTGACCTTGATCGACGGCGGCCTGACCTGGCTGGACACGCTATCTATCCCGGCCAGTCCTGAACACCAGGCCCGCATTCGCGCCGTCTTCGAATCTGCCCAGGCGAGCTTGCAGGGCCGGATCGCAGGCCACGGCCATCCCCAAGCGTTAGCCAAGCATTAGCCAGGTGGCCAGCGGGAGTTGAACGACTGGCCAGGTTATCGACCGGCCTATGGTAGGGGCGCACATCTCGCCCTTTGGGAGGATGAGGATTGGGAACCAGGTTCCCGGACCAGGTTGCCGGACCAGGCTCCCGGACCAAGCTCCCGGACCAGGCTCCCGGACCAGGCTCCCGAGAGACGTGATCTTGATGACACGTGTCTCGGGAGCCTGGTTTTTGCCGGCCTACAGCCGCAAACGAACGGTCTTGATCTCGAACGGGCGGAACTCCAGCGCGACCTTGCCAGCCTCGCAGGGCAGAGCGCGTCCGGCGCGTTCCAGCATATCGGTTTGTTCGGCGCCCGTGACTGGCAGGGCGGTCGATAGGGTGCAGCGCGCGCGGCAGTGCTTGGCCTCGTACAAGCGCACGATCACGTCCGGCGATCCATCCTCAGCCGGCTTGACGGTCTCGATGACCACGTTGGGGGCATCGACCGCGAACAGCGAACGCTCGCCTGCCGCCCCCGGCGCGCTCATCGCCGGCACGTTAAGCTCGTAGGCTTCGCGCACCACCCCGCTGTCTGCCAGGCTGCCGTTCCAGGCGTAGAGCGCGTAGGTGAAGCGCTGCTCTCCCTTGTCGGCGGTCATGTCGGGCGCCAGGGCTGATTTGAGCAGCGTCAGGTTCAGGCTGTTGCCCAGCACGTTCAGCCCGTACTTGCTATCGTTCAGGATGGCCACGCCCCGGTCTTCCTCGGCCAGCGCCGACCACTTGTGGTTGCAGACTTCGAAGCGGCTGGCGTCGTAGGGACGTGACTTGTGGTTGGGCCGCCGGATGTGGCCGAACTGGATCTCGTGGATGGCCTCGTTGGCGTGGATATTGACGGGAAAGTTCACTTTGAGCAGTTTGTGGCTCTCCTGCCATTGCACCGTCGTGGCGAACTCGATGCGCCGGCTGCCCCGCCGCAGGCTGATTTCCTGTACCAGCCACGAATTGTGCAACTGGCTGGAGAGGCGCAGCGTGGCCAGCAACGGACCACCGGCGATCACTTCGAGCGTCACCGGGCCGTCCAGTGGGACGGGGGTCTGCTCGTACATACTGTCGATGTCCCAGGCATCGAACCAGTTGGGCACGTCCTTGTACATGCGGAAACTGTTGCACGGTCCTGCGGCCAGCTCCAGCCCGCTTTCTTTGTCGAAGAGGCTGCTGATCTCGCCTTGTGCATTGAACTCCACGCGCAGGAATTCGTTTTCCAGGCTGTACTTGCCGGCGCGCGCCGCGCTAGCGGCAGGCGCTTCCTGTGGCGCGCTGACGGCCTCGTCCCGGCGGACGGTCGTCCAGCCGCAGGATGGAACCATCACCTCGACCATGAGCTTGCCGTCCACCGGCTGGACCGGCAGCGCTTGCCCGGACGTCCCGGCCGCGCCCTGGAAGCTCGCGGGCAAGGACAACAGCGCCCGGCGCGGCCACGACAGGGAATTGAACACAGTCACAGCTTCAGCCTGGCCGGTCAGGCTGGCCAAAGCCTGCGCCGTTGCCGTGCGGGCCGTTGCCGCGATATCTGTATGCGCGGCTTCCGCTTCGGCGTAGACCCGGTGGATCGAGGACCCGGGCAGGATGTCATGGAACTGGTGCAGCAGAAGCGTGCGCCACGCTTCGTCGAGGGCAGTCACCGGGATCTCAAACCCACCCAACGCCCGGGCCGCGACACACCACAACTCGGCCTCGCGCAGGCCCAATTCGCTGCGGCGGTTGCCCGCCTTGGTCTTGGCCTGCGAGGTGTAGGTCCCGCGATGCGCCTCCAAGGCCAGAAAGCTTGCCTGCGCAGGCAGGTCGCCCGAATGAATGGTCCCGGAGATCACGCTCAGTGGGTGACTGTAGTCGAACGCTGCCTCGGCCAACTTGCGGTTCTCGGCCACGGCTGCTCCGGCGCACACGGCAAGCTGAAGCTTGTGGATGCCCACCTCCGGATAGGGGTCCGGATCGAAGGAGCTGCGGATCAAAGTTGCCTGCGCCCAGTAAAGCGACGCCAGGCCGAATCTACCCTTTGCAGTTGGCTCAGAACGCCGAAATTAAGGCGGAGAACGACCTTTTGAGTCTTGTGAACGCACGTTGGCACTGGCGGCTGCTGGAGAAAACTTACAGAACCTTAAAGAAAAAGCTACATTTGGAATTCCTGCACCACAATTCTTGATATTGACAAACTCTGCAGGAGGCCGTACAATAAACCTTGTACAGAGTTGACAAATGCTCGATAGTTGATGTGTACCCATAGCATGATGAATGTGATTGCCCTCCCATGGTCGTCGAGATCGGCCCAGCCCCGCGTACGACAACGGTCCGTTCCGTTGTGTGGGAGTTACGTACAATTCGTCTGACACTCTCTCTTTAATCCACATCTCTGTTTGACTAGGAGGAAAAGGCATGAAGCAGAAACTCTCGAGACGTCGGTTCCTTCAGTACACAGGCATCGCAGCGAGTGCAACAGTGTTGGCGGCGTGCGCTCCGGTTCCGGCTCCCAGTGCCCCCGCGGCTGCGCCGACCCAGGCTGCGGCGCCGGCTCAAGCGGCAGCGCCAACCACCGCCGCCGCCGCTCCGTCAGGCGTGACCATGGAAGCCTGGTCACAAATGACCGATGTTGCCGCGACTTCCACCAAGGCGATCATCGACGACTACAACGCCAAGAATACCAAGGGCAACAAGGTCACGTTCGTCTATATTGCGGTAACGGAGGGCAGCCAGTCCGACCCGAAGTTGCTCACGGCCGTGGCCGGTGGCAATCCCCCGGCCGCCTATTATGCCGACCGCTTCACCGTTCCGCAGTACGCCTACCAGGGGTTCTTCCAAGACATCACCGATCAGTCCAAGACGGCGGGCGTGTCCGCCGACCAGTACTTCCCGTTCGCCTGGCAGGAGGCGACCTACAAGGATAAGGTCTACGCCCTGCCGTTCGATACTGACACGCGCGCCCTCTGGTACAACAAGGACATCGTGCAGAAGGCCGGTCTCGATCCGGAGAAGCCGCCGCAGACCCTGGACGATTTGAAGGCCTGGGTCAACAAGCTGAACGTGAAGGGCCCCAATGGTACGTTGACCCAGTTCGGCTGGCACCCGTACTACGACCAGATGTGGCTCTACACCTGGGGCTTTATGTTCAAGGGCGAGTTCCAGGACCCGCAGACCAGGAAGATCACGTTTGCCCATCCGAACAACGTCAAGGCCATGGACTATATGAAGGCCTGGATCCCTGACTTCGGCGTTGAGAACCTGGATGCCACGGTTGCGGCCTGCGCCGGCGCGGCCTGCAATGGTCCCAATGACTGGTTCTGGACCGGACAGTTCGCCACGATCTGCAGCGGCGACTGGAAGGTCTCGCAGGCCAAGCAGTATAAGCCGGATGGCCACTACGGCGTTGTGCCGCTGCCGGGTCCCGACGGACCGGCGCCCTTCGCCAGTTGGGCCGGCGGCTGGAGCTGGGCGGTGCCCAAGGGCTACAAGGACGTCCCCAACGCCTTTGATTTCATTTCGTACATCTGCGGCCCCGAAGGCATGTTGAAGTACTGCAAGGACACCTACCACATCCCGACCAACAAGACCGCTGCCCAGGACCCGTACTTCACCGCTGACCCGCTCCACAAGGTTTTCATGGACCTGCTGCCCGTGTCCCATAACCGCCCGCCGATCCCGCTCGGCAGCCAGCTCTGGGATCTGCAGGTGAAGGCCTTCCGGGATGAGATCCCGCACGGCACGAAGACGCCGCAGCAAGCCCTGACGGACATCGATACGGCGATCAACAAGCAACTGCAGGACGCCGGCTTCTTCTCGTAAATCGATATGCGCTTGCCCACGCCGGGCAGGTTGACTCGTGGTTGGGCTCTCGCGGAGTAGGGGGGCAGGAGATTCCGCACCCCTACTCCGGAAGGATCCGCGGACGCAAGGGCGAACGACCGTGCGCCCTTACACTGTTAGGATAACAAAGGCAACCCATGGCAAGTACCACGATTGACGCTCCCCGGCGCCGCTTCAGGATACACCAGAATACGCGCCACACCATCAACGGTCTGCTGTTCGCGACACCCTGGCTGCTGGGACTGCTGATTTTCTGGATCTATCCCACGCTCGCCTCGGCATACTATAGTTTCACCAAGTTCAACGCGGTTCAGCCCCCTGTCTGGATTGGCTTTGCGAATTATGTCCAGATGCTGACCCAGGACCAGGATACCCGGGACGCCATATACAACACCCTTTATTTTGCCATTGTTTCCATCCCGCTGGCGATCTTCTTTGCCTTTTCTCTGGCCCTGATGCTGAATGCGAAGATCAAGGGCCAGGTGATCTATCGGACTATTTATTTCTTGCCGACTCTGGTGCCAGAAGTCGCCCTCGCGATGGTCTGGATTTACTTGTTTACGCCGGGCTCGGGTCTGGCTAATTTACCGTTTCAATGGCTGGGTATCTACCGGTTGTGCTGGCTCACCTGTCCCCAGATGGCCCGGCCGACGCTCGTGTTGTTGGCTTTGTGGATCATCGGGCAGCAGATCATCCTCTACCTGGCCGGCTTACAGGATGTCCCGCAAGACCTGTACGACGCGGCCGACGTGGATGGTGCCGGTTTCTTCCGCCGGCTTTTGCACATTACGGTCCCCATTCTCACGCCCGTGATCTTTTTCCACCTGGTCACTTCGATTATCTGGGCGTTACAGTTCTTTGCCATCCCCTACATCATGACCGGCGGCACCGGCTTCCCTGCCAACAGCACGCTGTTTTACTCGATCAATCTTTTCAGGCAGGGGTTCCAGTATTTTAATATGGGCTACGCCTCGGCCCTGGCGTGGCTGCTATTCGTGACGACTCTCGTCATTACAGGTATTGTCTTCCGCTCGTCGCGCCTGTGGGTCTTCTACTCGGGCGGCGAGCAGTAATGGAACGTTTGCATCAAATGTGCCTGGTATCCAGGTAGCGGGAGATATTCGACCAATGGCAACGCAGACCGAGCAAATGCCACAGCGTGCGCAGGCGTCGCGCACGTTCGTGTCCATGAAGCGTATCCGGAAGACTACGCGTAGCGTTCTCATCCATGCCGCCCTCATTCCGGCGGCTTTCCTGTTCTTGCTGCCGTTTCTCTGGATGCTGTCTACCTCGCTGAAGTCGAAGCCAATGATCTACGTCTACCCGCCCATCCTGATGCCCATTCCGCCCAATTGGATCAACTATCCGACCGCCGTCACCTACATCGACTTCTTCCTTTACCTGCGCAATACGCTCATCATCGCCTTTGCGGCGACTTTCGGCGAGCTGCTCTCCTGCTCGCTGGTCGCCTACAGTTTGGCTCGCATCCCGTGGCGGGGGCGGAACTTTCTCTTCGTCCTGACCGTAGCGACTCTGATGCTGCCCTACCAGGTCACCCTGATTCCGCTCTTTCTCGTCTTCAAGAACCTGGGTTGGGTCGGCGGCTTCCTGCCGCTGATCGTGCCGCATTTCTTTGGCAGCGCGCTTTACATCTTTCTCTTGCGGCAGTTCTTCATGACCATCCCGATGGAGCTCTCCGAAGCGGCGCGCATCGACGGCGCGAGCGAGTTGCGCATCTATGCATCGGTGATCTTGCCATTGGTCAGGCCTGCCCTGGCGACCGTGGCCATCTTCGAGTTCATCGCCCGCTGGCGCGACTACCTCGGGCCCTTGATCTATCTCAGCAACCAGAACCTTTACACGCTTTCGCTGGGCATCTATCAGTACCGCTCGCAGTACGGCGCCCAATGGGAATTGCTGATGGCAGCATCCGTGCTGATCACGATGCCCGTTGTCTTGCTGTTCTTCTTCCTTCAGAAGACCTTTGTGCAGGGCATCGCGCTCACGGGCATCAAAGGCTAGCGCACGGCCCCGGACAGGTCGCGAACCTGCTTCTCATTAGCCAAGTCCGGGCCCTGGAAGGTGACTTCCAGGGTAGCGACCCGGTTGGGGCCGACGGCCAAAGTCACCTGCTCACCGTCCACGCGTGGCGCGTTGGCCGGGTCAGGCAGCGGGCGCTCGTTAACGTCGAGCACGCGAGCTGCGACCACTGGGCGGAAGAAGCGCAGCGTGGCGCCGGTCTCCTGGCCTTCGGTCTCGTATACGCGCACGATCAGCGTGTTGGCGTTGCCCCGATCCTCTGGCAGCTTGACCGCCGACAGGGCCACGCTCCACGATTCGATGGCCATGAAGCCGGCGGACGCGGGCAGGTCGCCGGGGTGGACGTCGCCCGAGATGACGCTCAGGGGATGGCTGCAATGGTATGCTTCCTGGATCAGCCAGGCGATGGGGGCCTGCGCCTCGCACACCAGGATCCCGAGCTGGATCTTGTGGATGCCTAGCTCGGGATAGGGGTCCGGGTCGTACGAGCTGCGGATGAGAGTCGCCGAGAGTGCGTCGTCAACTCCCCGGAAACCGTGCGTGCCTTGGGTGATCAACGCCAGGCTACTGCGCCCGCCATCCGACCGCACGGCCTGTGCCAAGCTCGTGGCCGGCAGGTCCATGTGCGCGGGCCGGCGCACCAGCGCGCCGAAGGGCACGTCATAACGGTAGGCCGGCGCGCCGAAGGCGCAGGGTCAACGTAGCCCAGGGCATACGCCCTGGGATGTGAAAAACGATAACCGTTCAACCCTGAAGGGGTTGTGCAACCAGACACGATGAGCAAGGCCTTCAGCCTTGAATCGTTCGTTATCCAATTCCAGGGGCGTTGCCCCTGGCTACGATGCAGATGCGCTTTCAGCGCGTTCCAGATCCGTTTTAAGAACTAATTCCAATCACACTTCAACTTGATTCCAAAATTAACCGCAAAGATCGCAGAGATCGCAAAGATAAAACAATCTAAAAATGAGCAATTAATCTTTGTGTTCTTTGCGTTCTTTGTGGTAGAATAAAGGATCAAGTTGAACCTTAATTGGAATTATGCCCGGTCACTTCCAGCGCAGAATGGGCTTCACCGTCTCGAAATAGTTCCGG
>Ga0209746_1001464_pt1 | contig 11354 bp, 9 predicted proteins | sample BarGraNGADG00211_3_FD_184496 | JGI IMG/M metagenome (GOLD analysis project Ga0209746, IMG submission 184496) | Arctic peat soil microbial communities from Barrow, Alaska - Barrow Graham LP Ref core NGADG0011-211 (SPAdes) (version 2) | ecosystem: Environmental > Terrestrial > Soil > Wetlands >...
TTTTTGGCAAGGTCCTCGCGGTTGGCCGCTGCATAAATGTCGGCCGATTCCCGGCGCTGTTTTACCAGTTTCTGGAGAAGTTTAAGTTCAACCGATTCCGTGATCTCACCGGTCGTTCCTTCTTTGGTCTTTTCCAGCAGTAAAGCGGCTTTGATGGCACGTAGGGCTTCCAGCTTCTCCGGGTCCCTGGCCAGCATGGTGTTCTTGATATCGTTGTTGATCAGCTTTTCAAGTTCCATGATTAATCGACATTATTGTGCAGATAAGAATTCTCCTTTTTAATCTCGATATTTTTATCTTTTTCGGAAACTATATAGAGCTGTACCTGTGATTCGGAAGATGGCTGTACATCGGAAAGCTCAACATTCCTGCGCTTATAAGCCGGTATGCTTTCGATCTCCGCTAGGTGGGTTTCCAGCGGAGGATGTGTCTTGAGTTTTTCGCTCAATGCCCTGAGTTTCTGTACCCGGTCGTTCATCATCTTCTCCACCTCAGGTTGCTCTTTCTGAACTTCAGGCTCTGTCTTTTGAACCGGTTTAACCGAAGGCCTGAAAAGAACCTCCGACACAGGGATCTCAACCTCCTTATTTTCGTACTTTATTTCTTCGGCAGGTTCTTCATGAACGATTTTACGGGGTTTGGTCTCCTGGGGGTCCATATTGAAGACAATGATACGATGAGGGAAAGATTCTTCCGGAATGATTTCCTTTTCGAAAACCTGGGGTTCGGGTTCGGGCTCGGGTTCCGGTACGATGGCCCGGATCTCTTCAGCAGGTTCCTGTTCCATGGAGATTGCCGGTTCCTCCTTGGGCATTAGCGGGATATCAAGGGGTTTGATTTTTATTTCCTGCTCGTAAAGGGGGGTTACGATCACCGGCTTTTCTCTCTCTGCAGGTTTTTTCTTGTGATCCTCATCAAACCCGGTTGCGATGATGGTCACGCTGATATTGTCTTCCAGTGATTCATCAATACCGTTTCCCCAGATCACTTCTGCTGAATTTTTTGTCTTTTCCTGGATGTAATCGGTGATCTCGGACACTTCGTCCATCGTGATCTCATCCTTGCCGGAAGCAATATACAACAAGAGGTTATTGGCCCCTTCGATGTTGTTGTCGTTGAGTAACGGCGAATTCAAGGCCATTTCAATTGCGTTAATGGCGCGGTTTTCACCATTTGCAAGCCCTGAACCCATAATCGCAACCCCACTGTCCTTCATCACCGTTTTCACATCCTCGAAATCCACATTGATATATCCCGTAACCGTGATGATCTCGGCGATCCCTTTAGCAGCGGTAGTCAGCACATCATCGGCATGGCTGAAAGCAGCGGAGAGCCGTTGGTCGCCAAAAAGATCCCGCAGCTTGTCATTGCAGATGATGAGCAAGGCATCCACATATTTCTTCATCTCGGCGATGCCCTGTTCGGCATGCTGTTTACGTTTTCTCCCTTCAAAGGAAAAAGGCATGGTAATGATTCCCACGGTCAGGATACCAAGTTCTTTCGAAACACTGGCAATGACTGGGGCAGCACCGGTTCCGGTACCGCCACCCATCCCGGCAGTGATGAATAGCATCTTGGTGTTTTTTTCCAAGATGTTCCTCAGGTCCTGGATGTTTTCCAATGCCGCGTTTTTTCCGATTGAAGGAACGGCTCCTGCACCAAGGCCTCCTGTAAGATTTGCCCCCAGCGGTATCTTTGTAGGCACAGGACTGGATTCCATCGCCTGCGAGTCGGTGTTGCAAATAATAAAATCAACACCTTTGATGCCCTGCCGGAACATGTGTGTTACGGCATTGCTACCACCTCCGCCGACACCGATCACCTTGATGATCGATGACTGGTTTTTGGGTAAATCAAATTTTAACATAGGATGGGAATTTAGCTTTTTAAAATTATACAGAAAGAATGCATGAAAAATGGCAAGCGGTTTTTTTTATTAACAGAACGATTGTTAATAGCAGAATTTACTCATTCTCTTCCTCGAACCATTTCTGAATTTTTTCAATAAATGAGTCGGTGAATTTACGCCCTGACTTATCGGGATCCTTCGGTTTCTTCTCCTTAACCTTCTTTGTTTTCGTCACTTTTTCTTCGGGTTCCGGAATCTCCTCGTCAACAGCAGGTTTCATTTTTTCTTTTTCCTTTTCATACCGTTCGATTCCGACAATGACGAGGCCGATCCCGGTTGCATACATCGGGCTGGCCATCTCCTCAGGAACGTCGTTGGCGAGGTGTTCATTGGGATAACCGATACGCGTATCCATGCCGGTCTTAAACTCTGTCAGCTGTGCGATGTGCTTCATTTGTGCACCGCCGCCTGTCAGCACAATCCCCCCGATAAGTTTTTTCTCATAACCTGAATTCTTGATCTCAAAATAGATGTATTCAATGATCTCTTCCATTCTTGCCTGGATGATGTTAGCCATGTTGCGGATGCTGATCTCCTTTTGGTGGCGGCCTCTCAACCCGTGGATGGCCACGATCTCTTCTTCGCGGTTTTCACTTGCCAGCGCAGAACCGAATTTGACTTTCAGCTCCTCTGCATGTTTCCTTATGATCGAACACCCTTCCTTTACATCTTCGGTAATAATATCTCCGCCAAGAGGAATCACGGCAGTATGCCGGATGATGCCTTCATGAAAAATGGCTATATCTGAAGTTCCTCCGCCGATATCCACCAGAACGACACCGGCTTCTTTTTCTTCTTCACTCAAAACAGCTTCGGCCGAAGCAATGGGTTCAAGGATCAGGTCAACCACTTCGAGTTCGGCTTTCCTTACACATTTGTAGATGTTCTTCGCAGCAGCCGTTTGTCCTACGATGATATGAAAATTGGCTTCCAGCGAACTGCCCATCATCCCTTTTGGCGACTTGACAACAGGTTCTCCGTCGAGGCTGAATTGCTGCGGAATGACCTCAATGATCTCTTCTCCCGGGTTCATATTCAGGTTGTACATGCTGTTGATGAGGGTCTCGATCTCTTCCTGGCTGATCTCCGTTTCATTTTCCTTGCGGATAGTACTGCCATGATGCTGCAGGCTCTTGATGTGCTGGCCTGCAATTCCGACATTCACATACCTGATATCGACACCCGATTTCTTTGACGCTTCCCTGATGGCATCCTTGATCGATTGAACTGTGTTTTCAATGTTGGAAACAACGCCTCTTTTTACTCCGATCGACGGAACTTTGCCATGGCCAAGAATCTCGATCTTCCCAAATTCATTTTTATGTCCGACGATGACTGCAATCTTCGTCGTGCCAATATCTAATCCTACAATGATCTCTGATGTTTTCATATTCTACTTAAATTTTTGAACAAACGACCTGATTTTTAAATTTTATATTGATGATATTGTATCTGCTCCATCCGGTTTTACTCAGTCCCATCCTGTAAAAGACAAACAAACGTTCAAATTTATCTTCCAGGTTATCTGCTCCTCCCATCAGGATGGTATGGGCTCCTACCCTGGGGATCAGCTCGAATTCACCGTTTGGGTCAACGAAGATCTGCTCGATCTGCGCTTTCAGAAATTTATCTTTGGTAATATAGGCAGATAACTTGTAAAGATTGTTCATCACCGAGTGGTATTCCATCGAATCTTTCTTTCGTACCGAATCGGTAAGGTAACAGACCTTCTCTGAGAAAGGTTCCAAGATGAATCCTGTGGCTACAAGCACCCGTGCCGAAAAAGTAGGATTCAGGGGCATAAGATTCCCCAGGCCGTCAAGGTAAAAACTCTCTCCCTTTTCATTAAAGATACGGAGAATGGGTTGGCGCTGAACCACATCGATTTCAACGATGCCATCCAGTGTCATGTAAGCCTGCGCATTGGCCACATACGATTGGCGCTTGATCTCATGTTCGATCCGCTCGAAATCAATGGAGCCCAGGTGCTGCCTTTTCAGGATATTCCCGGTCGATTTTACAACCGTATAAATATCTCCTTCTGTGACCAGCACATCCGCTTTACCGTAATCGATCCGGATGATGTATTTTTTACACACGTCGCTGTTGTGCTCGGTGGTCGTAAATCCAAGAAGCGTAAACAGCCCGCCTGTCATAAGCACCCATGCTGCAATTTCAAGGATCTTCATGAATTTCTTCATTTTCTTTTATCCCTTATTCGTAAACAACTCCCGTATCGGTTTTACCAGTTGGTCAATATCGCCTGCACCCAAGGTCAGCAGGACTTCCGGCTTCCAGGATTTCAATTCGCCCAGAAGATCGGCTTTACTGCATATCTTTTTGTTTTGCAGATTCACTTTTCCCAACAACATTGCCGAATCAATCCCGGGCATCGGGTTTTCCCTTGCCGGGTAGATCTCAAGAAGGATCAGTTCATCCAGTAATTCCAGGCTGCGTGCAAATGCATCTGCAAAATCACGTGTGCGCGTGAAAAGATGCGGCTGGAAGATTCCGGTTATCTTTTTTGTGGGATAAATCTCCCTGACAGCGCGGATACAGGCTTTTAACTCTTCCGGGTGATGGGCATAGTCGTCAATGTAAACAAAATCATCGCGGATCACCTGGAAATCAAACCGGCGTTCAACACCTTCAAAGGTCAGCAGCGACCGTGCAATATCCTCATCAATTATTCCAACTGTATAAGCGACTGATGCGGCAGCTACGGCATTTTCAAGATTGAATTTCCCGGGTAATCCGAGTGTGATATTCCGGATCGTTCTCAATGGTGTGACAAGATCAAACACAAAACGGCTGTTCTCCAGCCGGATCTTCTCCGGGTAAAAATCTGCATCTCCTTCCAGGTGATAAGTCTGAATGGTATAGTTGTCAGCTTTTTCCGGTACGATACCGACGCCTTTTTTCAGGATCAGTGTTCCGCTTTTTTGCAGGTGGGATGTGAATTCACCGAAGGAAAGCCTGACTTCATCAATGTTTCAATAGATGTCGAGATGATCCGCATCGGCAGAAGTGATCACTGCAATATCCGGGTAAAGCCGGAGAAACGAACGGTCAAATTCATCGGCCTCAACAATGTAGTAAGCTGGTGAACCGGCGGACTGGTGAGCGGACAAGTCGGAGGTAATAAGATTCGAGTGGTAATTTTTTGAAATTCCTCCGAGAAATGCAATGTTGTCCTTTCCTGCAGTTTTTAGCAGGTGGGCAACTAGTGTCGTGATGGTGGTTTTTCCATGAGTTCCGGCAATGGCAATGGTTTTTGCATTCCGGGTGATCATCCCCAGGACTTCAGATCGTTTTTTCAGGGGAAATCCCCTTGCAATCACGTATCGAAGTTCTTTATGGTCTTTTGGAAGGGCAGGCGTATAAACCACAAGATCGGGATGATCCGGAACAAGTTCCGGGTTTTCATCAAAATGAACAGGGATGCCTTCTTCGATAAGATGATTAGTCAAGGTCGTTGGCGTTTTATCATACCCTGAAACCATCACCCCGTACCAGTGGAAATACCGGGCCAGGGCGCTCATACCGATTCCTCCGATGCCCAGAAAATATACCGACTTGTACTGATGAGGTTTCATCCTGTCTTTTATTCTTTTTTTCTGATTAGACTCATGGTTTCGTCCGCGATCATGCTGGCAGCCTCCGGAAGAGCCATGGTTTTAATGTTTCTGCTCAGTTCATTTTGCAATTCTTTGTCATCAGCCAGGCTCTTCACAAGGTTAAAGAGTTTCTCCACGGAATCCTGGTCCTTCAGCATCAATGCAGCCGACTTTCTTACCAGTGCCTCAGCATTTTTTGTCTGGTGGTCTTCGGCAACATTGGGAGAAGGAATGAGAATGACCGGCTTCCCGATGATGCACAATTCCGATATGGCAATCGCCCCTGCCCGGGATACGATGATATCGGCTGCCATATAGGCCATGTCCATCCGGTCGATAAACGGATGTATATGAATATCCTCCCTGTTCAGGATTTTCTGATTGGATTTGATAAGGTTATAATGATACTTCCCGGTTTGCCACAATAATTGAAAATCATCTTGTCTAGCTTGTTGATACAGGTAGTGTAGAACACTTTTGTTAATGGTTCCGGCCCCAAGGCTGCCCCCGATGATCAGAACCACTTTCTTTTCCTTATGCAGTTGAAAATGTTCCAGTGCTATGGTTTTATCTCCCGGTATGATAATATCCTGCCGCACCGGGTTTCCGGTGAGAATGATTTTCCCGACAGGGAAAAACCGCTTCATTCCTTCATAGGCAACACAGATCTTGTCAACCTTTCCGCCCAGCAGCTTATTTGTTATTCCGGGATAGGAATTCTGTTCCTGGATCAATACCGGTATTTTTCTTCTCACTGCCATTCGCAGGGTGGGGCCGCTTGCATAACCGCCAACGCCGATCACAGCATCCGGTTTGAATTTCGCAAGGATCCGGTCAGCCTGGATTAGGCTGAAGATGACCTTTAACGGAAAACTCAGGTTTTTCCAGGTGACCCGGCGCTGGAGGCCGCTGATCCATAATCCCTGGATGTTGTATCCGGCAGCAGGCACTTTTTCCATCTCCATTCTGCCTTTTGCTCCGATAAACAGGATCTCTATATCCGGCTCAAGCGCTTTGAGGGCATTGGCGATGGCTATGGCAGGAAAGATATGTCCTCCTGTTCCTCCTCCGCTGATAATGATCCGGGTCATACTTTTCAGAATTACTTTTTAGCTGGTTGCAGGAACCGGGTTCCCTTCACTCAGAATTTCAACTTCCGTTCCGTCCTTGGTCTCAATATCAATTCTCCTGCTCACACTCAAAATGATCCCGATAGAAATACAGGTAAACCAGATCGAGGTACCTCCCATACTGATCAGTGGCAATGTTTGTCCCGTAACCGGGAACAAATGAACGGCCACCGCCATGTTGATCATGGCCTGGAATACCAGGCTGAAGCCGATCCCAATCGCAAGGAAGGCACCGAAATTTCCCTGGCATTTCGTAGTGATCCTTACAACGCGGAAAAATAGGATACAATACAGCAGCACCACGAATCCTCCTCCCACAATCCCATATTCCTCCACGATGATGGCAAATATGAAATCAGAATAGGGGTGAGGCAGAAAATTCCGTTGCGTGCTTCTTCCCGGCGATTTCCCAAATATTCCTCCTGAAACAATGGCAATCTTTGCCTGCTCTACCTGGTAATTCGCATCTTCATCGGCTTTATCTTTATTTATGAAATGATCCACCCGGTTGATCCAGGTCCCGCCACGGGGGAAAAGGTCAGGGACAGCTTTTGCCAACGTGAAGATGAGTATAACAGCCACGATACCCAATCCTACCAGTGAAAAAATATACTTCAGCGAGATCCTTCCGATAAACATCAGCACCATGCTGGTTACAAATAAAATTGCTGCCGTGGAAAAATTGGCAGGCAAAATCAACGTACAAATAAAGATTGCAGGAATGATGACCGGTAAAAATCCCGACTTGAAATGCTTGATCTCCTCCTGTTTTTTGCTGAGTACACGCGCCAGATACATGATCAGGAAAAGCTTGGCTACATCGGAACTCTGAAAGGTAAGATTGATGATGGGTACCGTGAGCCAGCGGTTTGCTTCGTTAAGGTTGGTTCCTGATAACAACGTGATGAACAATAAAGGGATGGTCAAGATCAGGCCGATCTGGGAGATCCTCGAAAAATATGTGTATTTGACAAGGTGTGTCGCATACATCAGCATGATCCCGAAAACCAGGATCGCGAAATGTTTGAAAAGGTAATATTCGGTGTTCCCTCCCTGCTTTCTATAGGCCAACGTTCCCGTTGAACTGTAAACCGCAAGTAAGGAGAAAATGCAAAGGATGGTCACAACGACCCAAATCACCACATCTCCTTTTGCATTCCTGAAATATTTGATCATGACCTGGAAGATTAAAGTTGTTTCACTGCTTTTTTGAAGGCGTTTCCACGTTCTTCATAGTCTTTAAAGAGGTCAAAACTGGCACATCCCGGTGAGAGGAGGACAACATCTCCCATCGCTCCTGCAAAATAGGCCAACTCCACGGCTTCGTCCATCGTCGATGCATCCGTCAACGGAATTTCAAGGTCCGACATCGATGAAATGAAATAAGTGCTGTCCATCCCAAGAAAAATGATCGACTTGACCTTGGCCTTTAGCAACAGTTTAAGCTGGGTATAATCGATGCCTGAATCCATGCCCCCGGCAATCAGGATGACCGGTTTCGACATGCTTTCCAGCGTGAACCAGGTCGAATTGATATTCGTTGACCTGGAATCATTGATGAACTCGATTCCATGCACATTCGCAACGGATTCCATCCTGTGCTCCATGTGCTGGAAATCACAAAAACATTCCTTGATGAAATTACTCCTGGCTTCCTTTATTCGGGCTGTTATGGATGCGGCCATAGAACTATGCACGCCTGGATGTCCTTGTAAAGCCAATGTTTCTAATGTCATGTTTTCAGATTTATAGAGTTCGTCTTTGAATGACTGTTTTTACCTCAATTTTAATGTTACAATGGTTAACACTGCCAGCATGATCCCGATAATGAAAAACCGGATCACAATTTTTGATTCATGGTATCCTTTGATCTGGAAATGATGGTGCAGCGGCGACATCAGGAATATCCTGCGACCGGCCCCGAACCTGCGTTTCGTATATTTAAAATACCCTACCTGCATAACCACCGACAGGTTCTCGATGAGAAAGATTCCGCAGAAGATCGGGATCATGATCTCTTTCCGGATCAGGATGGCGAAAACAGCAACAACGCCGCCCAACGCCAGGCTGCCTGTATCTCCCATAAAGACCTGGGCAGGATAGGAGTTGTACCAGAGAAATCCGATACAGGCCCCGACGAATGCACTGATATAGATTGCCAGCTCGCCAGTATTTGGAATGTACATGATGTTCAGGTAATTGGCGAAGACGATGTTGCCGGAAACATAGGCCAGAATTCCCAGTGTCAGTCCGATGATGGCCGAACTCCCGGTCGCAAGCCCATCCAGCCCATCGGTCAGGTTTGCTCCATTTGATACAGCAATAATGATGAAGATGATGATGGGAATGAAAACCAGGAACGTCCATTTTTTATAATCCTTCCCAATCCATGAGATCAGGACAGAATAATCGAATTCATTGTTTTTCAGGAACGGGATAGTGGTCTTCGTGGATTTTGTGGGAATTTTCGTGTACATCTTTGCCCGGTCTGAGTTGCCTTCCACATTGAAGATCTCGGAGGAAGGAACATAGGCCTGCCTGCTGGTCTTCTCACGGATCACGATATCCTTGCTGAAAAACATGGTGGTTCCGATAATCAGGCCCAACCCGATCTGGCCCAATACCTTGAATTTTCCGGCAAGACCTTTTTTATCCTTGCGGAATATCTTGATGTAATCATCCAGGAATCCGATGGTTCCCAGCCAGATCGTTGAAACGAGAATCAGAAAGATATAGATGTTGTGAAGTTTTGCCAGGAGAAGGGTAGGGACCAGGATAGCAGCAAGGATGATAAGCCCGCCCATCGTGGGTGTTCCCTGTTTAGCCGTTTGTCCTTCCAGTCCTAGATCCCGGATGGTTTCGCCTACCTGTTTTTTTCGCAGGTATCTGATCAGCCTTTTTCCGATGATCATGGAGATGAAGAGCGATGCGATAAGCGCCAGTGCTGCCCTGAACGAGATGTATTGGAATACACCGGCTCCGGGGAAATCAAAGGCTTCGTGCATCCAGATAAATAAATAATACAGCATGACAGTGTCCTTGTTAATGAATTATTATCCTCCTGCTTCTAATACTTCTTTCAAAACCATTTTATCATCGAATGGATACCTCACTCCTTTTATCTCCTGGTATGTTTCGTGCCCTTTGCCGGCTACCAGGATGATATCTCCCGGTTGTGCCAGGGCACAGGCCGTTTTGATCGCATCCTTGCGGTTTACGATCACCAGGACCTTGTTGGTAAACTGCGGCTCTATCCCTTTCTTCATATCATCCAGGATGGCTTCAGGTTCTTCAAAACGCGGATTGTCGGATGTAAGGATCACCCTGTCACTGAGGTTGCATGCAATTTTTGCCATCACCGGCCGCTTGGCAGCATCGCGGTTCCCGCCTGCTCCAACAACCGTGATAATCTTTTCCTTATGGTTACGGATCGATTGGATTGTTCCCAGAACATTCTGCAAAGCATCCGGAGTATGCGCATAATCCACAATAGCAGTGATCGCATTCGATGTCCGGATATAATTGAACCGGCCGTCAACGGGCTCACAAAGGCTAAGCAGGGTCAGTACTTTCTGCCGCTCCTCGCCAAGAAGGACGGCCGTGGCGTAAACTGCCAGCAGGTTATAGGCATTGAAGCTCCCGATCAACCGGAACCAGCAATCCGTTCCATCCATGGAAAGATGCAATCCCTGGAATTGGTTCTCGAGGACCCTGCAGCGGAAATCAGCCATGGATTGCATGCTGTAAGTGGATATGGGCGCTTTTGTATTCTGCACCATCTTCTTCCCGTTCCTGTCATCCTTGTTAATCAGAGCAAATGCATTGCCGGACAGGTTATCGAAGAAAGTTTTCTTTGCCTTCAGGTAGGCATCAAAAGTTTTATGATAATCCAGGTGATCATGTGTCAGGTTGGTAAAAATGCCTCCCCGGAAAGTGAGGTATGTAACCCGGTGCTGAACCACTGCATGTGAACTTACTTCCATGAAACAATGGGTGCACCCTTCCTCAACCATCTGTGCCAGCAATTCATTCAGCCGAACCGGATCGGGCGTCGTATGGGTGGTCGCAAGGTTCCGGTCTTGGATCGTATTCTGTATGGTGGAGATTAACCCGGCTTTATAACCGAGTTTTTGAAAAAGCTGATGCAAAAGGGTAACCGTTGTCGTTTTTCCATTGGTGCCGGTAACTCCCACCAGGTTCAACAGGGATGAAGGATTCCCATAAAAATTCGAGGCGATTACAGCCTTGGCATAACTGCTATCATTTACAAGGATATAAGAGACATTTCCTTCCGGATTTTCCGGGATTTTTTCGCATACAACAGCAATGGCTCCTGACTTTACTGCATCCGGAATATATTGATGTCCATCAGAGGCAGTCCCCTTTACGGCAAAGTAGAGACAACCGCGTTCGACCATCCGGGAATCGAATTTCAGCGAATGGATTTCAACATCCACTGACCCGGACACCTCCTTCACTCCCGCCTTTTCCAGTATATCTCTTAACTTCTTCATTCTTTACTATTCACTATTCACTGTTCACCCTTCACCCTTCACCCTTCACTCTTCACTCAACCTTTAACCATTGCCAAATCCAATAACACTATGGATCCTTTTAAATACATTCTTCCCGGGCTGAGAGATTGCCTGACCACATTGCCTTTCCCATTCAACACCACCTTTAATCCCATTTGTTCGA
>Ga0209746_1001465_pt1 | contig 11328 bp, 8 predicted proteins | sample BarGraNGADG00211_3_FD_184496 | JGI IMG/M metagenome (GOLD analysis project Ga0209746, IMG submission 184496) | Arctic peat soil microbial communities from Barrow, Alaska - Barrow Graham LP Ref core NGADG0011-211 (SPAdes) (version 2) | ecosystem: Environmental > Terrestrial > Soil > Wetlands >...
GGACAGGTAATCGTCAAGACGGAGCCGCGAAGCGTCCCGGTTGCCTGTGCGCTTTCCAGCGTTCGCGAGACCGCCATCCAGGTGGTCTCGCGTTTCTGTTATGACTTTTGTGAGAGCATTCTGTAAATAATCAATGAAGACAAACTGGCGTGCCTGCTTTTTCTGGATTATCATAGAGTTATCCGCAAATACAGCATCGAGGAGATGCCTATGCCTGCCATGAATGATATTTTGGCTGTCATCCTGGGGGGTGGACGTGGTTCGCGGCTCTTTCCACTAACCAAATTACGCTCGAAGCCGGCAGTGCCTATCGCCGGAAAATATCGCCTGATTGACATCCCCCTCAGCAACTGCATCAACTCCGGGATCTATCGGATTGACGTACTGACCCAGTTCAACTCCCATTCCCTGCACCGCCACATTAACCAGACCTATAATTTCGACAAATTCCACACCGGATTTGTCGAAATCCTGGCCGCCGAGCAGACTTTGGAATCTGCCGACTGGTATCAGGGAACGGCAGACGCCCTCCGCAAGCAAATCTTCCAGATCCGTTCCTCACGGGCAAAATATGTACTGATCCTGGCCGGAGACCACCTCTATCGCATGGATTACACCCCGATGGCCGAATTTCACTGGGAGCACAATGCAGATATTACCATCGCGGTCCAACCGGTCTTGCGAGAAGAAGCGCCCCGCCTAGGCATCCTGAAACGCGGCCAGGATGATCGGATCAGCGATTTCGCCGAAAAGCCCAAAGACCCAGCAGTCCTGTCCAAATTGGTCAGCCGCGATGATAAACAGCGTCCCTTCCTCGGTTCGATGGGAATTTATCTCTTCAACATGCAGGTCCTGATTGAGCTCTTGCGCGACAATCCACGTTTTGACGATTTCGGCGGTGACATCATTCCCCACGCTATCCATAAATGCGCCGTCTACGGTTTCGATTTTGACGGCTATTGGCGGGATATCGGAACCATCCGTTCCTTCTACGAGGCCAATCTGGAACTGACCTGCCAGAACCCGCCTTTTAACTTCTTTGATAGTGAGCGGCCCGTCTATACCCACTCGCGGTTCCTGCCCGGTTCGGTTGTGGAGGATAGCAACCTAAGAGATGTGCTGCTGGCCGACGGTTGCCAGATTCAGCAGTCAGAGATCACACATTCGGTCATCGGCGTGCGCAGCATCATTGCCTTAGGGACAAAGATCAAAGATAGCGTCCTGATGGGCGCAGACTATTATCTGATTGATGCCGACGCTGATCCGGCCAAACCGCCCATCGGCATCGGGCCGAGATGTCACATCGAAGGCGCCATCATTGACAAGAACGCCCGCCTTGGCGCAGACGTGATCATCCGCCCCTTTCCGTGCGGCACCGACATTACGAACGAGAACTGGGTTGTTCAGGATGGGATTGTGGTCATCCCGAAAAACGGGGTACTCCCCTCCGGCACGAAAATCGGACCTTCAGCCTGATCCCGGTACGAGGTCCGGTAATCCAATTTTGGAGATTAATCCCGATGAAAAAAAATTCCCTCCAGGAAAACACTGCTTCACCGAAGTCTGAACCCTGGCACACTCTGTCAGCAAAAGAAGTTCTCGAGCACCTCAAAGTCCGCGAGAACGGGCTGACCAGCGCCGAGGCGACGGCGCGCCTGGCGCAATACGGCCCGAACCAACTGGCCGAAGCGCCGCGTCCTGGCTTCCTGAAAACGCTGTGGGACCAGATCAATAGTTTTGTCATCTGGCTGCTGATTATCGCCTCGGTTGTCTCTGCCTTGCTGGGTGATTATGTAGAGGCAGCCGCCATCCTGGCTATCGTCATCCTGAATGCCGTGATGGGTATCATCCAGGAACGACGCGCCGAGGACGCCCTGACGGCCCTCAAAAAGCTGGCCTCGCCGGAAGCCCAATTGCTGCGTGATGGACACCGCACCAGCCTCCCGGCCCGCGACCTGGTGCCGGGTGACATCGTGTTCCTCGATGCGGGTAACTACATCCCGGCAGATATCCGCCTGCTGGAAGCGGTCAATCTCAGGGTCGAGGAAGCCTCGCTGACCGGCGAATCGCTCCCGGTCCAGAAGAACGCTGTCAGTATCCTGGAAAAAGACGTCCCACTAGGCGACCGCAAGAACACCGCTTTCATGGGCACGCTGGTCTCTTATGGACGCGGGTGCGGCGTCGTCACCGGTACCGGGATGCGCACCCAATTGGGTCTGATTGCCGAAATGCTTTCCAACGTGAATATCGAGGAGACGCCCCTCCAACGCCGCCTTGAGCAGTTGGGCAAAACACTTTCCATCGGTTCGCTCATCCTGGTGGCGATTGTATTCGTGGTGGCGCTCATCAACTACACCGCCATTGGCGAACTCTTCACCGGTCCGCTGGCGTACTTGAAAACCTACGCCAAAGAAATCACAGACGTATTCATCATAGCCATCAGTCTTGCAATTGCCGCCGTGCCAGAGGGATTGCCTGCGGTTGTAACCATCAGCCTGGCGCTCGGCATGAGCGAGATGGTTAAGCGTCATGCCCTCATCCGCAAACTTTCCTCGGTGGAAACGCTTGGCTCGGCCACCACCATCTGCTCCGATAAGACCGGCACCCTGACCCAGAACGAAATGACCGTCACCCGGCTGTGGGCGGATGGAAGCTTCATTGACGTAACCGGCAGTGGTTACATACCCAAAGGCGACTTTCTGGTTGACGGGAAAAAGGTTGACCTGAAAAACTATCCCGCCGCTCTCACCACTCTATGGCTGGGCGTACTGAATAACGATTCGCACCTGGAAACCACCGGCGAGAGCGAAGAAGAAAAAAACTATCGGATCGTCGGCGACCCGACCGAAGGCTCTCTTATCGTGGCCGCCGCCAAGGCCGGCGCCTGGCACAGCGAAGTGAAAGAGGCCTACCCGCGCGAGAACGAAGTTCCCTTCGACTCGGAACGCAAGCGCATGATCACCATCCACGATGTGGGCAACCCGCATCCCGAGGACATTTCCCCGTTCTACGACTCTAAATACCGCGGCTGGAACGTGATCGCCGTCAAGGGCGCGCCGGACGTGGTACTGGGCCTTTGCAACCGTTTCCAAGGCATGGATGACCATCCCCGTCCATTGGATGAGACCGTCCGCCAGCGCATCCTGGCTGCAAACGATTCTATGACCGAACATGCCCTGCGCGTACTCGGCGTGGCCTATCGTCTTGAAAAAGAAGTGCCGAGCGGCGAGGTCAATATAGATGAAGTTGAACACAACCTGGTCTTCGTCGGATTAATGGGCATGATTGACCCGGCCCGACCCGAGGTCAAGGTGGCTCTGGCAAAGGCTGCCCATGCCGGGATCCGGACCGTGATGATCACCGGCGACTTCCCGAACACCGCCAAAGCGATTGCCCTAGCCATCGGGCTTTTGCGGCCCGGTCATAAGGTCCGCACCGGTGCGGATCTGGACAAGATGTCTGACGACGAACTCAAGCGCGAGATCGAAATCACCGACGTGTTTGCCCGCGTCTCCCCCGAACATAAGATGCGCATCGTGGACGCGTTGCAGGCCAATGGCGAAGTGGTCGCCATGACCGGCGACGGCGTCAACGATGCCCCGGCCATCAAGCGCGCCGACATCGGCGTGGCGATGGGCATCACCGGCACCGATGTGGCAAAAGAGACCGCCGATATGGTGCTGACTGACGACAACTACGCCAGCATCGTCTCCGCGGTGGAACAGGGACGCATCATTTACGCAAACATTCGCAAGTTTGTGTTCTTCCTGCTTTCCTCAAACGTGGCCGAAATCATGGTGATCTTCCTGGCCACGCTGGCCGGGTTCCCCGCCCCATTGACGGCCATCCAACTCCTATGGCTCAATCTCATTACCGATGGCGCTCCGGCGTTGGCTTTGGCAATGGAGAAGGGCGACCCGGACATCATGGACCAGAAGCCGCGGACGAAGAAGGAACCCATCATCAACCGCTCGATGGGCCTGGGGATTACCATCCAGACCATCACTCAGACCGGCGCGGTGCTGACAGCCTTTGGCCTCGGCCTGCTCTGGGAACTCACCGTCCTGGGCCACGGCGTTCCGCAAGGCACAAACGCATTCTCTTTCCTGCTCAACTTTGACTGGCGCAGCGTAGATTTGGATGCAGTCCACACTGCCGAGACGATGGCTTTCATCACGCTCTCGCTGTGCGAACTCTTCCGAGCCTACACCGTCCGCTCGGAACATGCTTCGCTGTTCAGGATTGGTGTGTTCTCGAACAAGTGGATGCAGTACGCGGTGGGTTTTTCGATAGCCCTGCTGTTGCTGGTGTGCACCGTCCCGTTCCTGCAAGGGATTTTCAACACGCATTTTATGTCGCTGCGGGAATGGTCCGTGGTGCTGACGCTTGCGCTTATCCCGGCTGTATCGGAAGAAGTCACCAAATTCTTCCTGCGGCTGCGTGACCGCCGCAAGGCCTCAGCCTAGATTTCCAGAGGGCAGCCCGCAAGGCTGCCTTTTTTTTTCGAGATCAAGGTTTCTATCCAGCCTTCAAACCAACCACCTGTTGAATGATTGTCAATAGAACGCGCGAATTGGGGATACCCGAGGCCGCCGCGCTGGCTCCGCTGAACCAGCCGCCATCTTTCCTGGAGACTTTCAAAATCCCCTGATGGATGGTAACCTCCTTCACGTCCGTCCAGGGATAAGTCTTCTTACCAATCGCAATCCCCGCTTTGCTGATCGCCACCGGCCCGAAGACAATTGCATGCCCGGCGTTAAACTGGTCGGCGGCACGACCATACAGGAGCGGGAAGATGTTCTGGTCAATATTTATCGCCAGCTCCTCAACTTTGCCTAACGAATCGGTGAGAACCAGGCGTTGGTTCTGGCGATTGTATAACGTGTAGGTATGCGTTGTGCCGGTGTAAATCCCGTTGGTGTAATGGCGTGTGATGGCAGACATCATCGAGATCACGTCCTCCCAGCGCCAGATCTGGAGACCTTTCCGGTCGTTATATGCAAACCCGCGCTCGTAGACCGCCACGCCCTTGTTCCAGTTAGCATATGTGCCCCAGCCAGCCAGCAACCCAAACGCAACCAGGACAAAGGCAATCACCAGCGGACCGGTCAGCTTATCGTCAATCATGGCCGGGCCGTGCTGCTGGTAGGCCACGTAGGTATCATAAATACCAAATAAGAAAACCAGCACCGCTCCGACAAGGAATATAAAGAAAATAACCAAGCTGCCCCAGCGGTTCCAACTCTTGAACGGGAAATAGCCGCGCGGCGCGCCCAGACCGATGACTGAGATAAAAGCTTCGGGAATTTGCGGATTGTTCAAGGGCCACTCCGAACAAAAGACCGGGCAAGGATAACCCGGTCAGTGAAGCTTTTAGACAGGCGGCAGGTTGCGTTTCAGGATGGTATACATCCCCAGCGCTTTGACCGCTCCCTCCACCACGCAGGTTGTCGGGTTGTCCACCGAGTAGGCGGGAATACCGAGGGCTTTCGTCAGCAGTTTATCGATCCCGCGCAGCAACGCACCGCCGCCGCACAACGCCACACCCCGGTCAATGATATCGGAGACCAGTTCAGGCGGCGTCTTCTCGAGCACGCGGCGACAAGTCTCAATGAGCTGTTTGAGCGGTTCCTGAAGGGCTTCGACTACTTCACCGGTCGTAATCGTTACCGGGCGCGGCAGGCCGCTGACCTGGTCCTGTCCCTGGACTTCCAGGCCTTCTTCTTTATCTTGCGGAATGGCCGCACCGATCTTGACCTTCAACTGTTCCGCGGTTGTCGGGCCAATGATGACCCCGTATTTTTTTCGCACGTAGGTTACGATGGCCTCATCCAGCTGGAGGCCGCCGGAACGCATCGTTTCCGCAGCGACAATGCCATACAAAGAAATGACCGCGGCCTGCGTGACGCCGCCACCCAGGGAGACGACCATGTTCCCGGATGGCATACCGATCGGCAGGTCCACACCGAGGGCGGCCGCCAGAGGCTGCTGGATGAGATAGGCATCGCGGCTGCCCGCCTGGAGCACAGCCTCGTGGACCGCGCGCGATTCCACACTGGTCACGCCATAGGGGACGGTGATCATCACCCGCGGGCGGAAGACGCGCATCGGCCCACTGACGCGTCGGAGCAGGTGATGCAACAGGGCCTCGGTGATTTCATAGTCTGCCACCACCCCGTTCTGGAGGGGATGCGCGACCTCGATGGTTTCATACGAGACGCGTCCCTGCATTCCCTGCGCTTCCTTCCCGAGCGCAACGATTTTTTGCTCCTGGATGACGATGGCCACAATGGTCGGTTCATCCACCAGAACGCCGCTGGCATCGGCAATCCGGGTCTGGATGGTGCCGAGGTCAATCCCCAGGTCTTTAGAAAGGGAGAACATGGAAGGCATAGATTATCTCAATTCGGTTCAGTCAGTAATCCGGGGGGGTTTGGTAGATGTGTGCCGGTAGCGTTTGACCGCATCCAGTCGCAGGTTGGACTTGCGCAGAGCGGCCTCCATTTTCAAGTAAGCATCCGAGTCGGTTGGAACACCCTTGGCAAGGATTTCTTCAGCGCGCTTGCGAGCGGCTTCGGCGCGCGCCACGTCAATCTCCTCGACATTTTCTGCTGCATCGGCCAGAACTGTGACAATATCCGGCTGGACCTCGGCAACGCCTCCAGCGACCGTAAAGACTTCTTCTTTTCCGCCGGAACGCACTTTAATGATACCAATTTTGAGTGTGGTCAGTAACGGAGCGTGATGAGGCAGGATGCCCATCTCGCCGTCCGTACCGGGAAGGACGACGATATCTACATCCCCTTCAAAGACCATGCGGTCCTGGGAAACAATTTCACAACGAATGGGCATATATCTCATCCTGTCGTTGCGAGGAGGCTACGAAGGAGCCGACAATGCAATCTCCAATTTTCCTCGAGATTGCTCACCTGCACTCCCTGGCACCGCCCGCCAGGGCAGGTGTACAGCAGGTGCAAGTGTCGCCGCCTTCGGCGGCTCGCAATGACACTATTTAGGCGGCCTTTGCCAGCTTCCCGGCTTTCTCGCGCACATCTTCGATGGTACCGGCCATCATGAAAGCCTGTTCAGGCAGGTCATCACACTTGCCATCCAGGATTTCGCGGAAGCCGAGCACGGTCTCTTTGATGGGCACATACTTGCCGGAGGTACCGGTGAACACTTCCGCCACGAAGAACGGCTGCGAGAAGAAACGTTCGATCTTACGGGCACGCGAGACGACCAGTTTGTCGTCTTCGCTCAACTCGTCAATGCCGAGGATGGCTATGATATCCTGCAAATCCTTGTAGCGCTGGAGGATGCGCTGGCACTCGCGGGCAGTGTTGTAATGTTCCACGCCAACGATGTTCGGGTCGAGGATGCGGCTGGTGGAAGCGAGCGGATCCACGGCAGGATAAATGCCTTTTTCGACAATGGAGCGTTCCAGCGCGATGGTGGCATCCAAGTGGGTGAAGGTGGCAACCGGAGCAGGGTCCGAATAATCGTCTGCCGGGACGTAGACAGCCTGCATCGAGGTGATGGACCCGCGACGGGTGGAGGTGATGCGTTCCTGCAGTTCGCCCATCTCCGTGGCCAGTGTGGGCTGGTAACCCACTGCGGAGGGCATACGGCCAAGCAGCGCCGACACTTCCGAACCAGACATGGTGAAGCGGAAGATGTTGTCAATGAATAGGAGCACATCGCGGCCTTGGTCACGGAAATACTCGGCCATCGAAAGCGCAGTCAGCGCCACACGCAGACGGACGCCTGGCGGCTCGTTCATCTGGCCGAAAACCATGACGGTATCTTTCATGACGCCCGACTCGAGCATTTCACGGTAGAGCTGGGTACCTTCGCGGCTGCGTTCCCCCACCCCGGCAAAGACCGAGTTGCCCTGGTGCACCGTGGCAACCGAGCGGATGAGTTCCTGGATGACGATGGTCTTGCCCACGCCGGCACCGCCAAAGATGCCGGTCTTGCCGCCCTTGGTGAAGGGAGCAATCAGGTCAATAACCTTGATGCCGGTTTCGAAAATCTCGGTGCGGGTGGATTGCTCGGAGAAGAGCGGAGCCGGGCGGTGAATGGGGTAGAACTGGTCGGATACGACCGCACCTTTTTCGTCCACCGGGAGACCCAGGACGTTGAAAATGCGGCCGAGGGTCGCGACCCCCACCGGCACCATGATGGGTGCGCCGGTAGCCTTGGCCGGGAGACCGCGCTGCAAGCCGTCGGTGGTATCCATCGAAACACAACGCACCCTGTTCCCGCCCAGGTGTTTTTCCACTTCCAGCACCAGATTTCCGCCGCTTTCGCGTGGGATTTCGAGCGCTTCAAAAACATTCGGGAGTTCACCCTCGGGGAACTCCACATCCACAACACTTCCCTGAATCTGGATCACACGTCCAGTTGCTTTCGCCATTTACTTCCTCCGGTAAAATTACTTTTGCTAGTAACGACTTCAGTCGTACCTGACGACTAAAGTCGTCACTACTTTTATCCTTGGATCGCCTTGGCCAGTGCTTCCGCACCGCCGGCAATATCCAAGAGATCATTGGTAATCGTTTGCTGACGTGCCTTGTTATATTGCAGTTGCAGGTCGCCGACCAGTTCGATGGCATTATCGGTGGCGTTACGCATGGCCACCATGCGGGCGGCATGCTCCGACGCCAGCGACTCAAGGATCGCCTGGTAGACCTGCAAGGCCGTGAAGCGCGGGATGATTTCGTCCAGAATTTCGCGCTCGGTTGGTTCATAAATATAAGCGGCCGTCAGGTGCTGGTGTGCAAAATCCTGCACCCGCCCGGCCTCATCGCCGACTTCCAGCGGCAGTAGTTTTTTAACTACCGCCTCCTGCCTGGCCATGTTGACGAAGTCGGTATAGATCAGATAAACCTCGTCCGCTTCACCTTTGAGAAACTCATCCACGGCCATGCGGCCAATCGCCGAGACATCTGCAAAAGACGGCGCAGCCGGCAGGTTGCTGAACTCGGCAATCACTTGCCTGCGCCGCCGCATTAGCATATCCCGTCCTTTGCGCCCGACGGCGATGTAACGCACCGGGGTCTCAGAATGACCGAAACGCTGGGTGACGTAGCGGATGACATTGGTGTTGTATGCGCCCGCCAGTCCCCGGTCGCCGCTGACGACCAGCACGAGCACATTACGGACCTGGGACCTGTGCGTCAAAAGCGGATGCAGGTTCTCCCGCCCCGGCTGTCTAGCGATATGCGTCAGCACCTGCCAAGCCTTGGAAGCGTAGGCACGCGTCGCCGAGACCGCCGCCATCGCCTTGCGGACTTTGCTGGCAGAGACTGCTTCCAGGGCACGCGTCACCTGCGAGATGTTTTTGACACTGCGGATTCGCATCCGCATTTCACGAGCTGAAGCCATACTCTTTTCTTTATCCTATTGCCAAGTCACCTGGAAAGCAGACAGGGCCTCGCGCAGCTTCTTTTCGTTTTCTTCGGTGATGCGCTGGTTGGCAGCAATATCCCCGGCGATTTCCGGATGGGAGCTGGAAAGATAACGCAGGATTTCGACTTCCCACTTTCTCATCTTTTCGACCGGCACGTGGTCGGCATAGCCGTTAGTTCCGGCGAAAAGCACGATCACCTGGTTCTCCAGAGACATCGGTTCGTATTGGGGCTGCTTGAGGATTTCCTGCATGCGCTGACCACGCGTCAGTTGGGCTTGCGTGGCTTTGTCCAGGTCGGAAGACATCATGGCAAAAGCCGCCAGTTCACGGTAAGCAGCCATGTCCATGCGGAGCTTGCCAGCCACCTGGCGCATGGCCTTCACTTGTGCAGAACCGCCCACGCGCGAGACCGAAATGCCCACGTCCACAGCCGGGCGGATACCGGCGTTGAACAGGTTGTTGACCAGGTAAATCTGCCCGTCGGTGATGGAGATGACGTTGGTCGGGATATAGGCCGAAACGTCGCTGAGCAGGGTCTCGATGATCGGCAGCGCCGTCAGAGAGCCGCCAGAACCGGCCAGTTTTACGATCTTGTGGTCGTCGGGATTCTTCAAGGACTTGCGGGCTTCCTCGGCGTCGTGCCCGGAGCGAGGTCCGGTGAAGAGGCGGCCGTCCACGGAATCTTTTTCCGCGGCCAGGCTCTCTTTGAAGTCCTTCCTGACCATGACATATTTGTTCGCCAGACGGGAGGCGCGCTCCAGCAGGCGGGAATGGAGATAGAAGATGTCGCCCGGATAGGCTTCACGTCCCGGCGGGCGGCGCAGGAGCAGCGAAACCTGGCGATAAGCCCAGGCGTGCTTCGAAAGGTCATCATAGATAACCAGTGCGTCGCGCCCGGTTTCCATGAACTCCTCGCCAATGGCGCATCCGGCGTAGGGAGCGATGTATTGCAGCGCAGCGGACTCATCCGCGGCGGCGATCACAACGATGGTGTGGTCCATTGCCCCGTGACGCTCCAGCAGGGCTACGGTGCGCGCCACCGCCGCTTTTTTTTGTCCGATGGCGACGTAGATGCAGGTGAGATCCTTACCCTTCTGGTTGATGATCGTGTCAATGGCAAGGGCCGTCTTGCCGGTCTGGCGGTCGCCGATGATCAGTTCGCGCTGGCCGCGGCCGATGGGGATCATCGAGTCGATGGCTTTGATACCGGTCTGGACGGGGGTATCCACGTCCTGACGCTGGACCACGCCGGCGGCGATACGCTCAATGGGCCGGTAACCGCTGGCCTGGATCGGGCCTTTGCCGTCCACCGGCTCGCCCAGGACATTAACCACGCGCCCGATCAAGCCGTCACCCACCGGGACCGAGGCGATGCGCCCGGTGGCCCGGACGCTCATGCCCTCAGCGATCCCGGAATACTCCCCCATGATGATGACGCCGACGGCCTCCTTCTCCAGGTTGAAGGCAATGCCCATCACGCCGTTGGCAAACTGTACCAACTCCTGCGATTTGACATTCGCCAGGCCGGAGACACGGGCGATACCATCACCCGCCTCCAGCACCGTACCTACGTCGGCAATGCCGATCTTTGATTCGAAGGATTCGATTTGTTTCTGCAAGTCCCTGGTAATCTGTCTTACGAGGTCAGCCATTTAGCCTCCGGGCCACGAACTTTAGTCATTTACGCACGACTGCCCGGATCGAAGCCGCGTATCCGGGCACGCCGTGGGCATCTGTCAAACTGTGAACAGTCCAACCAAGAGCATGCGAAAACGATCTGCGCGGGCGTTTTTAGAAGGTCGGACCGGGTCAAGAGGGCTAATGATACCTGAAAGCACTTGCATTGTCTAGTTTCACCCTGAAAGGATACCGGAACGATGGACGATAGACGATGGACGATATCCACTCCCGAAAGG
>Ga0209746_1001468_pt1 | contig 11315 bp, 10 predicted proteins | sample BarGraNGADG00211_3_FD_184496 | JGI IMG/M metagenome (GOLD analysis project Ga0209746, IMG submission 184496) | Arctic peat soil microbial communities from Barrow, Alaska - Barrow Graham LP Ref core NGADG0011-211 (SPAdes) (version 2) | ecosystem: Environmental > Terrestrial > Soil > Wetlands >...
CCGCGCCGCCTCGACCCGCGCCCGGATCGCCGCCGACGGATCGACCCGCCGCTCGTCGGTCGGCTTCTGACAAGGCACGCGCAGCACTTCGACGTGGATGTCGATGCGGATCAGCTCGGGCAGGGCATCGAATCCCTGCTCGGCGATTTGTTCCAGTAACTCGGCCGGTAGGGTAAAATCGGACTGCTGGTAGATCACGGTATGTCTCCTTCGGTTGGATTCCTTCTTGCCGAAAGGATACACCAGACCCACCGCTTCACGGCAGCGGCTAAACTTTTTTACAGAAACCACGATACACTATTCACCATTCTGCTACCACAGCATTTGTATATGAGCCACGCGCTACCATGGCCAGGTAGACAACCTCCACAGAATCTTGTGTCGGCCGTGTCTAAGAGTTTAGGTCGCTCGCCAAGAACCCTGATTGCTCTATCCTGTGGATAGCCTCTTGTTCATGCAGGCATACTTTCTCGTATTCAATCGGCGAAAGCCCAGCCGGCGCGTCGACAAACTCAATGGTTTGCGATGGGAAGATTTTCTGGAAAAGGAGTCGCGCTCGGGGCATGTGGAAGTCAGAGGTGATCACTGTCACTGATTCTACATCATACCGTTCAAGTATCCGTTTAGACAGTATAGCATCCTCAAGCGTGTTTGAACTCTCGGCAAACTCAGGATGTCTGTTGGTGGCACGCCACGACTAATCAAGAACTCCGCCACGTAGTATGCATGTGGTCTACCGGTTGTATTGAAATGACTACCATATCCACCCGTGAGCAGGAGTTTGCAGCCTGAGCGCCTATGGTACTCGGTGAGAGCAGTCTCTGCCCGCGCCAGAGCAGTTGTTGAAAGCTGGCCACTCGCATCGTTTGGCGCACCAAGAACTATTATTACCTTCAGGAGTCACCTGCCCGGTTTTGCGCGGAGCTCCTTGTCGAGGCGTGGGCTTACCCTGATGCTGGGTCAATTGGCCGTCTTATTGTGCTGTCCCATAGTAAAACTTGAGCGCTTGCGTGAGTCTTTCCGGTGGGAGTTTTGCATAGTGTTCAACCGTGGCGCTCATCCCACTTTCTATCGGCGTTGTTGCTGCTGCCGTCGGGCCCGGCAACGGCTCGATGATCTTGCCGACGTCTTCCCCTGCTCGCATGGGTAGGTGCCTTATACCCGCCTTAGATTTGGTCAGCCTGCGAATCATCCCGGCCATTTCGTTTACGCTCATCTGGATGCTGTTTCCCGTATCTCTAATGGTGGCATCATATTTCTGGTCAAGCGTGTACAACGCGATGTTTCTGACGACATCGTCGACATAGGTGAGAAAAACCGGCTGTTCACCATTGCCGTACACCTCAATGTCCATGCTATAGAGGCCCTGTATGACCATTACCGGAACTGCCTTACGAACGGGATAAATCCTCTGACCGGGTCCGTACACGTTGAACAAACGCAATATGCGAGCATTAAGGCCATACAACCTGGCGTACATCTGGATAAATCCTTCTGCAGCCTTCTTGGTAATGGAATATGTATTCAACCACTCATTCGGCTTCGTCGGGTAGAAAAGAGCATGCACGCGGTGACAAAGGCAAGCGTCAAGTACGTTGACCGTGCCTTTGATGTTGATATCAATGGCCTCAGCATTCCGTGACAAAAGTGCGGTCGTACCAAGAATGCCGGCCAGATGAAATACTAGGTCCACATTCTTGACGGCAGAGTCGACGGCTGCAGGATCTAGAACTGACTGAGGCGGTGATGCGTTGGCGTCCTGGTCATACGCACAGTCGAAGCGGTCGACAGCTAAGTGAGTGTCGCGCAAGAAGCGTGCAAGCGCGCCTCCTAAGAAACCAGCTGCTCCGGTCACAAGTGCTCTGGCCAAAGTGATATGCCCTTCGTTACGTTTGCCTTCGGATCGCTTCATCCGACCCGTGGTTGTCCGAATATTCACGGATGTCAACAAGGATAAAAATTATGCTACTTAACACTTGAGCAGACAAGGGCGCGAATTGCCTCACCCAAAATCTTACTTTGGGTGAGTCGTTGCGTCACGCAATGATCTTTCCCGACGCCCGCTGCCGTTAAGGTGGGCGTCGGGGAGAACGTGAGGCATGATGAGCCAGACAAGCAAGCGCGAGCTCGCCACAAGAGCACGGGTGGAGATCGTCCACCTTGGCTGGTGTTACTGGCCGCGCTCTTCGGCAGCCAAGTTCCCCGCCGGTAATCTCAGCCTATCGCCACCATCTAGTCCGGACCGCCATCCTCATCCTTCTCGTCCAGCAACTCTCGCACCTGCTCGAACACGTCGGGTGTCCGCTCTGCCAGGTGCTGTTGCACCTCGCGCTCTAACTCGATAGCTTTCAGCTTGCACCGCGGGCACTCGGCTACTTCGTTCACGACGAACCCGCAGATGCCACACGTGTAGGTCGGCGACCACGCGTCACCCACCGGCGCGATGATCAGCACCTGGCGCTTGCCCCGGCAGCGGTCAGGGTATTCGCCCAGGTCAAGGTCGCCTGCCTGCCAGCTACCTGTCTTGGAGGGGTACGACACGTCGCACCGAATGGCCGTAAGGCGATCGCTCTAGCGTCGATTGCAGGCAACTCATCGCCTTCCGATCGTTCAAAAGCTATGGTTGGCCCTGTGCTGGGCAAACTCGCACGCACAGTTCGGAAAGCAGCATGGGGGAAACGCAGGTTATGCTGTGCGCCCCTGTGCTGACTTCACACAGCGAAACTCAAGATCGTGTTCCGCTGGAACTTCACACTGCCAGCAACAGGGTTCCGTCCCGCAAATCAGGTTGCAGAGTATGCCAAGACCTCGCGCATCGTAGACGTCGTCTGTCTCGGAATCGTCCGCCCCTTACATCGTTCTGTTTCGACCTTTTTCGGATATCCATTCATGTTGGGTAATGCGGCTGGCGGCCTGTCTTGGCCGACTACGCCGCTGCCATGCGCTCAATTCTGCTTGAAGGCGGCACAGCACCCTTTGCTCTCGCTGGCGTACGTGACTTTGACGACTTGAGTGCGCTAGCTGGCTTTCTGCAACGTTGCCGGCAAAAGGGGGGCGCCGCCCGCTGGACCGTCTGATCCGGATCACAGATCTGCGCCTGCCTTTTGTCACCCAGCGGGAACAACTGGTCCGTCAGCGACAATGGTTGATTGATCTGGATCGGCTGCTTGACGCTGAGCGTCAGGAACCACCCGCCAGCGGTGCTGCCATTGCTGAACGAGTCGACTGCTACTTGAGCGAGTTGTTGGCAAGCGTGGCTCACAGCGGTGATGCCTGGGACCAGCAGGTGGCAGCCCATATCAACCGCACGTTTCGTAACCGTTGGTGAGGCCTGTCCGCCTGCTACCAAGTCGCCGGGCTGCCGCGTACCAACAACGAGATGTAGACGTTCCTGCGGCGGCTCAAGACCGGGCAACGCCGTATCACTGGCCGCAAGAATGTGCATGACTTCATCGTGCAGTACGGACGATTTGCAGCCTTTCTCGATGACACCGAAAGCCAGGAGCGCCTCCTGGCACGGCTGCGCCAAGTCCCATCGGCCGACTTCGAGCGGGAGCATGAGCGCCTGGATAAGATTCAGGAAGTGGCGCAGAAGCGTCACCGCTTCCATCACCGGCAGGCTGTCTTCCTGACAGCCCTCGAAACGCGCTGGAAGGCAGCCTGCACACTGCCGGCCCTTTCGTGATCGGCTTCACAAAGTTGTATGCGGAATATGCCACGACTGTTTTTTCTAGCTTTCGCTCGCGAACTCCGCAATGCCCAGTGCGGCCAAGAGCGCCTGCGAAGGCAGGCGCTCTGGCGCATCCCAGCCTAGGCGTTCATAGTACAGCTCTTTGGCGTGCTCCCACTCCGTGCGATCTATGGCCACCCCGGCCGTGGGCCCACTGCCTTGCAGTGGACGGAAAAACTTGGCCGGCAGGGTATCGTCTTGGGGACCAAGGCCGGCGCGCGCGTTAAAGAGCCGCATCAAGTTTACGCGACGTTCGCCCACACGCAAGAGCTCCTGGATGTCAAAGTCGTCCCAGCCCGTCACTGCGCGCAACAGTTCCAGCGTCTCAGCCGGCCCATACAGTTGCCAGGCAGGCCCCCACACGAACTGGCATAGGCAGGCGCTATCGAGGAATGAGTAGAAGAACTGCGTATTCAGGGCGTAGTCGACCTTCTCTTCATCCAGAGAACCGGGAGCCAGGGTGTGGTCGAACCCCAACAGCCTGAGCCGTGCCAGGTCCATCCCGGCCGCGCCGGTCTCGATCGAGGGGTCGTGCTCGTGTGACTGGTGGTCGGCGCCAAAGGGGTTGACCGCATAAATCAGCGCCAGGCTACGCTTGGCCTGCGGCATGTGCGCGGGCGCCTCGGCGCTTTTGACCGTGATTAGGTAGTCGTGCCCCAATCCCAGCCGGTCGGCCGCCCGCGCGGAGCCGTCGGCCAGCACGGCGCCGAAGCCCTCGCCGCTGGCGATGTGGTCCACCATGCGGGTCATCGCCGCTGCGTCGCCGAAGCGCAGCGAAAAACCGATCTCGGCTTCGCTCAGCAGGCCGTTCGCATAGCATTCCATGGCCCAAGCAATCGTGGCGCCGGTACCGATGGTATCGAGCCCATACTCGTTGCACACCATGTTGGCGTAGGCGATGGCGCTCAGGTCGTCCACTTCGCAATAGGAGCCGAAGGTGCCGATGGTCTCGTATTCGGGACCACCGGACTTGGGAGAGACTGCCCGTCCAGCCCATTCGGTCTCGACGACACGCTTGCAGCGCACTGCACAGGCGTAGCAGGTGTCGTTCTCCACCAGGATGGTGTCCTTCATCGCCTCGCCAGAGATCCGTTCGAAGTGCGCGAACTGTCCCTCATTGTAGTTGCGTGTGGGCAGCGTACCCATGAGATGCTGCCCGCTCACAACACTTGCCGTCCCATACTGCTGCAAGCTGTAGACGCCCAGATTATCCGGAATCTCCCTGGCCGCGCTGCGTGCCAGCGACTGCACGCGCTTGGGCGCAGCCAGGTTGATCTTCTTACTGCTGCCACGCACGGCCACGGCTTTCAGGTTCTTGCTGCCCATTACCGCGCCCAACCCCGTCCGGCCGTTGGCGCGGTTGCCCATATTGATGATTGCTGCCAGGCGGGAGCGGTTCTCGCCTGCCGGGCCGACCTGGGCCACTTCGACGCGCCTGTCGCCAAGCTCTTCCTTGATCAGACCCTCGGCCTGGGTCGTCGTCTTGCCCCACAGATGTCCTGCCGGCCGCAGTTCGGCCTGGCCATCATGTACCCATAGATAGGTAGGTTGGGCGGCCCGGCCCTGGATGACGATGCCGTCAAACCCGGCGAACTTTAGCTCGGCGGGGAAGAAGCCGCCGCACTGCGCATCCCCGATGCCGCCGGTCAGCGGTGAACGTGCGTTCGCGCACATGCGGCTCTGGCCCGGCACAGCGGCTCCCGTTGGTGCGGAAAGCATGAACGTCAGGACGTTCTCTGGACCGAGAGGGTCGCCTTCCGGCGCGGCGGTGCGCAGCAGGTAGACCAATCCCATCGCTGAGCCGCCCAGGTATTTACGATAGAATGCATCGGGCGGGGTCTCGATCTGCATGTGCCCGGTGCTCAGATTGACGTGCAGAATGCGCCCACAATAGCCGGCTAACATGATGGTCGCCTCCTATTCGAGTTTGCCATTCGTCAGCATAGTCCGCAAACCAGCGGTCGATGCGCTCCTCAATGGACCTTGTCACGGGGTGATTCTCCATACTCCCGCGTCCATCAGTCAATAGCCAGGGCAACGCGCTGCAGGCTGACGCGCCAGCTTGCAGGCACATCGAGGCGCACAGGATACCCGCCCCACCGGAAATATTGCACTGTAAATCGCACGGAGGGTTTTTTGATTCGGATCGATTATGCACTGGAAGAGTTCTGGTTGTCAAAGCGCCGCAACTACCGTCCAGGTGATCCAACAACTCGCGCCACGTGAAGCGGTGATGGTCGCGGATTTGGCCCACCAGGACGGCTTCTAGCTCAGAAATCTTGTTACGCAAGGAACACTGGGGCTGTTACTGCTTGACTGACAAAACTACGTCTTGGCGTAGTTGACAAACTCAACCTTGAATGTAGGGCCCGGGTTTCGAAAATACTGATTGCGCGAAGCCCTGGCAGGGTCGGGATCCGGCTCTCCGTTGAGACTGAGTCTGGTTAGCAGCGCCCAACCGTGGCTGAGCGCCCGCTTGACCCAGTTCCAGCCGATCTTGAGATAGCTGTGACCCCGGAACCAGTGTGGGTCGACCAATCGGCGCTGATCCTGCTTGACGACTTCGGTGCCTTGGGCGACCAGGTACAGCGTTGTGATGGCCAAGACCAAGCCCAGCCGGGTCAAGGCCTCGGCTGAACGGATCAGGGATGACTCCAATTGGAAGCCGTTCGATTTATCGTCCAAGAAGTTCTCTTCGATATCGAACCGCAAGCCGTACTCGTCCAGGGTGGTCAGGCTGGTGGGTTCATCGCTGACCACCAACCACCGTTCACCATTTTCAGCCAGGTGCGCCAAGGCCAAATGCACCGGGCCATAGTGCTCATCGGTAATGTGCACATGCTGCCAGAAGTGCGCTTGTCCAGGTTTGAGCGCGTAGTGGCTGAGTTTCAGCCGCCGCTGGCCGCGGCGATAGACCACAAAGCAACTCTTGATGCGAATGCGCCAGTGCCACCCCAGACGCGTGGCGTGGCTCATGAGCGCCGTATCGGCAAACCCGCGATCGGCCAGAAACACGACCTCACAGTTGAGCGGCAGTAACGTGGCGGCCTGGTCCAGAAGGGCCTGATACGTCTCATAGGCGATACTGCTGCTGGCATGTGCGATGACTTGCCAAACCAGCGGAATCGCCCGCCCGCGGTAGATCAGCGAGATGCGGATGACGCAGTACTGCTCCCAGAGCATCGACGTATCCAACGCGAGATACAGCGTATGGCGGCCCCAACAGCCCAAGGCTTGCTGAATCAATGGGCCGTACAGCTTATGCACGTCGATGCGCTCGTTGTCTAACCAGCGCGCAAACCGGCGCACGCTACTCTGAGCGAACACTGCACGCCCGTGCACGAAGGGCGCCCAACTGCTCAGGTTGAGCAGACCGGTCTCAATCAGCCCGGCCATCATCCAGGCCAGCGTCTTCAGGTGCCGGACATCCAGCCACTGGCGGTGTTGGTTCAGCACCTTAACCAGAGTATCGTACAGTCGCGGCGTGTTTTCCATGCTTCACTCTCCGAAGTTGTCAGCTTCCCGAAAGTATAGCGCATCGTGCGCGGTGTGGAAGACACGCCCTACCGAGCTTTGTCAGTCAACCAGTGGGCTGTTATCACTACCTACCTGGTCTTGGACGAACACTCTGGCAATCCCCCGGCCCTGCACATGGTGCAGCGGTGCGGCCTACACCTGATCTCCGAGCTGCGCTGTGATACGGCCTTGTATCTACCTTCCAACCGCTCTCTTGCCGCGCCACCAGGTCCATGCGGATGGTTACCTCGCTCACGCCGCACTGTTTATGGGTAACTTATGGGCAGGCGCATTTCGACTGGAACACTGGCATCACGAAGTCTGGTCGTGCCGGCGAACGAGCTGGTGGATGGCCAGGCAATTATCCACGGCATAGCCGGGCTCCAAGTGGAACCCGATGCTCAACGGGCCGCCGTCGTTCTCGGCCAGGGCCTGGCCTACCCACACGCTCACCCGGCTGCGGTCGACACCCTCCAGCAGCAGTTCGACGGGTGGCGCCAGGTCGATGGGAAAATCCTTGCCCAACCGGGCCCGAATGGCTGCCACCGACGTGCCCGAGCCGGTGTCCAGCACGCCCAGGTTTGCAATGTCCCCTATGGCCGCAAGCAGGTGGTCTGACCGGCCGCACGAGTGCAGCCGCACCGGGCCTAGCGTGCGCCCGATCCGACTGGCATACGGCACAATAAAACGCTGGTAGTGACCGGGCCTGAGCATGGTGCCCGAGCACTCGCCGATATGGACCGAAGATACTGGCAGCGCCGCCAGGTCGGAATAGTGCTGGATGAGCGCCATGTAAGCGTCCGTGATCCACCCGTGCAACGCCTCAACGAACTCGGGCGCATCGTAAACGCGCAGGAAGATATCCTCCCCGTATAGTTTCAAAGAAGTCGTGATGAAGCCATGGATCGTCGCCCTGCCCGAGCAGTCACAAAAGAACGGCGGGATGACACGCACCTCGGGCTGCGCCGCTCGCACAGCGGCGATTTGCGCGTCGAACTGCCGGATCATAGGGTGCGCCAGCAGGGATTCGGCAGGCGGCAGGTCATCGACCGTGGCCAGGCCCGCCAGGGGCCGGCGCGCAATGTCAGCGTCCTTATCCGGCGCAAAGACGAACCCCGCGCCCAGGCACACGCCCAGGATCAGGTTGGGCTGGATGCCGCCGATCAGGACCTGGTCTGGGCTGGCATAGGGAAGCTGTACCAGGTTCGACTCCATGTTGTGGAACTCCCCGCCCGGGAACCTGGCAGCCAGGAACCGATTGATGGTGCGATCCTGTGCCCAACGATACAATGGATCGAAGTAATAGCGCTCATCGAAGATGAAGCCACCCGTGTCGTGCAGCCAACCCTTAGAAACGCTGGTTTGAACGGCGATCATGGCGGTGAGCCTCCTAAACACTGTGTCTGTCGATGCGCTGCCGAGAACCACTCGGACAGAATGAATGCCAACCTGGATTGCTGCCGGCTGACAACGGGGTGGGCGGTTCTTACGCGGACAAGCCACGGACACCGGTAGCAGCATCATACGCCAGAGGAATTAGACCTGCAAACTCGCCTTGAGAATCGGCGCAAGGTGAGTTAGACTCATCAATAGGCCATTGAGAGGAGACAGCCGATGAGAGATGCCTTCAAAGTCGCCTTGCTGCAAATGCGCGTGGCGGGGGGCGATAAGCCGCGCAATCTTCAACACTCCGCGGAGCTGGTCGCCGAAGCGGCGGCTAATGACGTTGACCTGGTCCTCTTGCCCGAAGCCATGAACCTGGGATGGACGCATCCCTCGAGCAGACAGCAAGCCGATCCGATTCCTGCGGGCGAGACTTGCCGGGCGCTCTGCGACATGGCGCGGAGGCATGGCATCTTCGTCTGCGCCGGCCTGGTGGAACAGGCAGAGGACAGGGTGTTTAATTCGGCTGTGATCGTTGACCGGCAAGGTAGGGTTATCTTGCTGCATAGGAAACTCAACGAGTTGACGGTCGGCCACGAGTATTACGCGCAGGGAGACCGGCTCAACGTGTGCGAGACGGAACTCGGGACGCTGGGGCTGATGATCTGCGCGGACGCCTTTGCTCAAGACCAGGTGCTGGCTCGCGCTCTGGGTTACATGGGCGCCGACGTCATCCTGTCGCCCAGCGCGTGGGCAGTGCCCGCCGATCACGATAACCGGCTGGAACCCTATGGGCAACTCTGGCGAGACTCGTACATGCCGGTGGCGAAAGCGTTCTCGGTATGGATCCTGGGGGCGAGCAATGTCGGCTGGATCGAGGCCGGGCCGTGGGCAGGCTACAAGTGCATCGGTTGTTCGCTGGTGGTCGGTCCCGATGGCCGGGAAATCCTGCATGGTCCCTATGGCGTGGACGCCTAGACCATCTTGTATGTCGATGTTGTTCCCACCCGACGTCCCGCCCGCGGATCTGAGTGGGCAGAATACTGGCAGCAGACATAACTGTCACCCTTCCCAGTGACCGCCCGGCGCATCCGTCGTGAGGACCGGGTACCTGATGCTCCCTCAGTAGTCGAGCTGCGCCTGGATCCAGTCAACGAGGTCGCCTACTGTAGCAAAGCCCGTGTACGCTGCAACGTCGGGAGCATTGCGCAGTGTTGAGGTGGCGGCCCATGTCGCGCCCAATGGCAGGACGCCCACCTCCCTGGCCGCATCCATGTCGGAGGGCGAATCACCCACGTAGGCCACCTGATGGGGTGTCAGGTTCCAGGCTGCCAGTATTCTGCGCAGCGACCCCGGCTTGATAGGGCCGGCGGACGATCCGGTTTCGACGCGCTCGAAGTATGGGGCCAGGCCAAGATGGCGCAGAGAGATGTCGGCGCTCGCCGGTCCCTTACCGGTCACAATTGCTAATCTGATCCCGTGCTTGTGCAGCAGGCGCAGCATGTCTTCGATCCCCGCAAATGAGCAGTTGTGCTCGGCGTGCAGCCTTTCGTACTCCGCCAGGTAAGCAGCGAGCGCCGCCTGCCATTGGCCGGGCACCAGGCCTCGGATGATGCCTTCCTCGTTCGGCCCGAACAAGGCGCAGATTTGCTCGTCGGTGCGGTGTTGGCCCAACCATCTTCGCAGCACCAGGCGGTACGCGGCGAAGCAAACGGGTAGCGTATCGGCCAGGGTTCCGTCCAGATCGAAGATCATGCCCGCTAGATTCATGAGCACCTGTGTGGGTTGTGTTCTGGAATTGCATGCCATTATGCACCTGTTTCGGCTGCGGAGGCGGCAGCACAGGTTGCGATCCGCGCGCTTTACTTGGCCTAAGACCTCGTCTGGTATAGTGTACACTATAGGTACCTACAGTTGGAGTGCCAGAGGAGGTCTTGCGATCAGTCCGCGCAACCTCCACCATGCGGTACGCGAAGGCTCACGGTTCGGGCTCAACCTCGACGAAAACATGCTGGTTTATGCCAACGGCTATATGATCGATCGAGTGCCCCTGGATAACCAGGGCGCCTTGCAGGGCTGAGCACGCTGGCCAGACGTGCGCGGCGCGTGCTCAGCGCCCATGGCCGGCATGTGGCGTTATTGTGTGCGCGCATGTTGCTGCTCAGCGATAATGTCCGCTAATTGCTCATGGAAAACGTCCATTTTTGCCGTTGGCCGGGTGCTGGCGACGGCTATCTTGGCTCGACTCCCGGCTTTCTCCACGGCTGCTGGCATCCTTCGGCGAGCAAGGTGGGCCACACAAGAGACGCCGAGCCGGTATCCTCAGCGAACGCCAGGAAGCCAGACAAGGAGGCGTGAGCCCTAACAGCACCCGCCGTAACCGACCGGATGGGTTTAGCGCTTTGGGGCCAGTGTAGCCGGTCAGAGGCCAGTGGCTGCGGGTGGGCAGGGACCAAAGCCGAGAGGCAGAGCGCGGCCGCCCTGCCTCCCCTACACCGGCCCTGCGTCGGCGCTCGAGGGCGCTCCCCAGCGTTGCCTCTATCCTCCGCGCAGGTGCTGACAGTTTAGCACAGGTCGCCGGATGGGTACAGGGTGCTGCGTTAGTGCTGGCCAAAGAGCCAAGCGCGTTGCCGGGTCCTGGGCTTGGGAGCGGCTGGTTGGGCTGGCTGTAAGGCCTCGCCACTGG
>Ga0209746_1001469_pt1 | contig 11312 bp, 7 predicted proteins | sample BarGraNGADG00211_3_FD_184496 | JGI IMG/M metagenome (GOLD analysis project Ga0209746, IMG submission 184496) | Arctic peat soil microbial communities from Barrow, Alaska - Barrow Graham LP Ref core NGADG0011-211 (SPAdes) (version 2) | ecosystem: Environmental > Terrestrial > Soil > Wetlands >...
GCGGCTCAGCGAGCAGTTCGGGATGTGGCGCAGCTTGGTAGCGCACTTGACTGGGGGTCAAGGGGTCGCAGGTTCAAATCCTGTCATCCCGACAGCGTTTTCGCAGGTCAGAGGGCCGTTCCGCTGCTCGTGAGGAGCCGCGGGGCGGCCCTCGGGCTGTTGGGCCGCGGGTGGCCGAGGCCGGGGGAGAACCCGCAGTGCGATGATCTCCGGACAGGCACCGCGCATCCGGCCGGAGAGGATCTCCGCATGAGCGTCGAACAGGGCGCGTCCCGCGCGGTGCGAGTGGACGCCCACCAGCACTTCTGGGACCCGACGACCGCGGACTACCCGTGGATGTCGGACGCCCCGGACGTCGTGCGCCGACCCTACGGGCCGGACGACCTGACACCGCTCCTCGCGGCGGCACGCATCGACGCGACGGTTGTCGTCCAGGCTCGGCTCAGCATGGACGAGACCCGCGCCCTGCTGCGGACCGCCGCCGAGGTCGACGCGGTGGCCGGCGTCGTCGGTTGGGTGGACCTGACCGCCGGGGATGTCGCGCGGAGCGTCGCCGAGCTGCGCGGAGGGCCCGGTGGGACCCGCCTGGTCGGCCTCCGACACCATGCCAACGAGGAGCCCGATCCGCGGTGGCTCTGCCGACCGGACGTCATCCGCGGGCTGCGGCTCGCTGCGCAGGCAGGGCTCTGCTTCGACCTGCTCGTCTGGCCTCGTGAGCTGCCGGCAGCCCTTGACCTCGCGGCGATGGTCCCTGAGGTGCGGCTCGTCCTCGACCACATGGGCAAGCCCGCCGTACGCGACGGTCTCGACGGTGGGTGGGAACGGGCGATCCGGGGTCTTGGCGCGTTGGGCAACGTGAGCGTGAAGCTGTCCGGCATCGTCACCGAGGTCGCCGACCGATGGTCCGTCGACGACCTCCGGCCGTTCGTCGACGTCGTGCTGGAGGCCTTCGGGCCGGACCGCACGATGTTCGGCTCCGACTGGCCGGTGTGCCTGGCTGCCACGACGTACGGGGGATGGCTGGCCGGCGCCGAAGCACTGACGGCAGCGCTGTCCGACGCTGAGCGGGCCGACGTGTTCGGGGAGACGGCCCGACGGGTGTACGGCCTGGCGCTGCCCGGCCGGGAGTGAACGACCCGACCCACCGAAGGAGTCCGATGCTGCGCCCTCTGAGCACGCCGACCCGGGACCACAGGTCGCTTAACGGGCTCTGGCAGTTCCGGCTGGACACCGACGGCGTCGGACGCGACCAGGAGTGGTGGCGAGGTCGGTTGGCGCGGGCCCGCCAGATGCCGGTGCCGGCCAGCTACAACGACGTCCTGCCGGATGCTGCGGTGCGCGACCACATCGGGGACGTCTGGTACCAGACGACCGTGCGGGTTCCACGCGGTTGGGCGGACCAGCGGGTCGTGCTCCGGTTCGACTCGGCGACGCACCGGGCCGTCGTCTGGCTCGACGAGGTCCAGGTGGCCGACCATGAGGGTGGGTACACGCCGTTCGAGGCGGACGTCACGGGGTACGTCGTGCCGGGGCAGGAGGTGCGGGTCACGGTCGTCGTGAACAACGTGCTGACCTGGCAGTCGATCCCGCCGGGTGTCGTCGAGCAGGCTACGTCGGGTCCGCGCCAGACCTACTGGCACGACTTCTTCAACTACGCCGGGATCCACCGGTCGGTTTGGTTGTACAGCACGCCCGTCGACCATGTGAGCGACGTGACGGTGGTGACCGGTCGGGAGGGCTCGACCGGGACGGTGCGGTACCAGGTCGAGGCGTCGGGCGGGTCGGGTCTCGACGTGACGGCCGTGCTGCGTGACTACGACGGCGCGGTGGTCGCGCGTGGACTCGGCGCAGCCGGCGTGCTCTCGGTGCCGGACGCCCGGCTGTGGCGACCGGGGGAGGGCTACCTCTACGCGTTGGACGTCGAGCTGGTCAGTGGTGCCGACGTCGTCGACTCCTACCGCGTGCCCGTCGGCATCCGCACCGTCGAGGTTCGCGGCACGCAGCTGCTCATCAACGGCGACCCGTTCCACTTCCGGGGCTTCGGCAAGCACGAGGACTCCGCAGTCCGGGGCAAGGGCCACGACGACGTCATGCTGGTGCACGACTTCGCGCTGCTGGACTGGATCGGTGCCAACTCGTTCCGCACCTCGCACTACCCGTACGCGGAGGAGGTCTACGAGTACGCGGACCGGGCGGGCGTCGTGATCATCGACGAGGTGGCGGCCGTCGGGCTGAACACAGCCCTCGGTGGCAGCGGCCCGCGCGCCGGTGACTACCCGACCTTCTCGGCCGCGACGGTGAACGAGCGGACGCGTGAGGTCCACGCGCAGGCCATCCGGGAGCTGGTCGCCCGGGACAAGAACCACCCCAGCGTGGTCATCTGGTCGATCGCCAACGAGCCCGAGTCGGACACCGCGGCTGCGCGCGCCTACTTCGAGCCGTTGTTCGCCCTCACCCGCAAGCTCGACCCGACGCGACCCGTCGGTTTCGCCAACGTGGCTCTGGCGCCGCATGGAGCCTGCCTGGTGTCCGAGTTCGCGGACATCCTGATGCTCAACCGGTACTACGGCTGGTACACGAACACGGGTGACCTCGCGGAGGCCGAGCTGGCCTGGCGGACCGAGCTCGAGGCGTGGGCCACCGACGGCAAGCCGATCATCGTCACCGAGTACGGCGCGGACACCCTCGCCGGGCTGCACTCCACGGCACCGCAGCCGTGGTCGGAGGAGTACCAGGTGGCCTATCTCGAGATGAACCACCGCGTCTTCGACGGCGTGGACGCCGTGATCGGTGAGCACGTGTGGAACTTCGCCGACTTCGCCACCAGGTCGGGCGTGATGCGGGTCGACGGGAACAAGAAGGGCGTGTTCACGCGAGATCGCAGGCCCAAGTCCGCCGCGTTCCTGCTCCGCCGTCGCTGGCGCCCGCAGGGGTGATGGCACCAACCGGTGGGCGTCGTGCTCAGCTGGACCGGCGCTCCTGCCGATCGGGGCCCAGGAGTGCGGGTCAGGCGCCTGCAGATGCCAACGTGGTGGCCCTGGTCGCGGCGACCGCCTGTGCCAGGACACCCTCGAGCAGCCAGCGCAGGGCTTCACGCGCCGACCAGCCGGTCGGGTGCAGTGCCAGCAGCCGGCGAACCCCGACCAGCGAGGCACCCAGCGTGACGAGGGCCCGCTCGGTGTAGCCGTCCGGTCGCGTCTGCTCCAGCCCGATGTCCGCGGTCAGGGCGTTGCACAGGCAGACCCTCCCGACCGTCTCGGCGGGATCACCACCCTTGTGGACGAAGAGCTCGACGGGTTCGGCCGGGCAGCGGTAGCCCACGGCGCCCGATTCGCGCTGGTACGGCGTTCGTAGGTAGCCAAGGTCGCACAGGCGCTCCCGGTTGGCGAGCACCCGGGTGTCGGACAACGTCCCGGGGAGCTGGGCGACCTTGAACGGGAAGCCGGTGGGTGAGGCTGCCGGATCGGTCCTCACCTCGAGGGTGCCGGCTCTCAGGCGGTCGAGGGCCTGGTGAAGCAGGGCGGGGTCGAGCCCGGACTCCTTGCACAGTGCGAAGACGGTGCCGGCCTGCACGCCCTGCGCACCGGCCTCGCGGGCGGCCACGACCGCCTCCGGGGTGTCGTAGGAGCCTGCGAGCCAGAACGGCAGTCCCACCGCGGCGACCTTCGACACGTCGGCGAGGTCGCGCGGGCCGAACACAGGCTGTCCAAGGTCGTCCAGGACGACCTTGCCGCGCGGCGGCGCGTTGTGGCCGCCGGCGCTCGGGCCCTCGATGACGAAGCCGTCGGGGCGGATGTGCGCATCCCGTGCGAGGTATGAGGCGAGGGCGTCGGCCGAGATGATCGCGAGGAAGAACGGTCGGGTGAGCGGCGGCACCTCGACGTCGAGCAGTCCGCGGGGATCCAGCTCGACGTGGTGGCTCTCGGGCGCGGCGCCGTCGACGTGCACGGGCAGCCGCACGGCACGCCCGGCGGTGAGATCGTCGAGGAGCTGGGGGATCTCCCTTGGGATGCCCGCGCCCATCAGGACGTAGTCGACCCCCGCCAGGATGGCGCCATAGGCGGCGGCCGGTGTGGCCATCTGGACCTTCTCGAGGAAGTTGATCCCGACGGCGCCGTCGTGGCCCTCCTTGGCCAGCCAGACCTCCGCGAAGTTGGCCAGGGCCATCAGCTGCTGGGCCTTGCGGTCCTGTCGCAGCGAGAGGCGAGGGAGCGGGCGGTAGGGAGCGCCCCGTGGGCGTCCGTTGGGGCGGAAGTAGGTGTCGAGCACCCGCGCGGCGACCTCTGGATCCGGGAACGCGGCGAAGGCCCGCCGCATCGCACCATCCGGGTCTCCGTCCTGGAGGCGCCGGGTCATCACCACGTCAAGGGCGGTGCCGGAGACCACGCCAAGCTGCCCGGTGGCCGCAACGGCGGAGGCGAGCCGCCACGCGGACACGCCAACACCCATCCCGCCCTGGATCACGGTTGGCAGTACTGCGTGGTCGCCCCAAGGGGAGGGTGGTGTCATCGGTCGGCCTCTCCTACCTACGGTGGCGTAGGTTACTGAACCGTAGGTTGAATTGTCCAGAGCGAAGCAGGACGAACGTCCTAATCGGGGCGCTCACCTGCACAGGAGCACGCGCGATGGGCGTGTCGCGGGCGCGTCGTCCTGACCGGTCGGCGGTCCCGGCGGTCCGGCGCAGGGGTGCGGCCGGGGGAGTGCGGCCGGGGGAGTGCGGGGCTGCTACATGCCCATGGCGTGCACGCCACCGTCGACGTGCACGATCTCGCCGGTCGTGGCGGGGAACCAGTCCGAGAGCAGCGCCACGACGGCGCGGGCGGTCGGTTCGGCGCTCGTCATGTCCCAGCCGAGGGGCGCACGGTCGCTCCAGCCGCCCTCGATGGCCTCGAAGCCGGGGATCGAGGTGGCTGCCGTCGTGCGGATCGGGCCGGCGGCGACCAGGTTGACCCGGATGCCTGCCGGTCCGAGGTCTCGGGCCAGGTACCGGGAGGTGGCTTCCAGCCCGGCCTTGGCCACGCCCATCCAGTCGTAGACCGGCCACGCCACCGAGGCGTCGAAGGTCAGACCGACGACCGAGCCGCCGGGCCCCATCAGCGGCTGCGCGGCCGTCGCGAGTGCCTTGAGGGAGAACGCCGAGACGTGCACGGCCGTCGCGACGTCGTCCCAGGCTGCGGACAGGAAGTTGCCGCCCAGCACGGACTGAGGGGCGAAGCCGATGGAGTGCACCACGCCGTCCAGGTGGTCGACGTGCTCGCGCACCGTCTCGGCCAAGGCAGCGAGGTCGTCGGCGGACGTCACGTCAAGGCGCACCACCGGCGCGGGGCTGGGCAGCCTGCGGGCGATCAGCTCGGTCAGCTGCAGCTGGCGCCCGAAGGAGGTCAGGACCACCTCCGCACCCTCCTGCTGGGCCAGGCGAGCGACATGGAAGGCGATGGACGACTCGGTCAGCACACCGGTGACGAGGATCTTCTTGCCGTCGAGCAGGGCCATGGTCAGTCCGTTCGGTGGGCGGCGGTGGCGGCTTCGGGGTACGACACCCGTGCCACGCGGCGACGCTAGCGGACGGTGGGGCGCAACCCCGTGGACCCTGGGCACACAGTGCACGGAGCGGAGTTGTCAGGTGTCACAGTCGCACAGGGGTGCGTGATGACGGCCGTCGGCCGTCTTCGCGACGCTCAGCCGACCCGGATGAACACCGGGTTCGACCGGTGGATCTCCCGGAACTGGATGGTCGTGCCGGGCTCCGAGGAGTCGATCTGCAGGTTGCCGCCGGCGTAGATGGCCACGTGTCCGGACCACCACATGAGGTCACCCGGCTGTGCCTGGTCAGCCGGGACCACCGTGCCGACGTCGCGCTGGCCGGCCGAGCTGCGGGAGAGGGTGATGCCCAGCTGGGCGAACACGTAGGACGTGAACCCGGAGCAGTCGAAGCCGTCGGGGGTGGAGCCCCCGTAGATGTACCCCACACCGATGTACCGGGCGGCGATCTCCAGGACGGCGCTACCGACCGCGCTGGCCGGTATGACGCCGCCCGTCTCTGCGGCGCGTGCGGGCGTGGGTGCAGGTGGCGGCGGCGGAGGGGGGTCCGCTGTGACGGTGATCGCGACGGTGTCGAAGGTCCAGGTCGCTCCAGCGGGCACCTGCACCACCGGAGCGGTCGTGAGGGCGATGCGCGCGGATGCGGTCAGCGCGCTCGTGTCGACCGCCGGCACCGTGGTGTGCTCGACCGGTGCGTCGGCCACTGCAGCACCGCTGAGCATCGAGACCAGGAGACCCGAGGTGCCGGCCGCGACGACGGTGCGCCGTCCAGCGCCACTGAGCTGTCGGGTGGCGAGCTCGGCGGCGTCGTCGAGGCGGGTCCTCGGTGCACCGGCGGCGCGGTGACGAGCAGCTGTCGGGCTCGTGGCCATCTGGTTCTCCAACGCGTGCGGGGTGAGCTGTCGGGTTCGGGCGGGAGTGCGCCCGGCCGGACGAGTCCGGCTTCACCCCAAGGACGCCGTCTCCGGCACCCAGATCTGGTTCCCCCGCTCCTGCCAGCGATGAGGTGGGACCGTCGACGGTGACAGGACTCGGCGTCCGCCGGCGGCTGCCCCGGAGAACCGGGGCGTGGCCATGGTAGGCCGATCGAGCCCCGGGCGTCACACCAGCGGTGCGATCGGTCCGGTCAGGCATCGATCGACGGTCCGCATGCGGTCGCGATCATGCCGGGTTCAGGCGTGGTACTGGACGGGATCTACCCAGTGGCGGGTGCGAGTCGACCCGTAGCGGTGATGCTCGAGCACAGAGCCGTCGACATCGTGCACGATGTGCGCAGCACGCAGTTCGAGTGCCACGCGTCGCCCCTGCGCCACGGCCGAGAGACGTTCGGCGTACGGCCCGCCCTGCTGCAGCCCGTCAACCTTGTTGCGCCAGGCTGCGGCCTCGAAGACGGTATGGACCTGGATCACTGCCGGGCACCCCCTCCCGCAGGGCAGCACTGCCCTCCTCACATCGTTGCCATCCTGGCGGACGACCGCCAGGGGACAGGAGAGTACGAAGCGGACGTGGACGGGGTCTGGCGGTGGGCGACGCCGACCGTCACTCGGTGCCGTACTCCCAGTGCCACGGCTCCAGCGGGCCGGAACCGCCGGGACCCATGTACGAGGGGTGGATCCATCCGAAGGCTCCGGCGTTCGCCGCCATCCAGATGTACGACGGCGTGTCGAACTCGCCGACGTCGCCGAAGCCGTCCAGGTCCGTTGCCAGACCGCGGCCGTGGTTGGAGGTCCCAGGGGTGGCCGCCAGGCCGCCGCGGGTATTCCGCGCCTCGACCTGGCCGTCGTAGTCCCGGTAGGAGCTGGTCACGGAGAGGTTCTGGCCGAACTGCCCGCGGTAGGCCGCGTTGAGCTGCTCGAAAGCGCGGGCGGCGTCGCAGCGCAGGAGCGTGTCGGAGTCGAACGCCAGGCCGCACAGGACCTCGCGGGGAATCTGCCCGTTCGGTGACGCACTGGCGATCTCGATCTTGTGGTTGACCGATGCAGCCGCGCGCTCGGCTACGGCGGCCGCTGCCGCGGCCTGCTGGGCAGCCTGCTCGGCGGCAGCTTGCTGGGCGGCGGCCAGCTCAGCCGATGCAACGTCGGAAGCCGCCTTGACCTGCTCCGTCAGCTGGCTCACCTGCTGGGCGAACTCGAGCATCCGTGCGCTGGTCTCGAAGTCGAGCGCCGCGAGGGTCTCAGCGGCCGGACGCTCCGCCATCGTGCCGAGCGCCCCCTCCTCCAACCGGACGTCGGTAGTGGAACCGGCTGCCGCGGCAGGCTCTGCCGTTGCCGGAGCCGCGGCAGGCTCTGCCGTTGCCGGAGCCGCGGCAGGCTCTGCCGTTGCCGGCGCCGTTGCCGGATCCGTCGACGTCACCGTGGAACCGGTCGTCGCGAGCGGGTTGAGGTCGACCGACAGCATCAGCGGGTCGGGGTTCTGCTGCACCATCTCGGCGAGCTGCGCTGCCGCCGCGCCCAGCGGGCTGACGGTCTCGGCTGCGAGCAGCTGGGCCGCCACGACGACCACCGCATCGGCCGTCTCGACCGCGGTTCGGGCCGCCACGAGGGCCTCCTGACGGCGCTCGGAGGCAATGGCAGTTGCCAGCCCGTTGAGCCGGTCCGCGGCGGCGTCGTCGACCCGATCCCGGCGGCTCTGCTCAGCCGCCACGGCCACCGCCGCGGCCTGATCCGCCCGATCCAGGTTGTCGGTGTGCACGTAGCCGATCCCGCCGATCACCATCAGCACGGACAGCGCGAGGCCGAGGGCAGGTGCCTGGCCGAGCTGGGGGGCCCAGACCCCGGAGGGGGAGGAATACCGACGGGACGCCTGGACCCAGGTCGGCCGGGAGGCGCGACGGGTGGCGCGGGTTACCGGCGCGGCGTGGCTGTGCCGCCCTGGCTGCGGCTCGAAGCGGGCAACGGCACGCCGCACGGAGGCGCGAACGGTGGCGTCGATGGGGGTGCGCGCAGGGGATCGCAGGTCTCGCGGGCCGGGCTGGAGGGTCGGCTCCGTCCGTGCCTGCGGCACGACGGGCTCGTCGGCATTCCCGCTGGCGGCCCGCTCGGCAACGCGCAAGGAGCGTCGGGTGACCGGCGGCTGTGCTGACGCCATGTGCTCGAGTCCTCGCGCGCGGCTCCGGCCGTCCGGATGAGCGGCAGGGGTCTGACACTGAAGGCTTCGGGACGACCAGCCGCGAGGCTGAGGAAGCACCCGGGTGAAGTTCCCGGACCTTCACCGCAAATGCGCCGATGTCCGGCCATCAGCTGGTGCGACGAGACCGCCGAGCGTTGCAGCCGCGGGTCATGGATCCGGCTTCTCCGCAGATGTCCGGTACCGGGCGGCTTGAGGCGTTGCGCGTCACGGCACGACGCCGACGGGCCGGCTCCCCGGAAGAGGAACCGGCCCGTCGGGCGTGACGATCAGCTGCAGCCGCTCGTCGATCCGCAGCCCTCGCAGACGTAGCACGACCCCGAGGGGCGCATCTTGATCCCGCAGGACAGGCACAGCGGGGCGTCGGCGGTGCGGCCCTGCTTGAGCTCGAACAGCTCGGCGGAGGAGTGCACGGCAGGAGCCGGCTGCCCGCTGGTCTGCAGTGCTGCCGGTTCCACCGGCGAGGCCGGCTCGATGGACTCACCGACCTCTCCCTGATCCGGCTCCTCCTCGACGTAGGAGCCGGTCTCGAGCTGCCGGGCGCGCTCGGTAGCGGTGTAGATGCCGAGCGCGGAGCGAGTCTCGAACGGGAGGTAGTCAAGGGCAAGGCGCCGGAAGATGTAGTCCATCATCGACTGCGCCATCCGGATGTCCGGGTCGTCGGTCATCCCGGCCGGCTCGAACCGCATGTTCGTGAACTTCTCCACGTACGTCTCCAGCGGCACGCCGTACTGCAGTGCCACCGACACCGCGATCGAGAACGCGTCCATCACGCCGGCGAGAGTCGACCCCTGCTTGCCGAGCTTGAGGAACACCTCACCGAGGCCGTCACCGGGGTAGGACCCGGCGGTGATGTACCCGTCGGCGCCGGCCACCTTGAAGGAGGTCGTCACCGAGGTGCGCTGGCGCGGGAGCCGCTTGCGGACGGCCCTGGCCGGAGCGGCCCCGGTCGTCGACGCCGCCGGTGCCGGGACGGACGTGGCAGAGGTGGACCCGCCGGACAGCGGCTGGCCCACCTTGCAGTTGTCGCGGTAGACGGCCAGCGCCTTGATGCCCATCTTCCAGGCCTTGAAGTAGATCTCCTCGATCTCCTCGACGGTGGCCGACTCGGGCATGTTGACGGTCTTGGAGATCGCCCCGGAGATGAACGGCTTGACCGCCGCCATCATCCGCACATGACCGAGCGGGGAGATCGCCCGCTCGCCGACTGCGCAGTCGAACACGTCGTAGTGCTCCGGGCGCAGACCCGGTGCGTCGACGACGTGGCCGCGGGAGGCGATGTACTCCACGATCGCCTCGATGGTCTCCTCGGTGTACCCGAAGCGGCGCAGGGCGCGGGGGACGGTCTGGTTGACGATCTGCATCGACCCGCCACCGACCAGCTTCTTGAACTTGACAAGGGAGAAGTCCGGCTCGATGCCCGTGGTGTCGCAGTCCATCATGAAGCCGATGGTGCCGGTGGGGGCGAGCACCGAGGCCTGGGCGTTGCGCCAGCCCAGCTTCTCGCCGATCCGGTTGCCGTCGGTCCACACCCGGGTGGCCGCGACGTGCAGCTCGGCGTCCATCGCCCCGAAGGTCCGGATGTCGTCGTTGGCGGCGGCGTGCTTGCGCATCACGCGCCGGTGCGCGGTGGCGTTGCGTCGGTAGCCGTCGTACGGCCCGACGACGCCGGCCAGCTCGGCCGAGCGCTTGTAGGCGGTCCCCGTCATCAGCGAGGTGATGGTCGCGGCGAGTGCCCGGCCGCCCTCGGAGTCGTAGCCGTGGCCGGTCGCCATGAGGAGTGCACCGAGGTTGGCGTACCCGATACCGAGCTGGCGGTAGGCGCGCGTCGTCGCCCCGATCGCCTCCGTGGGGAAGTCGGCGAAGCAGATCGAGATGTCCATCGCCGTGATGACCAGCTCGACTGCCTTCTCGAAGCTCCGGACGTCGAAGGTCTCGTCGTCCCGCAGGAAGCTCATCAGGTTGAGCGAGGCGAGGTTGCACGAGGAATTGTCCAGGTGCATGTACTCCGAGCAGGGGTTGGAGGCCGTGATGCGCCCGGCCTCGGGGCTGGTGTGCCAGTCGTTGATCGTGCTGTCGTACTGCAGACCCGGGTCGGCGCACTCCCAGGCCGCTGTGGAGATCTTGCGGAACAGCTCCCGAGCGTCGACGGTTTCCACCACCGAGCCGTCGGCGCGGGCGCGCAGCCCGAAGGTGCCGCCGTTCTCGACCGCCTGCATGAACTCGTCGTTGACCCGGACGGAGTTGTTGGCGTTCTGGTACTGCACGGACACGATGTCCTTGCCGCCGAGGTCCATGTCGAAGCCGGCCTCGCGCAGCGCCCGGATCTTGTCCTCCTCGCGGGCCTTGGTCTGGACGAACTGCTCGATGTCCGGGTGGTCGACGTCCAGGACCACCATCTTCGCTGCGCGCCGGGTCGCGCCGCCGGACTTGATGGTCCCGGCGGATGCGTCCGCACCCCGCATGAAGGAGATCGGGCCGCTGGCCGTGCCGCCGGAGGAGAGCAGCTCCTTGGAGGACCGGATGCGCGAGAGGTTGAGCCCGGCGCCCGAGCCGCCCTTGAAGATCATCCCCTCCTCGCGGTACCAGTTCAGGATCGAGTCCATCGTGTCCTCGACCGACAGGATGAAGCAGGCGCTCACCTG
>Ga0209746_1001470_pt1 | contig 11308 bp, 9 predicted proteins | sample BarGraNGADG00211_3_FD_184496 | JGI IMG/M metagenome (GOLD analysis project Ga0209746, IMG submission 184496) | Arctic peat soil microbial communities from Barrow, Alaska - Barrow Graham LP Ref core NGADG0011-211 (SPAdes) (version 2) | ecosystem: Environmental > Terrestrial > Soil > Wetlands >...
TATCCGAGTTTCTTGATGCAATACCCAGCGAGGATGCGGCAAAACACCCTTATCCTCGCACTACGAAATCAACCCCTTGTTTTTCTAACCAACTCAATATAGAATATATGTGCTATTATAGCGATTTTTGATCGCATGGCAAGTAAAAAATGACAAATAATTCGCTCTTTAACAACCGAATACCATAATTAATTTCGTGCAACTGCTGCAAATCTGCAAATCTGCAAACGTCGCCCCTTTTCAACCAACCTTCCCCTCAAGGGGGCTTGGAATAACTTGCGGCGCTGTTTATGCTTACAAGGGACAAGATAAACGCAGTGCATCCTATCCGTTATTTTGATGGCAATTCCCGGCGAGGATGCGGCAAACGCAGCCCTTATCCTCGCCCTACGAATGGATAAGAACCCCTTCCCCGTTTCACGGTTTGCTATCAGCCAAATTTAACCTGGGAGAGCAGGGTTCATTTGCATTTTCTGGAAGATGCTTCGCGGGCTCAGAATGACAAGATTTACGAGAATCTGAGGAAGAAAAGAATAACCAACTTCTATAACTTTAATAATGTAAAACCAAATGCCATTCCAGCCAGTTTTTTGCAGGCCGAACCCTGCTAAAATAGTCGCATGCAACTCAAACTCTCCGTACTTGTGCTCGGCCCCATCCAAAACAATGTCTTTTTCCTGATTGACGAGGAAACCAAAGATTGCGTCATCGTCGACCCCAGCTTCGACACTGAAAAACAGCTCAAATACATTCAGGAAAACCAGCTAAATCTAAAGCAAATCTGGGTTACGCACGGCCATTATGACCATTTTATTGGTGCGCCAGCCCTGAGCAAAGCCATTCAGCCGCAGCCTTTGTTTGCTATGAACCAGGTAAGTTACGACTATGCTTCCTCTCAGGATTTGCAGCATCGCTATGGAACAGGCATCGAAAAACTGCCCGAGTTGGACCTGCCTGTCAATCAGGGCGATCTGCTTTCCATTAGCTCCGACTCTCTGGAAAAGATTATTGAAGTACGCGAGGTTCCCGGCCACTGCCCTGGTTCGGTCATTTTCTACTGCCAAAAGGGCAACTTTGCCATCGTTGGTGATGCCATCTTCCGCGGTTCCATCGGCCGCACCGACCTGGAAGGCAGCGATGAAGCCCTGCTGCTGCGCTCCATCCGCGAGCGAATCTTTACTCTGCCGCCTGAAACCGTGCTCTTCCCCGGCCATGGCCCTCAAACAACAGTTGCCTTCGAGCATAAAAACAACCCCTTCTTTACATAGATTTTCCAAAACCTGCAACGAAAACTCGCCGAATCCCACAACAGAAACCGGCCGATTCACACAACAAAAAGAGGCTGACGATAAATATCGCCAGCCTCATCTGTACCCATTAAATATTGACTACTTGGCGTAACTCACTGCCCGGGTCTCACGGATAACCGTCACCAGAATTTGCCCTGGATACTGCATCTTCTCTTCAATTTCGGTAGCGATATCCTTGGCAATCTCATGCGCAGCCAGATCGTCAATCTCGTCTGGCTTGACAATGATACGCACTTCGCGCCCGGCCTGGATGGCAAAGCTTTGTTCCACACCGGTGTGTGCGTTGGCAATTTCCTCAAGGGATTTCAAGCGCTTGATGTACTGTTCCAAATCTTCGCGGCGTGCGCCTGGGCGGGCACCGGAGATGGCATCAGCAGCTTCAACAATTACCGCTTCCACAGAGCTCTGGTCCACTTCATGATGATGGGAGGCGATGGCGTTGCAGATTTTTAGGCTAACACCATGGCGTTTGGCAAATTCCGCGCCAATGACGGCGTGAGTGCCTTCCGTATTATGGTCCATGGCTTTTCCAAGGTCGTGCAGCAGCGCGCCAGCTTTGGCCACTTCCACATCCGCGCCCAGTTCAGAGGCAATTACTGAGGCAATGCGCGAGGTTTCTACAGCATGCGCAAGTTTGTTCTGCCCGTATGAAGTACGGAACTTGAGCCGGCCGAGCTTCTTGAGAATTTCAGGGTGCAGGCCGTGCACATTGGCTTCGTAAGCAGCATCCGCGCCAGCTTTGGCAATATCTTCATCCATCAGGGCAGTTTCTTCGGCTAAAATCTTTTCGATGTAAGCGGGATGGATACGGCCGTCCACAACCAGACGGGTAAGTGTTCGGCGGGCAATCTCACGGCGGACCGAGTCAAAACAAGAAATGGTAACCGCTTCGGGGGTATCGTCCACAATCACGTCCACTCCGGCAACTTGCTCGAAGGAGCGGATGTTGCGGCCATTGCGGCCAACGATGCGGCCCTTCATTTCTTCGTTGGGCAATTCCACCAGTGAGGTGGTTACTTCGGCGACCTTGTCAGATGCAACACGCTGGATGGCATCAGCAATCAATTCGCGGGCTTTTTGTTGGCCTTCTTCGCGGGCTTCGGCCTCAATCTGGCGAATAATGCGGGCCATGTCATCGCGGGAAGTCTTTTCAACTTCAGCTAAAAGCTGGGCTTTGGCGTCTTCCGTAGTCAGTTCGGCTACCTTTTGAAGTTCTTGCATTTTTTGTTCATAGATAGTATCGATGTCGTTGGTTTTCTTGTCCAGGGCCGATTGCCGGCGGTTGAGGTTGGCTTCGCGCTGTTGGATGGAATCAAAGCGGCGGTCCAGTTCTTCACGGCGCTTGACCAGGCGGTCATCCTCGCGGGTGAGCTCGGTGCGTCTGCGCTGAATGTCATTTTCCGCCTCGCGGGTCATCTTGAGGGCAGAGTCTGTGGCATCCAGTTCAACCTGTTTGGCTCGTTCTTCAACCTGGTTGAAAATATCTTTGGCAGTAAGCTGGTTTTTTTCCTGCTCTGCCCGTAGTCTGGAGCGGGCGCTTAGATAGCCCACCACCAAACCAAGCACAATTCCGATGATCGCCGCCAGTACCCACAACAGGGGGTTGCCCTGCGGTCCGAGTGGCGCGCTAAATAGGGTGTAGTTCATGGTGTCAAATGCTCCGTTTTATCATTTATCTTGTTCTAAATTTAGCCATAATTGTTTGCTGGCAGCCTTGGCTGCTTCAAAATTAAATCCGCGTCTGGCCAGGGCTGCCCCAAGCTTCAACATAAATTCTTTCTGGTCCAACCTGGCATAGCGCCCGGCAAGTTTGTGCCCTGCTTCCAAGGCCAAAGCATCCTCATCCAGTTGGGCATTCACCAGGGCTTCGTCAGCAGTTTCCCGGTCAATGCCTTTCCGCAGCAGCTCGAAACGAATCTGTTTCCCGCTGCGAGGGCGAAATGCCACCCGATTGTTAATCCAATCTTCGGCAAAGCGTTGGTCGTTGAGATAACCTTCATCTTGTAAACGTGCGTTCACCAGAGTAATCTGATCTGGTGCGTACCCTTTATCCTGCAGGAAGCGTTCCAGTTCCTGAGCGGAACGAGCCCTGTAACTGAGCAGGTGCAGAGCACGCCGATAAGCGGTCTCAAGCACATCTTTTTGTTGCAATCTGGTGATGTCTTCGGGGGAGAGGGTCTGGCCTTCGTGAAGCCAGATAGCGGTGAGGCGATCCAATGAAAAAGCGTATTCCCCATCCAAATGGATATTCAAACGCTCTTTATGCCGCTTCTGCGGTTCGATGGCAGAAATTTTCCGATCGACACGCATCAAAAAGCCACTCTTTCCACTGCGGCTTCGGAAGGATCTTAGGGGCTTGATGGGTGAGCGCCCGGAGGATTATCGGTCTTCTTAGTTAACTTGCGTTACGTAGACAAATCCTCATTTACATATGCTCCATGAGGAGCATTTATCAAAACCATCATCCGGAAATTCCGGTAAGTAAATCCAAACCAAACCTTTTCAGGTAATCAACCGCAGAAAACCAAAAACTGCAACAATAAAATGTTAAAGAAATTATACACGAAATATTCATCCAGTCCCAATCCAATTGCGCATAACCGCCGACCGGGATGCAGGGCCCCCCGGTTATTGCAGCGTTCTTGCTTTGACGCTGTAGAGCCCGCCGATAATTTGGTGTAGACTCATGCTAAAATTAATACATGACTCCTGATAACGTTAATGTAAAATCAGTTCCCAACGAGCCCTACAGCCAACAGGTGCACCGCAAGGAATCTTTCTGGCAAATTACTTTTCCCATCCTTCTGGCATCAGTACTTCTATTAGTTTTTCTTATCCTTGTACTTGTCTTTTCAAGTGGATTTGGGGACAATCTGACTAGTATTGGGGCAGCAGCAGCCATTTTTGTAATCCTGCCGCATTTTTTGGGCTTGCTTATCTGGCTGGCCATCCTGATTGCTCTGGCATTTGGGATTAATGTGCTCAAGAAGAAATTACCCGGCCATGGGGCATTGATCCTGAGTTATTTACATCAAATTCAAATCGGCTCACATCGAGTCAGCAATCTGGCAGCCCAGCCGAGTATCAAAATTGCCTCGAAAGTTGCCCAGCTCAAACAAATTATTACCAGTCTCCAAACGAGACTCAGATAAGGACAAGATGAACAAAACCGTCAAAATTATCACGTTGGTATTGGGGTCGGCATTGGGAACCTTCCTGGGGTACAGGATGGCCGAGTCATTTATTAGAGAATCTGAAAGTGCTCAAAGCCAATTACCCATTACCGCCTCTCAAGGTCTGAAACTAGGCCTGACCACACTCGGTGTTTTCAAACAACTTTCCAGCATCAGTAAAGACCGCGTCTAAACACTGGCAACGGAATTACCTTGTTTGAAATAGTCTTTTTAGGGACTTCTGCTTCAGCCCCCTCTATTAAGCGGGGGCTTTCTTCGCTTATCGTCAAACACGATGAACACCGCTTTATGGTGGATTGCGGTGAAGGAACCCAACGCCAAATCCTCAAATCCGGGGTTGGCTTCAAGCATCTCAACCACATTCTACTTACGCACGGTCACCTGGATCATATCCTGGGCCTGGCAGGCTTACTTTCCACTTTTATGCGCTGGGAAGCCATTGACGAAGTCAACATTTATGGCAGTTCCCATACCATGGAACGGGTTGAAGACCTGGTGACAGGCGTTGTTTTGCGGGGAGGGAAACCTACCATGGCCATCAACCTGCTCAATGTTTCTCCAGGCCTGATTTTCCAGGCTGACAACTTTAGCGTAACCGCTTTTCCGGTTGACCACCGTGGCTCCAGCTCACTGGGGTACCGCTTTGAAGAAACTTCGCGCCGTCCCTTCTTGCCTGAAAAAGCCGAAAGCCTTGGCATTCCACCTGGACCCTGGCGGCAACATCTAGTTGAGGGTAAACCGGCTTCTTTACCGGATGGACGGCTTATCGACCCGGACGATGTGCTTGGTGAAGAAAAACCTGGTACCTGCCTGGTAGTTGTGGGTGATGTAGGTCGGCCGGAGAAGCTCATGGACTTTATCAGAGGGGCCGACACACTGGTGATTGAGGCTACCTATTTAAAAGAAGAAGTCCAACTGGCAGCGGAGTTTGGTCATTCCACAGCCGAAAGTGTTGCCCACCTGGCTGTTGATGCAGGCATAGGCAACCTTATCATGACGCACGTATCTCGCCGTTACAAAGACGAGAGCGTAAACGTCGAAGCCCAGGCCATCTTCCCCAACGCCATCCTGGCTCGTGATTTTGACGTTTTCCAGGTTAAGCACTAAACTGGCACTAAGCTGGCCGCAAATCCTGATAATTGAATCATGTTAGAATCTCAGCCGTGTCTCCTGAATTTAAACTCATTTTAGCTTCCGGTTCCCCTCGTCGAAAAGAGCTCTTAACACTGCTCGGATTGCCTTTTGAGGTCCAACCAGGCCAAACTGATGAGTCTGAACAGGACGGGGAAGAACCGCTGAACTACGTAAGAAGAATGGCGGTAGAAAAAGGCAAGGCCTACTCCCAAACAGAAAATAGATGGGTGCTCTCCGCGGATACTATTGTCGAACAGGATAGCCGAGTCATTGGAAAACCGAAAGATTTTGCCGAAGCAGAGGAAATCCTCAAGGCTTTACGGGCAAAAGACCACCAGGTTTTCACGGCACTGAACGTATCCCACAATGGACAGTCGCGCAGTTCTTATTGCCAGACTACGGTGAGCATGCGTGCCTATAGCGACGAAGAAATTGAAAGCTACATCCACACCAACAGTCCGATGGATAAAGCGGGTGGATACGCCATTCAGGATGCCGCCTTTCATCCCGTCAGCAGCCTTGAAGGTTGTTGGGCAAACGTGATGGGCTTGCCGCTCTGCCACCTTTACAAACTGATGCAGCAATCTGAACTTGAGCCTATACCTGGCATTGCTGACTGCTGTCAAAACTACCTGGGGATTGTGTGCCCGGTCTTTGCTGAAATATTAAATGAGGCCTGAAATGAAAAAGCCTTTACTCGTTTTGCTGACAGTGATGTTCCTCCTGGGAGCCTGTGCCAAAACCACGCCTACACCACAGACTACCCCAACAGAAATTGTTGCAACAGCCCTGCCTACACCCATTGTTGATGTCACCTCCAAGTATGCTGAGGTTGATGAGGTTGTACGCACCTATTTGGCCGCCTGGAAAGCCGAACATTACCCAGACATGTACTCGATGCTCACCCAGGAAACCAGGAGCGGGCTGACTGAAGAAGCTTTTGAGCAGCGTCACCGCAACGCATACGATGCCATGACCATCAAAGCCATGGAAATTGAGCAACTTTCCAGCATTGTCAGCCCGGGTGTTTCCGCCCAGGTTGCCCTCAAAATCAAATATGCCACTAATCTCTTTGGCAATCTTGATCGTGCCGCACTGATGGACCTGGCCTTTGAGAGCGATGGCTGGAAGGTTAAGTGGAACGATGGCATGCTCATGAATGAGCTAAAGGATGGCAGCACCCTTTATGTGGATTACCAGGTTCCTGCCCGCGGCAATATTTATGACAACAATGGCTATGCCCTGGTTTCGCAGAGTGAAGCGGTTTCTTTGGGGGTTGTGCCAGGCCGCATTGACGCGGGCACCGAAGGTGAAATGCTTAGCCTTCTTTCCACGCTCACCGGTTATGACACCGATATTATCAAGGCCATGTATGCAAGTGCAAACCCTGATTGGTACATTGCTATTGGCGATGTGTCCGCTGCTGAAGCTCAGAAGTACTCAGGCCAGCTCAATGCGTTTGCAGGGATTGTAGTTAACTCCTTCAAGGCACGTTACTATGTAGATAACGGCCTTGCTCCGCATGCAATAGGATACGTCCAGCCGATTTTCGCGGAGGACCTCGAATACTACAAGCGCCTCGGTTACCGGGGTGACGAAAAAATTGGCAATAGCGGCCTTGAACTGTGGGGTGAACGCTACCTTGCTGGTGAGCACGGGGCAACGCTATATGTGAAGGACCCGGCTGGCAAGACCGTTACCATGCTTGCCCAAAAAGAACTGGCACCCGCCAATTCCATCACCACCACTTTGGATGCCCGCTTGCAGTATCTATTGCAAAGCTCGATGGGCGAGAATCGGGGTGCCATTGTGGTTATGGAGCGTGATACCGGCCGCATCCTGGCAATTGCGTCCAATCCATCCTTCAACCCCAACATCTTTGAGCCAACCAACGAGAACAGCAGCGACCTCACCCGGGTCTTTAATGACCCTGCCAAACCGCTCCTTAACCGTGCTACCCAGGGTGTTTACCCGCTCGGTTCGATCTTCAAGCCCATTACGATGGCGGCAGCGCTGCAAACAGGTGTTTTCCAAAAAGATACGAACTATTATTGCGGTAGCGATTGGACGGAACTTCAGGGCTGGACCCTGTACGACTGGACCCGGTCGCACAATTTGCCCCCATCCGGCAATCTGACTCTGCAAAAAGGGCTGATGCGCTCCTGCAACCCATGGTTTTGGCATATTGGAAAAGTGCTCTGGGACGACGGGTATACCACTTCCATCTATGACGAAGCCAAAGGTTTCGGTCTCGGTGAAAAGACGGGTATTGAAATCGCTGAAGATGCTGGCAATCTGCCCAAGCCTCAGTCGATTGGCGATAATGTCCAATTGGCGATTGGCCAAAGCCAACTCCAATCTTCACCAATCCAGGTGGCCCGCTATATGGCTGCCATAGGCAATGGCGGAACCCTTTTCAAGCCCACTCTGGTTGAAAAAATAGTTCCCGTGGATGGTACAACCCCCATCTATATGTTTACCCCAACACCAAATGGTACCCTTCCAGTCACTGAGGAAAATCTGAATTCAATACAGCAGGCAATGGTATGGGTGGTCGCTGACAAAGATGGCACTGCTATCGATGTAACCCGTACGATGACAATCAACATCGCGGGCAAAACCGGGACCGCAGAAAACCCAATTGGCGATTCACATGCCTGGTTTGGCGGCTACACCTGGCTGAACGACCCCGCCAGACCTGATATCGCGATTGCAGTTGTACTTGAAAACGCCGGTGAAGGGTCCATGATGGCAGCCCCGCTCTTCCGCAGAGCAGTGGAACTGTACTTCAATAACTATGATATTTCTGGTTATCTCATGCCTTGGGAAGACCGTCCCTATCATCTATATCAACCTCAAGCAACTACGGAATAAGCCCTCCAGGGGCAGGCTCAGCTTCCATGTCAGAATATCTTCCAGGTTTGATCATCCGCTCCCAGGCCGGTTTTATGACTGTCCACACTGAGAATGGAGAATATACCTGCCGGGTGCGCGGAAAACTGCGCCGAGGCAGAGCCGGCGGAGATTTGGCGGCGGTTGGTGACCGGGTGCTCATCGAACCTCAAGGGGACATGACAGGGACGATTGCCAAGGTCCAGCCGCGAACATCCGTACTCTCCCGGGCGCTTTCCGGGGTTAATTACAGTTATCAGCAGGTCATCCTGGCCAATGCCGACCAAATCCTGATTGTTTTTGCTTGTCTTCAACCCGAGCCTCACTTGCGGATGTTGGATCGCTTCCTGATTGTGGCTGAACGGGCGCACATCCCCGCCGTTATTGTGGTAACTAAATTGGACCTGACCACGCAAGCATTTGCAGAATCCATTTTTGGGATTTACGAAAAACTTGCCTATCCGGTAGTTTATACCTCTGCCAAATCGAATGAGGGTATTGAAAGTCTCGAAACATTCCTCCCGGGAAAGATTTCCAGCTTTGCAGGACCCTCTGGAGTGGGCAAAACTTCGCTCCTGCAAAAAATCCTGCCTAATTTACATCTGCTGGTGGGTGAGGTTGGCTTGGGTGCCCAAGGAAAAGGGCGACATACCACCCAGGTGCGCCAGTTGTACCCGCTGGAGGGCGGCGGTTGGTTGGCTGATACCACCGGTATGCGTACGCTTGCGCTCTGGGACATCAACGGTGAAGAACTGGATGCTTACTTCCGTGAAATCGCCCCCCTGGTAGCGGATTGCCAATTTAATGATTGCACGCACAGCCACGAACCCGGGTGTGCCGTCCGCAAGGCAGTGGATGCGGGCCAAATTGCCCAGACACGCTATGATTCTTACCTGCGCCTTCGCTTCGGTGATAAACGCAGCCTGGAAGAAGATATCTCCCTGTTTTATGATGAGGAATGACGTGAAGAAATTACTTTTCGCCCGCTTTTTGCCGGCCAGTCTGCTTTTGCTTGCCTTGATTTTGAATGCCTGCAACCCGACCCCTGCCGCAACAATACTGGCGCCAACCGCCACTCAGCCATTGCCACAAGCTAGCTCCACACCGGAACCGACTGCTACCCCTGTGCCGCAGGTCATTAATATCTGCACCGCGGAGGAGCCTGAAAATCTTTTTCCTTATAGCGGTAGCGAAACGCCTTCACGCCGCACAATTCTAAGCGCTCTCAATGATGGACGATTTGAAAGCACATTTTCAGGTAATGGTTCTGGCTTACTGACTGCCTATCCGCAGTTTGGCGATATGATCAGCATTGTTCCCGTGGTGGTCGGTGCTGGCGCAGTAATTGTGGATGCCTTTGGGGATGTGACCGTTCTGCAGAAAGGCAGCAAAGTTCGGCCGTACCCTAAATGCGAGGCGAATGATTGCGCGATTACTTGGGATGGTTCCAGCGAACTCAAGATGGACCAGGTGATTGTGAACTTTAAGCTGAACCCCGACGAAAAATGGTCCGATGGCAGCCCTTTGACTTCTGCGGATTACTTATTTCCTTACCAAATTATGCAGCAGGCAGGCCAACCAGGTGACCAAAAACGCCTGGAAGTCACCCAGTCGCTCACTGCCAAAGATGACTACACAGTTGAATGGAAAGGTCTGCCCGGGTTCGGAGGTATCGGTTTGGAGCAGTTTTTGCCTATTCCAATGCCAGTAAATCAACTTTCTATCTTGAAAGTAGAAAACCTGGGCACGAGCCCCTTCTACCGAGAGCAGATCCTGAGCTGGGGTCCATACCGGGTAAAGCTTTGGGAGCCGGGTGTTGGAATAACACTTGAGGCTAACCCCAATTATTACCGAAGTGCTGAGGGCTTACCGAAAATAAAGGCAGTCAAAATTCGTTTTATTTCTTACCAAAGCAAGGTGCTGGGTTTGCTGCAATCAGGCGAATGTGATGTTCTGGATTCTTCCTACAACTTCCTTTCCATGAAAACAACGGATTGGCAGCCTTACCTCACAACAACCGACTTCCACCTGGGCTTTGATAGCCAGGCAATGGAGTTGGTTTTTGGCATCCGCCCTGCTGCTTATGATGCCGATTACCAGGCAGCTATTGTAGAACGGCCGGATTGGTTTGGAGATGCACGCACGCGCGAAGCCATTAGCCTGGCCATCACGCAAGCGCAGTTTAATCAATCCGTTTATGCTCAGCACCTTCCTGAAACGGTAAAAGTATCTCCGGCCGGCATATTTGGCCCCCAAGTAAATTTAGAAACGCTACTGGATGAAGCCGGTTGGAAATTAACAGGCGGTGTTAGGGTTGCTCAGGGGATGGCAGGAGTCAAGGATGGTACCTCTTTTAAGGTGACCCTGCTTACCAGCCAAAGCCAGGCAGACCAGGAAATCAGCACCCTGGTTGTGAGCGCGCTGGCCGGTGTGGGGGTTGAGGTCTCAGTCAGTCCTTTGCCATTGGAACAACTTTACGCACCCGGGCCCGAAGGACCGCTATTTGGCCGTAACTTTGAGATGGCATTGGTTTCCTGGCAATCTGACCCGGTAAACCGCTGCGCCACTTATATGTCAAAAGCGATTCCTTCCGCCTCTAACCATTGGATTGGCACCAATCTGGCTGGCCTGGACGATGAGGCTTTTGATCTGGCTTGCGGCGCCAATTTGGTCAGCTTTGAGCCTACCAGCAGTACAAACGCAGGAGCCCGCTGCGTGGGCATATGCACAATCTTTTTACTGCAAAGCCCTTCGGTGGTCGCGATTGACCGCATGAAT
>Ga0209746_1001475_pt1 | contig 11285 bp, 7 predicted proteins | sample BarGraNGADG00211_3_FD_184496 | JGI IMG/M metagenome (GOLD analysis project Ga0209746, IMG submission 184496) | Arctic peat soil microbial communities from Barrow, Alaska - Barrow Graham LP Ref core NGADG0011-211 (SPAdes) (version 2) | ecosystem: Environmental > Terrestrial > Soil > Wetlands >...
ATCGGCATGAGTTGTTCGATGAAGCGTTCCAGGCCGAGTTGGCGCAAGGATATGGCGACAGTGCGCTGGGGCAGCCGCCGGTGGCGCCAGCGCAGTTGGCGCTGGCAATCATCCTGCAAGCCTACATCGGCGTGTCGGATGACGAGGTGATTGAAGTGGCGGTGATGGACCGGCGCTGGCGGCTAGTGTTGGATTGTCTGGATTACGAAACGCCGCCCTTCAGTAAGGGCACGCTGGTGGGCTATCGGAAGCGTCTGATCGCGCAGGACTGGGATCACCGATTGATCGAGCGCACCGTTGAGGTGGCGGCCCGGCATCATGTCTTCGGGGCGCGCCAACTGCGGGCGGCACTGGATTCCAGCCCCTTGTGGGGCGCTGGGCGGGTCGAAGAGACGTAAAACCTCCTGGGCCACGCTCTGCGCAAGGCACTGAGCGTGATTGCCCGCCAGCAGGGGCGGGGGCTGGGGGGGGTGGCGCAGGGAGCGGGAGCCGACGTGCTGAGCGGGAGCAGTCAGAAAGCGGCTCTGGATCTGGACTGGGATGACCGCGCCGAGCGGGAGCGGGCCTTGGTACTGATCCTGGCCACCCTCGAGGCCGTCGAAACCTACGCCGGAGAGCAGGTTGTGCACGACAAGACGACCGAGACGATCGCCGCCAGCTTGGCGACAGCTCGGCAGGTGCAGGCGCAAGACGTGACTACCAGCGAGCACGGTCAGCCCGTAGGTGGGCCAACACCTCCTTGTTGTCTCCGTGAAAGAGCAGCCCGCCCCTGGGATAGCTTGCCGGCCCATCGGCCCAAAGCTCGCCCTCCCGACTGGCCGCATCGCCTGTCGGGTCATACGTTTCGACGTGTTGGGCCGGGTAGGCCGTGACCTGCGTTAGCCGGCGCTTGCCGACCCAGGTGAGCATCGGGCGGCCCTTGGCCTTGGCTATCGCAATATTCTGGCTCGTTGGCATCCTTGAAGCCCCCATGAGCTAGTTCTGGTCAGGCGATGCGGCGTAGATGATAAGTCGTGGGGGTTTGATTCACCTGAAACACTTCCCAACCTCTGCCACATAGCTGTCCCACCAGCCATAACGCTATCACAGGACCATGAGATTCCAGGTCTGTAACACGATACCACCAGGGCCCGGACAGGTTTAATTCGCCAAGCCACCAACTCTTTATCATGGCCCTCGGCACGAGCTCTCCTAGCTCCTGTAGGACTACAGCTACCTCGGCGGGGTCTGTCGTTTCGACAGAAAGGTCCGACCCTGCATGGATACACATGTAAGCCGATGTGTGCACGTTACCCTCCTCAGACTGTCCCTTCTACGAACTGGCGGGCGCTTTTCGTTTGGTCGTGACCTCTAGATTGGCGTCGCTTGCCTCATCCCGCAGCGGTGTGCCGCGCCAGGATGTCGAGGATCTCTCCCGGCTGCATCGCCACGTCCCAGCGCCAGCGCCCAAAGCCGCCTTGGGTGTTGACGGCCTGCACCCATTCGTCCAGGTAACGGCGCTTGACGCGGTCTTGTTCGGTATCCTGCCCCTTGGTTTCCAGGATGAGCATGTCGCCGGTCGCGAGACGGATAAGGAAGTCCGGGCGGTACTTGCGCACGACGCCCCGGTCGATGTAGAGCACCTCGAAGCCCAGGTGGTCGTTCTTGGCCCACGCCGTTACGTGAGGGCTTTCGTCCAGTTGGAAGGCGTCAGCGGCTTCCCAGGTGCTGTCGTACACGCAGACGTTGATGTGCGACTTCTTGGTGTACGCACAGGGCTTCCCGGTGTACCAGGTGCGCATCTCGCCTGTCGAACAGATGGGGTGGTCGCGGTCGAAGACCGGCTCCAGCCGCTCGGCGTTCTCGAAGCGGATGGCTTGCCCGATGTGCTGCACGACGCGCGTCATGTTGAGGGTGATGATGAGCCGGCGCGGCAGCTCGTCCTGGTAGAACAGCGGCGGGTAGATATCTATCTTGTCCGAGCGGATGAACTGCTCCACCAGCCGCACCAGTTGCGCCAGCAAGACTTCCCGGCTGCCGCGCCAGTCGTGCTGCATCTGGTCGTAGACATCGTGCGCGGTCTCGAAGATGATGCGCTGCGTGCGGAACTCCCGCGCCAGCCGCTCCAGCTCGATGCGGCCTATCTTCGTGACGTCCGGCTTGCCTTCCAAGACAGGGGCCAGCTCGGCCAGCTTCGCGGTCCGTGCGGCGTCCAGCACCAGTGGCGGCACGCGCGCCCAGTCCAGTGTCAAGGTCGGGCGGAAGACGTGCTCGATGCGCACGACGTTGGGCCAGCGGATCTCGAACTGCGTCTTCTCCGTGTCTGGCTCCACGGGAGTCTTGGGCATCGGGGGTGGTGGGGGGCCGTCGAGACCGCTCTCGTGCGGCAGGAAGGTGAACGGCACGCCGAAGATGTTCACGTACTCCGCCTCGAACAGGCCGCTTTCCTTGTCGACCTCGTAGCTGGTGCGGCGCAGGCCGCGGCCCACTACCTGCTCGCATAGCAGCTGGCTGGAGAAGGCGCGCAGCCCCATGATGTGGGTGACGGTTTTGGCATCCCAGCCCTCGCTGAGCATGCCCACCGAGATGACGTTCTGCACATGTTCGCCGGGCTGGCCCCTGCGCCCGACCGTGTCCACCGACTTGCGCAATAGCTCGGCCTGCTCCGCCTTGGTCAGGTTGCGGGCGGCGCTCGGAGCGCGTGCGACCTCCTCCTCTGCATCATTACCCACTTCCTCCGGCTCTTCGCCTGAGACTTCTTCTTGCGCTTCGGCGGCGGCCAGCACCTTCGAGTCGATGTGCAGGATGCGCGCCGGGTCGCACAGTTCGTCTATATGAATCTTGTGGTGGTCGAAGGCGTGCCTCACCCGCGCGGCGGTCTCGGTGCGATTGCAGACCGTGATCATGACGGGCGGCGTTGGCTGGCCCAGCGCGGCCCACGCACGCTGCGTCTCGCGCCAGTCGTAGCCCAGCATGGTGTAGCCGTTCAGCACCAGGTCCGGCAGCGGTTCCTCCGGCTCGGCCTTGCGGTTCAGGTCGTCCTTCACGTCCGGGTCATTGTAGATGTGATAAAGCCGCGACTTGTAGGTCTTGGCGTCCGGCACGGCGTCGTCGCGCACCACGACGCGCGGGGTCTTCACCAGCCCGGATTCGATCGCGTCGTTCAGCCCGAAGTCGCTGAGGATCCAGCCGAAGAGCGCTTCTTCGCTGCTCTTTTTGCCCGAAGGCATGAATGGGGTGGCCGAGAAGTCATAGCAGGTCAGGATGCCGCGCGTCTTGTTCAGCCGGTCAAGCCCGCCAATCCAGACGGTGGCCTCCTCGGCGCTGTACTTCAGGTCGCGCGCGCGCAAGTACTTGCCCTCGGCCTCGGCGTTGATACGCCAGGCGTGGTGGGCCTCGTCGTTGATGACGAGCAGGTTGTTGGCATTCGCCATCTCGCCCAGCACATCGCGCGTGTAGCGCTCGTCGCTGACCGGGCCGCGCTTGTCTACGCTGCGGCGGCGCTTCAGTTGTTCGACGCTTTCCCAGGCAAGCATGTGCCAGTTGCGCACCAGCACGCGGCCCTGGCGCAGCCGGTCGAACATATCCGAAGGGACGATGTTGAACGCAGCGTAGTAGTTGCCCTCGGCGGCAAGCTCCAGCACCTCCAGGCGCTTGCGCACCGTCAGACCAGGGGCGACCACCAGCACGTTCTTGGAGAAGCGCGGGTCCTGCGGGTACGCGACCTTGTTCAGGATCTGCCAGGCAATCGCCATCGCCATGACGAGGGTCTTGCCGGAGCCGGTCGCCATTTTGCAGCCGCGACGCAGGAACGCCCCACCGTCGCCGGGAATCTCGATGCCCACGCGCTCGGCCGCGGGTGCTTCGCTCAGCCAGATGAGGGTCTCGATGGCCTCTAACTGGCAGAAGTAGAAGCGGCGGTCCTCGAACGTCTCCGGGTCCTGCCAGTGTTCCAGCAGGCGCTTGCTGATGCTGGTGACGCCGGGATAGCCGGCCTCGCGCCACTGCCGGATGCGCGGGCGAATCTGGTTCACCAGCGGGATTTCCACGAAGATGCCGGGGTCATCGAAGGCTTTGGAACCGGCCGACGCCATGACATAGCCGGCCGGGCGGCGCCCACCTTCCAGCGAGAAGAGCTTGGTAACGGGGTCATAGTGCCAGTGGCGCTGCGGCTCCTGGTAGGGCGAGTTGACGATCAAGCGGTCGATGGTGGTCTGCGCCATCAGTCCAACCCCAGCACTTTCAGGCTCTCGATGCCGCGGTCGTCCACGATTTTCACGGCGCTGCGGCGGTGCGGGCCGGCCGCGAACGGCAGCGACACCGTGCCGCGATAGGCTTCAATCAGCTCCGTGTCTATGCCGGCCTTGAGGTTGCGCGCCAGGCGCGCCCAGCCCTCGTCGTCGCCGGCCAGCGGGAAGAAGACCTGGCGCGGGTAGAGGCTGCGCCCGTCGTAGTCGGTGTCCAGCAGCCAGACGGCAATCTTATCGGGCCCACCCGATTCCAGGTCGCCGGTCTTGGTATTGTAGTAGTCGAAGCCGTGCACCGAGACACGATACTTGCCCTTGTCGTCACCCTGGCCGATGCGCTCCACTGCCACATCCGGCTGGCCGATGAGCCAGAACGACTCATTGCTGGACCGCTTCTTCTTCAGGTCCTCGGTCAGCAGGTCGGCGTTCATCTGCGCCTTGAGCAACGTCACACCCGGCCATTTCGTCTCGTCGATGTCCTTGGCGGCCTCAGGGTCGAACTGGAAGGCGGCGAACAACACCAGTTTAGGCCGGGGGACGAGGTTCTGCGCTTCCTGGACGGCCTGCTCCACCTGGCGCTTGTCCAGCGGCGCGTGCTCCGAACCAAAGGAGATGGCTGCGCGCATGGGCGTATAGGCGGGGGCGTCTTCCCTCACCGAGTTGGCCCCTTCGGCGCTGGGGCGGGTCTCGCCGTCGGCGTGCAGCCAGCGGCAGCCGGGCAGCGTCTCCAGGCGGGCAAAGCGGATGTGCTGGCCCGCCTTGCCGCGGATACCGGTGCGCAGCAGCTCGTCGCGCCATTCCCCCTGGCGCAAGGTTTCGCCGGAGCGCGCGACCGAAGTATCGGCCATTTCTTGCCTGGCCTCGCTTCCAGCGGGAGAGGGGAGCAGGTCATCTACTGAAAGAACGATGGGGGCAGGAACGGCCTCGACGGTGAGCGGGCCGCTGACGCGCTTCTTGCCGGTGTCCACGTAGGGCTGGTCGTAGAGGGTCTCGGTTGCCGGTGGCTCATTGTTCGCGATAGATTTCAGGGTGACGTGGGGCACGGTCTTGTAACAGAAGCCGCTGCCCACTCCTTCCTCGGGGTGCGCCAGCTTGTAATAGTCATAGACCGCCGTCATCAAGCGCTGCTTGGCGAGAGTGAGGGCAACGCGCGAGGTGTCGCAGGTAATCCAGCGCCTGCCCCACTGCTCGGCCACGTAGGCAGTCGTGCCGCTGCCACAAGTCGGGTCGAACACCAGGTCGCCGGGGTCGGTGGTCATTAGGAGGCAACGCGATATTGCCATACCAGTAGTCTGGACGACGTACAACTTTTTGTCGCCGAATCCGCTGACGCCCGTATCTTCCCAGTAGTCCGTTATCGGCTGCACTGGATAGTCGTCGAGATATCTCACATATGTGAGAGTATTGCCAACGCCTACCAGCCTTCTCGCGCGAGCTAGTCTTTCGAGCCCATCTAATGTGGTGCTCCACATTCTTGTACTCTCAGGAAGGTATGACTTCCCCTCAAAGACGAATTGTGGTGGTTGCGTTAGCCCACGCGTTTGCGATGACGTTCCACTCAAGCGGTATATTCGCGAGTGGTCTGGCAGCAACGAAGGGTTCGCGAGTTCCTCCTTGGTCATGACCCGTCGAGTGCCATCTTTGAGTTGTACGAATCTATAGTTACCCGACCCACTCAAGCCGCCAAGTTTGCTCCTGAAAAGCTGGCGGTATTTGACTGTGTCCTTGTTCTTTGCATACCAGAGCAAGAAATCCACTGTGCTCGGAAGCAGTTTGTCGGTCTGACCGCTTGTTTTCGAGAAGACGACCAATCGACAGAAGTTATTCGCTCCAAACACTTCATCCATCAGCTCACGCACATGGTGCACATTCTCATCGCTTATTTGCACGAACACGCTGCCGCTCTCGCTCAGCAGCTCACGCGCCAATAGCAGCCGGTCGCGCAGATAGGTGAGGTAGGAATGGATGCCCAGCTCCCAGGTGTCGCGGAACGCGCGAATCTGCTCGGGCTCCGCGGTCAGGTCCTAGTCCTTGCCGTCCTTCACGTCGCGCTTGTTGACGAACGGCTGGAAGTTGGAGCCGTACTTGATGCCGTAGGGCGGGTCGATGTAGACCATCTGCACCTTGCCGGCCATGCCCTCCTTCTCCAGCAGACTGTTCATCACCAGCAGGCTGTCGCCCGCCGCCAGCCGGTTGCTCCAGCCGTGTTGGTGGCGGTAGAAGTCAATGGCATCCCGCATCGGAGGGTTCTCGGAGACGGTCTCGAACAGCGAGAGTTGCATCGCCGCGTCCGGGTCGGGTGCGCGGCGCACTGCCTCCACGATGGTCAGCGGGTCAATCCGCTCATGGACGTGCAGGGAAACGGTGGGGACCACAAACGAACTATGCTCGGCCTTGCCCGCCCATTGCAGTTGCGGGTCGAGGTGCGGGTCGTAGTTATACGTTCGCTTGCCGGCGTCGGGGTCGGTGTCCGGCGTTACGAGGCCGATGGGCGGGTTGTTGAGCCGCTCCTTGTCGGTGTGCTCGTAGGACTCGATGGGGCGTCCGTCGCTCTTCTTCTGGCGGGGCATGGCAACTCCTTTGGCGCGCGTCCGCGTTGCAGCACGGATTATGCCCCCTGCCGGCTGCCCTGTCAACCGGCGGCGAAGTCATGCCCCGGCAACCCTACTTCATGCCGCTGGTGCTGGTGCTGGAGAACTACTACGTCATCGAAGCGGCTGCCGTGCACGCGATCGTGCAGTTGATGCTGGACTATGTGCCATTCTCGGTTAGCATCCGCGTGATTGATCGGGAACCTTCATCCTGCTCGCCGGTTTTCTCCCCTTGAGGCGGTGTTGCGGGCCAGATTATTTGGATAATCGACGGCCTTATTGTTCGGTGCCTTGCGCCTCCCCGCTCGCCACCGTTTGATCCGGACGGAAATGCCCGGATCGTTACCAAACAATTCGGCTCGCAACAGGATGCGTAGGCGGCTCCACGGCAAATCACCTGGCGCGCGCTGGTAGTGGCTGTGCTCACGGTTGGAGGCAAAGCCACAAAGCGGGCAACAGGCTGCTGAGCAGGTACTGGCCATTATCAATGTAATCCCATCATCTTCGGCCGAATAGCCCTGAAGGGCGAGCCCCGGTACGTCGGGCAACAAGAGATCAATGAGCATCGGATCAAGTGTGCTCCAGAAAGCGGTGCGCGGCAGATGCCTGAGGCACTCATTCTATCCGATGCGGCAAGCCCATCCATTCATCAAAAGTGACGATGAACCTGACGTCCGACTCTTGAGAGAGTTTGGCGGATTGCTCTCACCTTCAGGGGTGGTGGCACGCGAGTACGGACTGCCAGCCGTGTTGGGCGTACCGAAAGTCATGCGCTTGCTTCAGGATGGCGATGAGATCGAGGTGGATGGAGCGCGAGGCGTGGTGAGGGTGAGATGAAATCCCAAACGTGCATTCTTGACAGCCAACCATTGTTGTGGTATAATATAGGTGGACGTCTACCCGTATTATAAAGCACTGAAATCGCACGATACAAAAAAGAAGCGCGAGATCGAATATTCAAGGATACCCGGCAAGTGCTGTTAGAAGCGGCGGCCCAAGAGTTCGGACGCCATGGCTACATTGGAGCCAACATCAATCACATTTCCCTGGCGGCTGGCTTGGCCAAAGGTACGATCTACAACTACTTTGAGAGCAAACGGGCGTTGATGCTGGCGCTGATCGACGAGATTGCCGCAGCACATTTCGAGTTTATCGCTGACCAGGTTTCTCAGGAGAGCAACGCGGTTCGTCGGTTGGAGCGTTTCTTCGAGGCGGGTTTCGATTGGGTGACCAACCACCTCGCCCAGACCAAGATGACATTTATTACTTTGAATGGTCCAGAAATAGAATTCAAACAATATATGTACCAAGCCTACCAACCCGTGCTCCAACTGGTTGGCAAAGACATCCTCGCTACTGGTATGGAGCAAGGAATTTTCCGCCAAGTGGAAGCCGCATCTACCGCGGGATTATTAATGACCATCTATTTGGGCAGTATTTCGTACCTTGATGAGCAAGGACGACTCTGGTTGGCTCCTAGCCAGGTCTCTGATTTTGTTTTAAGTGCGCTCCGGCAAGAAATACCGGCCAAGAAAGCGGGTTGACAATGAAATTCCTGGTGCTAGTCAGTAACGGTGTTTCACGAAAAAGTGTCCCGATCTTCGTTGGGACGCTATTTAAATTTTGGGGTGTGTGTTTTATGGTTGATCTATGTCTACGCCAACTTTAGCCACTAAACTTTATATCCCCCTACCTCGGCCTAAAGTTGTCCTCCGCCCACGCCTGATCGAGCGGCTGAACGAGGGTCTGCACGGCAAACTGACCCTCATCTCTGCCCCCGCCGGCTTTGGCAAAACCAAGCTGGTCAGCGAATGGGTTGCCGGTGGCCAGCGCCTCGAACCCAAGGTTCGCGTCGCCTGGCTGTCACTGGACGCAGGGGATAGCGACCCCGCCCGCTTTCTGACTTACCTCGTGGCGGCTTTGCAGACAGTTGTGGCGAATATTGGAGCAGGGATGTTGGGTGTACTCCAAGCCCCTCAGCCACCGCCCAGCGAAGTTATTCTGACGGCCCTGCTCAATGAAATTGCCGCCATCCCGCATTATTTTGTCCTCATCCTGGACGATTATCATGCGATTGATTCCAAATCGGTTGACAATGCCCTCACCTTTCTGCTCGAGCACCTGCCGCCACAGATGCACCTGCTCATTGCCACGCGTGAGGATCCGCATCTCCCCCTGGCCCGGTTACGCGCCCGGGGCCAATTGACCGAGCTGCGCGCCGCCAACTTGCGGTTTACGCCCGCCGAAGCCGCCGAATTCCTCAACCAGGTGATGGGCCTGAACCTTTCGGTAGAAGACATCGCCGCGCTGGAAAATCGCACCGAAGGCTGGATTGCCGGTCTGCAATTAGCCGCGCTTTCAATGCAGGGACATAAAGACACCACCAGCTTCATCAAATCTTTCACCGGCAGCCACCATTTCGTGCTGGACTATCTGGTTGAAGAGGTTCTGGGACAGCAATCCGAAAGCGTCCGGACTTTCTTGCTGCGCACATCGATCCTCGGCCGCCTGTGCGGCCCCCTTTGTGACGCTCTTCTGCAGGGGGACGGTAGTCCCACCCCATCTGCTTCCGGGCAAGAAACCCTGGAATATCTCGAACACGCCAACCTGTTCATCGTCCCACTAGACAACGAGCGGCGTTGGTACCGCTATCACCATCTCTTTGCGGATTTGCTGCGGCAGCGGCTGCACGCGCTTTATCCGCACCAGCCCGACAGCGTGGCCCAATACCACATCCGTGCCAGTCAGTGGTACGAAGACAATGCCCTGCAGATCGAAGCCTTCCGCCATGCGGCTGCCGCCAATGACATTGAACGCGCCGAGCGGCTGATTAAGGGAGGGGGGATACCCCTGCACTCACTCGCCGCGGTGACCGCCATCATCGACTGGCTGGATTCGCTGCCAAAGACCGTATTGGATGCCAGGCCCTGGTTGTGGGTAAGGTCTGGCACGTAGATGCTTATGGCCGGACAGACAACCGGTGTCGAAGAGAAACTACAAGCGGCTGAGGCTGCTTTAGCTGCCGCCATGCAAAATGCCGATCTGGATGACAAGGTCCGCGACCTGATTGGACAAATTGCCAGTGTAAGAGCCACGTTGGCGATCCTCCGATACGAGCCGGAAGCCGCGATCAGCCAGTCGCGCCGCGCCCTCGAGTACCTGCACCCCGATAACCTGCCATCCCGCAGTAGAGCTATCTGGACGCTGGGGTTTGCTTACCAACTCCATGGGGACCGTGCCGCGGCCCGTCAGGTCTATAGTGAAGCCATAGCTATCCGACAGACGTCCGGGAATATCTACCACACTGTTTTGGCTACAACCGGCTTGGGCCAAATACAGGAATCTGATAACCAGCTTTATCAGGCGGCCGAAACCTACCGGCGCTCCCTGCAACTGCTGAGTGATCAGGGACCTCCGAATGCCAGCGAAGAGTATATTGGCCTGGCCCGTATCTGCTATGAGTGGAACGACCTGGACACCGCCGAGCAGTACGGGCGGCAGAGCGTCGAACTGGCGCGGCAGTATGATCGCGCGGTTGACAGATTCATCGTCTGCGAAGTGTTCCTGGCCCGCTTGAAACTGGCCCGGGGCGATGTAGGCGGTGCAGCAGCAATGTTGGCGCAGGCGCAACAATCTGCACACCAGAGGGACTTCACCCTGCGGCTGCCGGAGATTGCCGCCGTCCAGGTCTTGACCCTGATTCGACAGGGCCAGGTAGTTGCAGCCGCTCAACTGGCCCGGCAATATGAACTCCCGCTCAGCCAGGCACGCGTGCTCATCGCCCAGAATGACCCATCCGCCGCGCTGGCAGTGCTGGAACCATTGCGCCAGCAAACGGAAGCCCGGGGTTGGGCGGATCAGCGGCTCAAGACGATGGTTCTACAGGCGGTTGCCCAGCACTTGGCGGGTGAAAAAGATAAGGCGGCGCAAGTATTGGGCGAAGCGTTGGCACTGGCAGAGCCGGGCGGCTTCATCCGTCTCTTTGTGGATGAAGGCGCCCCGATGGCTCAACTATTGCTCGAAGCAGCTTCTCATGGGGTTATGCCGGACTATATCGGTAAGTTGCTGGCCGTATTTGAAGCTGAGGAGCAGCCTGTCCTGGCAGGCCTGGCGGCCAGCCCAGGGAAGAGCGAAGGCAAACCTGATCTACCCCCTGCCCAGCTCCTTATCGAGCCATTAAGCCAACGCGAGTTAGTAGTACTACAACTCATCGCCCAGGGACTCTCGAATCGGGAGATTAGCGCGCGGCTTTTCCTCGCCCTGGACACAGTTAAAGGGCACAACCGCAGAATCTTCGACAAACTACAGGTTCAAAGACGTACCGAAGCGATAACCCGCGCCCGCGAGTTGGGTTTGTTGTAAGCGCAAGTGTCAGTATTCCTCAACCTTTATAGTGGATGCCAGAATCTGGACACGAAACGGGCCGGAATTAAGGTAGAATAACGGACATGCGAAAGCGATACAGCCC
>Ga0209746_1001476_pt1 | contig 11281 bp, 7 predicted proteins | sample BarGraNGADG00211_3_FD_184496 | JGI IMG/M metagenome (GOLD analysis project Ga0209746, IMG submission 184496) | Arctic peat soil microbial communities from Barrow, Alaska - Barrow Graham LP Ref core NGADG0011-211 (SPAdes) (version 2) | ecosystem: Environmental > Terrestrial > Soil > Wetlands >...
GCGGAAGCGAATAATAGCCTCCGGGAGGTGATATTCGTTGAAGGGATCCTCAAAGGTCTCGGAGCGCGCCGCCACCAACTGGTCAGACGGTACGGCAAACGGCAGCTTGACGATAACCAGCACCGAGAGAGCTTCGCCGGGAATATCCACCCCTTCCCAGAAGGAACGCGTCCCAAGCAGCACGGCGCGTTCAGAGATTTTGAAGGACTCGAGCAAAGCGTTTGGAGAGGCACCCTCACCCTGTTCGTAGACGGTGATGTCGCTTTGGGCTAGGGGCCCGCTAATATTTTTCGAAGTACGTTTTAACTGTGCGTAGGAGGTGAACAGCACCAAGGTCCGGCCACCGCTGGCCTTGCAGAGTTGGACGAGGGTCCGATCCAGTTGGCGCTGGTAATCCGGTGCGTTTGGTTCCGCAATATCATTGGCAATATAAAGCAAAGCTGAACCCTCGTAGTCGAAGGGAGAGCCAAGGGCCAATTCGGCGGCTTCGTCAGCAGACAGGGTGTTGCGGATGTAGCTGAATTCGCCGTGCGTAGTCAGAGTGGCAGAGGTGAGAATGACGCAACGCTTCTCATGCCAGAGATATTTTTCCACTAATGTGCCAACATGGATGGGGGCAGCGTTCAAAGCAATCCGGTTATTGTTGGGGTTGACTTCCACCCAGTAAACGTAATCGGCAGCGGGATCGGAAATCATCGAGCCGACCATGCTCTCGGCCTCATTCAACCGCCGATAGAGATTGCCCAGATTGCTGATCACATCTTCCAGTGATTCCACGCCATCCGAAAATAGTTCTGCCGCGCCTTTTTGGATTTCACCCAGGATGGTGATAAGTAGGGCGAGTGTTTCGCTGGCAGCGTCCCAGGAAATTTCCACAGCATCCCAGCCGGGTTGCGTACGCGTGGAAGGCAGGAGGCGTTCCTGGTAGCTGTAGGAACTGGTGGGCTGGCCCTCGCGCTGGAAGGCAACGAATTCAGCCAGGGCATCAAAGAAGATGCGCGTTTGTTCTTGCAGGCGATAGATTAAATCGGTGGCGCGTTCAACTTTTTGGTTCAATAATGCAAAATCCGACGGACGGATCTGGTTCCGCGTGGCAGCGAGGAAATGCCCCAAAATACCAGAACTGGAGCCGCCGGCTTCGCGGATCAGGCGTTCCATATCAAACTTGGTCAGGCGGAAAGAAAGGGCATCGGTGGTGGCAGCCTCCAAGTGGTGACCTTCATCTATGATGACATGCTCATATTCTGGCAAGACGCGGTTGCCGACAGCCACATCGGTCAGCAACAAAGCATGGTTGACAATAAGGAGGTGAGCGTTCAGCGAAGCCTGTTTGGCGTGGAAGAACGGGCAGGCTCCGCCGGTGCGTTCCAGGCAGGTCTCACTGGTGCAGGCCTCGTCCTCGGCGGACATATGCACCCAAACGTCGCGCTCGGAGGGACCGGTCAGGTTAATCTCGGTTCGGTCACCGCTGGTGTTATCCAGCAGCCAGACCAGCACTTTTGCCAGCACGCGCATTTCGTCAGCGTTGGCGGGGCCGCGATGGCGCAAGAGTTCCAGGCGGCGCGGGCAGAGGTAGTTCGAGCGTCCTTTTAGCACCGCGGCCCGCAGGTCTAGGCCGAGGGCGGCGCATAGGTCGGGGATGTCCTTTTTGATGAGTTGGTCTTGCAGGTTGATGGTATTGGTCGAAATGACCACGCGGGTATTGTTCTGCAAGGCGAACAGCGCCGCCGGTACAAGATAGGCAAACGACTTGCCCACGCCGGTGCCGGCCTCGACCATCAGGTGCTGTCCGTAGGATAGAGCATTGGCGACTGCCCGCAGCATCTCCACTTGCTGCGGGCGATATTCGTAACTTTCGAAGAATTGTGAGAACGGACCGCCATGCTCCAGGACGGAGGCCGCTTCTTCCGGATCGATTGGAACGGGTTCCTTGGGGACTTGTATTGGCGGCGCCTTGTGTTTCTTATCCTCCGCATCGAAAAGCGGACCCCTGACCTGTTCGCCGCGTACCTGTTTTGCCTGAACGCTCGTGTGCGCTCGAGACCGCAGGGCCTGATTAAAGGCCCAAGCCCCGTCCCACTCGATGGGTTCGCTATGCCGGACGATTTCGGCCAGCAAGTCGGCAGGCAATTCGCGGGCCTGAGCGTATAGCCTTTGGAACGCTGCCGCGGTGACGCGGGCGTCGTCCAAGGCGCGGTGGGTGGCGGGCAGGGGAATGCCGAGTTGTTGGCCGAGCGCACCCAGGTTGTAGCGGCTGGCAGAGGGCAGCAGTACCGCCGCCAGTTCATAGGTGTCAATATCCTCGTTGAGTTCGAATAATTTGAATCTCTTGAAGAAGGACAGATCAAACTGGATGTTATGCCCCAGGATGGGAGCATCGCCGATGAAAGAAGCAAGTTTGTCCAGTACGTCGCGAATGGGCGGCGCCTGGCGCACCATCTCGTCGCTGATGCCGGTCAGGCCGGTGATGAATTCCGGGATGTGTCGTCCAGGGTTAATTAGAGTTGTGAACTCGTCTTCGATGCGGTTCCCCTCAAATCGGACCGCGCCAATTTCGATAATGGCATCTGTCTGTGAGTCCAGGCCGGTGGTTTCGAGGTCCAATGCGACGATGGGTATCATAGAACAAGTGTACCATAAACCAATTCTGACGGGCTTCCCCTTAACCCGTCAGAATTGGAGCATCCTTTCACGTTATTCTTCCCGGTCAGGTTTTGGCAGCGCCCGGAGGAGCGTATCCAGCAGCAGGTCGCCAATCGGCTTTTCTTTACTTTTTTCACGCATGAAGTCTTTGAGGTCTTTGGGGGTAATGGTTGGCAGTGGCGCGTCCTCAACTTTTAATTCCACCTTGGAGCTGGTGAACAGCAATAAAGACTGAATGGGCGGTACTTCGCTGCCCTCTGGCAGAATTCGGGTCAGATAGCGCTTCGTTGACTCGATTCCGGTTTCAGACTCGATTTCCGGACGACCAATGTTCTCCTGGCCAAACAAGCGCAGGTAGGACTGGAGAAATCCGCCGCCTCTTGATTTCCAGCGCTTTTTCTCATAGACAATTATGCCACTCTGGTAGTAGGGCATCAGCGTCCAAACTCCCGCCGGGCCGACGAGCAGGTGGGAGGCAGCCGTTACATAATGATAGACGGTGTACTCACGCCCGAGCCCTTTCAGGCCTTTGTCGATCAATTCATCGGGGCGGGGACTTCGGCCCCAGCGATTCCCGTAGTACATCCCGATTTGCGACATAAAAAAACCGAGCAGCAAGGCTCCGAGCGAGTAAGCGAATTTGTCCGGCATTTTGAATGAAATGTACAGGCCAACGCCCAGGATAACCAGCGCTCCTATGCTAGTATACTGCCCGATTTTGGCATTACGTTTGATCAGTTTGGTATTGGTGACGACTTTCATGTTGCCTCTATTTCTTGAGAGATTGTTCGATGGCTGTGCGGATGGACTCCAGCACGTTTGCTTTGACCGCATTATTTGCCACGCGGACCGCGTTCTTAATGGCGATGGCATCTGAGCGGCCATGTCCGATGAAAACCAAGCCATTCACGCCCAGCAGAGACGCGGCGCCCTCTTCGGCAGGATCCATCATTTTTTTGATACCCATGAGCGCAGGTTTGACCAGCAGGCCGCCGAGTTTGACGCGCAGGCCGCCGGTCTGGATGGCTTCTTTGATCTTGTCCATGAGCAGTTTAGCCACCGCCTCAGACGATTTCAGCAGGATGTTGCCGGTAAAACCGTCGGTCACGGCTACGTCTACTTTTCCGCCGATGAGTTCCTTGCCCTCGATGTTACCATAGAAGTTCAAGCCGGAGTCTTTCAGCAGGGGATAGGTGTGTTTGATTAACTCGTTACCCTTCCCGGCTTCCTCTCCGTTCGACAGCAAACCAATTTTCGGGTTCTTCACGCCGCGCACTTTTTCGGCGTAGATGCTGCCCATGATGGCAAACTGGAGCAGGTTTTTGGGCTTGCAGTCGGGATTGGCGCCCACATCCAGCACGACACAGGAGCCGCTGGCGGTGGGGAAGACAGGCGTAAGACCGGGGCGGTCCACGCCGGGGATGGTGCCCAGCCGGAAGTATGCGGTCACGGACGCCGCGCCGGTATTACCAGCCGTAACGAACGCCTCCGCCTGGCCGTTTTTGACCAGGTCAATACCAATGGCCATTGAGTTCTTCGAGTTAGGGCGTCGCGCCTTCAAAACGAGCGCCAGGCCTTTATCCTCCATCGTCAGCATCTCAGGCGCATGGACGACGCGGATGGGGAGATTGCCGGGGTTTTGTGCGGCAAGCACGGGTCCGATTTTCGTTTCGTCTCCAACAAGGATAATTTCTACGCCATATTCACGCGCGGCCTGGACGGCGCCGACAATGTCAGGTGTGGGGAAAGCGTCGCTCCCCATGGCGTCTACTACGATACGAGTCATCCTTCGTCTCCTTATTATATACGTGGACGGGGGGTAACCCGGCCCAATACAAAAATGTTGCTTGACAATCAAAGCAACCTGATTATAATACGACCTGCTCGCGCGCTGGTGCTGGAATTGGCAGACAGGCATGCTTGAGGGGCATGTGCCGCAAGGCGTCGGGGTTCAAGTCCCCGCCAGCGCATCAAAATAAAAGCCGCCATTTGGCGGCTTTTATAATTCCATCATTCTTCAATTTTCATTCTGTTTTCCAGCCAGCGGACAAGGGTGGAAAGAAGCAAAGTCATGGAGAGATAAAGGAAAGCGACCATGTTATAGGTCTCCATGGCGCGAAAGGTTCCGGCAGTTCGCAAGCGGCCCATCTGGGTCAATTCATTGACTGCCAAAACGCTCACTAGGGAAGAGTCTTTCAAGCAGGCGATGAAATCATTACCCAGGGGGGGAAGGACGCGGCGGATGGCTTGCGGCAGGACGATAAAGCGCATGGCTTGAAAATAAGTCATTCCTACCGATTTGGCTGCCTCTATTTGGCCTTTACTAATCGATTGGACGCCAGCCCGGAAGACTTCCGCCTCGAACGCCCCATACCCAATACCGAGAGCTATGATGGCACGCCCTTCCTGCGTTACGTTCCGGATCGTGTATGCAGACAAAGATTGAAAAAATCCGCTGACCGGTAGGATATCCAACCCCCATTTTCCCAGAGCATTTATAAAATTTACAAATATTGGAAACAAACCATATGCAATATAGATGATAAGAACTAGTAAGGGAATGCCGCGTGCAATCTCTATGTATAGCGTAGACAGATTACGTAAAAAAGTGTTCTTCGAGATGCGTGCCAGACCGGTTGGCAGGCCAAGCAGCGTTGCCAATAAAAAAGAAAAGAATGTGATCCGCAAGGTTGCGATAATACCCTGGGTCAGGTAGAGGAACGTATTTTGGTAATCGGTTGATCCCAGAATTAAAAAAACTAGGCTTACACCTACCAAGCCCAACACAATTGCCCACCAAGGCCATTTTGATACATCTAATCCACCGGGGATAATTCCAGGAAGTTTACGTTTCTCTGCGATTTCCATGAGCGGTCTCCGTCATGTTTTCAACCCAAGGTATTAATTGGCAGGATGGGGTGATGACCCCATCCTGCCAAAGTCAGGAACGGCCATTTACGGTACTACTCGAGTTCTGTCCCGGAAGGAGCGGCCAGATTCCATGTATTATTAAGTTGCAGAAGCGTACCATCAGCATGCATGGCACGCAGGGCCGCATTTACCGGACCTACAAGATCACTTCCTGGTGGGAAAACGAAGGCCAGCAAGTCGCCGGTCGCGACAACACCCGCTGACTTCAATTGCCCCGGATTTGCCTGCATGAAGCCATATGCTGCGGTGTCGTCCAGGACGACGCCGTCTATATCGCCAGCGAGCAAAGCCAAAACGGCTGCTGGGAATTCAGAATAGCTAAGGATCTCCTTATCGGGGAAGAATTTTTCAGCCGCAATGAAATTTGTGGTTCCAATTTGCGTACCGACTTTGAGGTTCGCATCCGCTATGAATTCATCGAGGGTGTGATTGTCATCTGCCCTTACCACCAATTGTTGTGCAACAGTAGTATATGGGATCGAGAAATCCACAGCCCAGTTACGTCCCCAACGGCTCGTAACGCCATCCGCAAGCATATCGTATTCCCCCGACGCCATGGCGGGGAAGATACCGTCCCAGGCAGCCTGCTTGAATTCTGCTACGCAGTTGATACGTTTGCATATTTCGCGGACGGCATCATAGTCCCAGCCCACTCCGACGTTCGTTGTCGGGTCAATCGAGTTGAAGGGCGGGTATTGATTTTCAACTGCCACTGTGATTGTTTTCCCACCGAGATCGGGCAACCCAGCCGCAGCGCTGCCGCCACCGGTTGTGCCTGTCGCTTTGGGGGCGCAGGCTGTCAGCACAAGGCTGGCGAGAACCAAAAAACTCAGTACGAATGTAATTTTTTTCATCTCTTCTCTCTCCTTTGAAATTGAAATGACCGTTTCTGACGATGGAGTTCAGGACATCCTGCCTGTCTCCTTTGGCGCTATAAGCATAGACCAATTTTCGAATTATGACAAGAGGAAAAAGGCGATTCGTTCGCATTTCTTTCAGAGTCGCAAAAGGCGAAAATGATATAATACTTTCATAACTTTCCTGAAGGAAACATACAATGGCAATCATATTTCCAAGCCCTGAGTGGTTGCAATCCCTTTTTGATAAACTAAATTCCGACGAGCGCTACGCACAGATTGCCAGGAACTGGGAAGGCGACATGTGCGTTGTCATAGAGCCGAGTGGACCTCTTACTGAGCAACATATCTACTATCTGGATCTGTGGCATGGCAAGTGCCGCAAAACGGAAACCCTGAAAGACCTTTTCAGCGTCAAGTCGAAGTTTGTCTTGACGGCTACCTACGAAAACATTTCCCACATCATGAAAGGCGAACTCGACCCCATGCAGGCCATGATGACCCGCAAGTTGCAGGTGCATGGGAGCATGGCCTACATGATGCGCAATGTTCCGACCGTGCTGGATTTTGTCCGCTGCTGCCGGGAAGTGACGACCGAGATACTTTAGCCATGCAACCGATCCTCAAAGTCAACCTGACCACCGGGGAAACATCGGAGTATGTCATCCCGGTGGAATTGGAACGTGACTATCTTGGCGGTGCGTCGCTTGCGGCGCGCCTGCTCTATCCCGTGCTCACGCGGGATCTCGACCCTGTATCTCCCGAATCGCCAATCCTCTTCCTGAACGGTCCCCTCTCGGGGACGGCTGGCCCGGCGGTGGGACGGTTCGTCGTCTGCGGGAAAAGCCCGGCGACGGGACTGTGGGCCGAGTCAAACTGTGGTGGGTTCTGGGGACCGGAACTTCGTTTTTGCGGCTATGACGGGTTGTGGATCAACGGAAAAGCTGACAGGCCGGTCTATCTATGGTTAAACAACCGCAAGCTCGAGGTCCGGGATGCAGCGGCAGTGTGGGGCAAGGATATGTATGAATCGCAGTCCATTATCAAAAGCGAGATTGGCCTTCCGGGCGCGCACGTCCTGACGATCGGTCCGGCAGGCGAGAACGGCGTGCTGTTCGCAGGATTGTATTGCGATCACGGGCGGGCGGCGGGGCGCACCGGGTTGGGGGCGGTTGCCGGGTCGAAGAATCTCAAGGCGATTGCAGTCAAAGGGACGCAGAAAATCCCGATTGCCCGGCCTGAAGTGTTTGCCCCCCTGCGTTCCGCCTCCAACCACTTTTTGAAGGAAGATACCGTCACCCAGGTGGCGCATGAATTGGGGACAGCCGGGGTGGCCGATTACGCTGATTACCTTGGTGGGACGCCGAAGAAATATTTTCACCAAGGCTTTTTCGAAGGTGTGGACAAGGTTTCCGGTTCAACCATGGCAGAAACCATCCTGGTGGGTGTCAGCGCCTGTCATGCCTGCGTGATCGCCTGCGGGCGGGTGGTGCGCCTGGAGGACGGAGAGAAGCGTAAGGGTCCAGAGTACGAGACGATTGTCGGTTTCGGCCCAAACCTGCTCAACGATGATTTGGCAGCTATTGTCCGCCTGGGGGAAGTGTGCGACCGCTATGGCATGGATGTAATTAGCGCCTCGAATACCATTGGTTTAGCGTACCATATATACGAAAAAGGGGTCATCACCGAAAAGGATACCGGTTTCCATCTGCGCTGGGGGGACGTCACGGGCGCGGAGAGGTTGCTCCACCTGATGGCCCGCCGCGAGGGGATCGGCAATTTCATGGCCGATGGCTCGCGCCGCTTTGCCGCCAATTTCGGTGCGGAGGAGGAAGCCGTGCAGGTGAACGGACTCGAGGTGGCTTACCACGACCCACGTGGAGTCTCCGGGATGGCGCTGGTCTACGCCACCAGCCCGCGTGGCGCCTGCCACAACAAGTCCGATTATTTCCTCGTGGACTGGGGCCAGGCCGAAACCAGCCTTGGTCTGAAATTCTTTGAAAGACACGCTGGGGCAGAGAAGGCTGCCAACGTTGCCCGTCACCAGGACTGGCGCAGTGCCTGCGATTCGCTGGTACTGTGCCTCTTTGCCAATGTCCCGGCGGAGATGGTGGCTGGACTGGTCAATGCTGCCTGTGGTTACGATTGCAGCGTGGATGATCTGCTCCGCTGCGGCGAGCGCGGTTGGAATCTGAAAAGGGCCATCAATAATCGGATGGGCCTGACGCGAGGGAATGACAAACTCCACAAAGCGCTGCTCGAACCCCTGGCTGACGGTCCTGTAGCGGGCTTCGCCCCGGATCTGGAATCCATGCTGCTGGCCTACTATTCGGCGCGCGGCTGGGACCCGGTCACGGGCCGTCCGACTCGCGAGAAGTTGTGCGCCCTCGGGCTGGAGGATGTGGCGAAGGATTTATGGGGATGATACTTGCCGGGACGGCTTCAAAAGTACTCGGAACAGATATGCCAGCCCGATTGATTATTCCTATGGAATTCTAATAGCATCTTGGTAGAATGGACGAATACGGAGGAACCTCCATGAAATTGGTATCTGTCTCTGAAATGCGCGCCGTGGAGCAAGAAGCCGACGCGAAAGACCTGACCTACAATACGATGATGGAAAATGCCGGGCATAACCTGTCCCGCGAAGTTTTGCAGTTGGCTTATGCCCAGGATGACGAGGAAGATATCCAGGTACTCGGGTTTGTCGGCCCCGGCAACAATGGCGGCGATACGCTCATTGCGCTGACGCATCTAGCCGAGAAAGGCTGGAAGGCGCGTGCATACATCATCAAGCGCAAAGTCGCTGGCGATCCACTGGTAAAGCGGCTGGAAGATGCGGACGGGGAGATTTACCTGGCCGAAAAGGATTCTGATTTCCAACAACTCACCGCCTTTCTGGAAACTGCCGATGTTGTTCTGGATGGCGTACTGGGCACGGGTTTCAAACTGCCCCTGAAGCCTGATATGGGCAAGGTGCTCAGCGCGGCAAAAACCATCCTTGGATCGATTGAATGGCAGCCCCTTATCGTTGCCGTGGACTGCCCATCCGGTGTGGATTGCGATACCGGCGAGGTTGCTGAAGAATGTATCCCTGCCGACGCGACAGTTACACTGGCGGCAGTTAAACAAGGCTTGCTCAAACTCCCGGCCTATGATTTGATCGGCGAATTACGCGTCGTGGATATTGGTCCGATCAACGAGTTGAAGTCCTGGCAGGCGGTCAAAAGTGAAGTAGCCGACGAAATCCTGGCCGCCTCCCTTCTTCCAGACCGTCCGACGGATGCCCATAAGGGAACATTTGGCACGGCGCTGGTTGTGGCCGGGTCGGTCAATTACACCGGCGCGGCCCTGTTGGCCGGCAAAGCCGCCTACCGGGTCGGTGCCGGCCTGGTAACTTTGGCCGTCCCTGCACCGCTGCACACTGCCCTAGCCGGTCACTTTCCTGAAGCGACCTGGCTGCTCCTGCCGCACGAAATGGGCTCTATCACTTCCAGCGCGGTTGATATAGTGACAGACAACCTGGAACGCGCCACGGCAATTTTGGTTGGTCCCGGTTTGGGATTGGATGATACGACCAAGGAATTCATTGCGAACTTGCTGAATAGCGCGCCTGCGAAGGTCTTTCATGCGCGCATGGGCTTTGTTCAGAGCGCCGGATCGAAAGCGGACCGGATGCCTGCCGCGCTGCCCCCGTTCGTTTTCGATGCCGACGGTTTGAAACTCCTGGCAAAATTGCCCGATTGGTTCAAGCTGCTCCCGGCCCCGGCCATTCTGACCCCGCACCCCGGCGAAATGTCCGTGCTGACGGGGCTTTCGGTCGAGAAAATCCAAGAAAACCGCCTGGTGATTGCCGGTAAGTATGCCGCAGAGTGGGGACATGTGATTGTGTTGAAGGGTGCGTTTACGGTCATTGCCGCCCCGGATGGACGAACCACTACCATACCGGTGGCTACTCCTGCTCTGGCCAATGCCGGCACCGGGGATGTGCTGGCCGGATTGATTACCGGTCTGCGCGCCCAGGGACTGGAGGCCTACGACGCGGCCCGGCTTGGGGCCTGGGTGCACGCCCAGGCAGGGTTGGCCGCCGCCGTGATCCAGGGGAGCACTGCTGCGGTGCTGGCCGGGGACGTGCTGGAGGCGGTGGCAGACGTGCTGGCGGAGTTGGAATAAAACGAAGACCGAAAATCAGTTGATACAGAATCAAAAGGAGTCCGGCAAAATCGGGCTCCTTTATATGTCTTACGTTATCCTTAGCTCTTCAAGAACTCTTCCAACGATCCTTTGCTGATACGGTAAGCAGTGCCGAGTTTCTTGGCTTTTAGGCTGCCATCTTTGATGGCTGCCAGCACGTCTTCCTCTGAGACTTTAAGGAAGCCGGCCGCTTCGCCAGGGGTCATCACGTCGGGCATGGCCCCGCCACCGGGAGCGCCGCCGGAGGGAGCCTGTTGCTGCTGGCCGGACTGCATCCCGCCTTGAAGGGCCTGGCCCATCAGATTACCGATGCCCATCCCGGCACCGATACCAGCTGTCAGGCCCGCGCCGCCGCTGGGATTGGAAGCAGCATCACGCATGGCATCTGCCGCCTGCAACTGAGTATAAGTAGCCATATCGAGCATACCCATCGCCCGCAGTTCCTCAGCGGATTTCTCAGACGGTTTCAGGTTGCCGACGTAGAAGGATTTGAGTGTCAGGCCAACGGCGTTGAAATCCTCTTCGCCAATCGAGCGGACGAAGCCGCCCAGTTCAATTGTCTTGCCAATCATTTCCGGGACGGCGTACTTTCCCGCCCATTCGCCGAGCGTATCCTGGAGTTTCGAGAGCAGGATGCTGCGCAAGCGCTCTTCAAT
>Ga0209746_1001477_pt1 | contig 11280 bp, 12 predicted proteins | sample BarGraNGADG00211_3_FD_184496 | JGI IMG/M metagenome (GOLD analysis project Ga0209746, IMG submission 184496) | Arctic peat soil microbial communities from Barrow, Alaska - Barrow Graham LP Ref core NGADG0011-211 (SPAdes) (version 2) | ecosystem: Environmental > Terrestrial > Soil > Wetlands >...
TCGTTTTCGTCGGTATCCAGTCCGTTTTGCTTTTCGTCGTTATGTCCGAATTGGATGAAAACATAATCGCCGGATTTCAGTTCGTTGCGCAGTTTAACCCACACTTCTTTGTAAAATGATTTGGAGCTGCGACCGTTTTTTGCCGCATTTTTCAATGTCATTTCGTTATTCAAAAACATTGGAAACAATTGACACCAACCACGTTGTTCTTTATCACCACTGTATTTAATTGTATCATAATCAGCCATTGTCGAATCACCAATAGTGAATATTCTGGTTTTTGCCTGAGTGAGATTAAAAGCAAGTAGAAATAAAATAAGATATTTGATTTTCATGAAATTGGTACTTATAAATTGTAAATTATTTCGTTGGATTCCAACCGTCAAAGCCTTTCAGTACATTTTCCACCGTAAATTCGGTGACTTCTTTTTTAGTCAGCATTTTCGACCAGGTTCTGCCGGAGGTATCAGCGCCTTCGCCGGTGTTATTGAATTCCATATAACGCGCCGTTTTTTCGTTGGCTTCGCTTCTCCAATTGTCCCAACCAACTGGTCGGATTCCTTTTGGAAGTTGGCAATTCATGTACAAAGTCATGGCATACGACCGCCACGGACGACCGAGATATTCTTCCGTCACGCTGTCGGCAAGCATTATTTTACAATTATTCAAAATATAGCCGTATTTGATGTTTTGCGGCGTACTGGCGGCGGTAATATACGAGTTTCGTTTGCAGAAAATCGAACAACCTTCAAACCAAACGGTTGACGGACCGAAAATAAAATCGGTGGTGCCTTCGATATAACAATTTTCAAAATACTGACGGGCATTTTGCTTTCCGGTATAAACTGTATCCTGATTTCCAAGAAAGCTACAATTCACAAAAACAGCCCGGTCACCTTCCACATGCAACGCAACTGCCTGTCCCAACTGTGCAGCCGAATTTTCTACAGTCAGATTTTCGAGCCGAATATCGTTGCCGCAAATTTTCAACGTATAGGTTCTGAACGTACCCATTTTATTGATTTTGGCGTGATCGTCGTAATTAATAATGGTTTTATCGCGGTCTTCACCTATCAAGCGGACATTACAAACGTGCGTGGGAATTTCGAGCTTTTCCTTGTAAAAACCCTTTTTGATAAAAATGGTAACGGTTCCTGCTGGATTAAAAGCTCTGACAGAATCAATTGCTTGCTGAATGTTTCGGAAGTTTCCGGTGCCATTGCGGTCAACTACAATATAGTTTTGTTGCTGAGAATAAACTCCTAAACTAATCAGAACAAAAAAGAATAATACTAACTTTTTCATTTTTAGAATGATAGCGTTTTTTAAATTACAATTTTCAATGTTGAAACGTTCAAATCGGATGTGATAGTTGTGAGAATATAAATCGAAGCCAGTAAGCCCGATGCATCTAACGATATGTTTTGTTCATTACACGAAATGTTTTTGAGTAGCTTTCCGGTCATGTCATACAGTAATATCTTTTTGATGTTTACCAGGGATGAGATTTCAATTTGTTTTGATTGAGGATGATAAACTGCTGAAATGTTGGCCGGATTGTTATTAAAAGGATTGGACAATCCTGTTTGAACATCCGTAACCGATTTTACCAATTGGTTCAGATAAACTTCCACATTGGTATAATTTCCATCCAAAGTTGTTGTGATACCATCGGTTGCATTATTCGGATCGAGTCCATGTGCCGTTTCCCAACTGTCGGGCATTCCGTCGCCGTCAGTATCAAGCGGAACAACATTTGCATCGAAAGTATAAACCGGCCAACCACCAACATCTTTTTGTGAATCGATAAAACCACCGGTGCTTCCGTTACTTCCGGCCGTGCAGGAAATCGTTCCGTTTAAAACATTGTTTATTACCCTGATATCCACAGCATCTCGTTTTAGACTGGCACCGGCATAAGAAGTTACGCTCAGGTAAGCATCTTCGGCAGTTTGAGTGGTAATAAGCGGTGAAGCGAATGGAATGGTGGCTTCTAAATCGGTAATACTTTTTGTTCCCAGACTTACAGGTTGAAATCCAATCCAGTTATTGGAAGTTACAGTCGGATAATTCTTCATCACATTTCCATTCAGATAAAATGTTCCCCAAACTCCGATTGATTGAGCATTACCTCCAACATCGGCATTTGGGCTGAATATTCTGTAACTTGCAGAGCCAGTACTTCCTGTTCTGGAACGATAATAATTATTTATCATGTTATAACGTCCGCCTTCGCCACCATAACCAGAATTTCCACCCCAATTGTAAATCACATTATTGCTGAAATTTACCAATTCGGTAGATGCACTGTTCGTATATCGACTTCCACAAAAACGCGGATTGCGGCTGTCGTGAAATGCCAGCAAATTGTGATGATAAGTTGCCGGTTCGCCACCCCAGATGCCGCCATAACCGTGTGCACCTTTCGAATGTACGGAATTACGCATACTTTCGACCATCACACACCATTGCATGGTGAATTTTTTATTATCATAAAATGAAGAACATTCATCAATATTCCAACTCATGGAACAATGATCGAGAATTACGTTTGTCATGTCACGTCCCCAAATAGCATCGGCGCCATCCCAACTATAGGAAGTATTTCCTGCCAGTTTATCAGCTTCGGCAGCTTCATCGCCCATTCTGAAACGCATAAAACGAATGATTACATTGCTGGCTTGGAGTACCACAGGATAATTTTTAATACAAATTCCATCGCCAGGCGCGCTCTGTCCGGCAATGGTTAAGTTGCCGTTTTTAATTCTAAGTTCCGAAGTAAGCGGTATTAATCCGGCAACTTTAAACATAATTATTCGTGCACCGGATTGGTTAATCGTCCAGCGCAACGTACCTGTTGAGACATCATCCGTCAATTTGGTAACGTAGAGAATTTGTCCGCCACGACCTCCGGTGGTGTACATTCCATCTCCTTCGGCACTTGGAAATGCCGGTGTTTTAGCATAAAGCGTTGAGAAAAAGAGAATAGAAAGCAGAAAGAATAATTTTTTCATTTAACTTTTTATTTTTTCAACAAAACACTCACCATGATAAACGGCGACACTGCTTTCGGGTCATTATCCCGTTTCGGTTCGGAAATATAATACTGGTAACTTCCGTCGCGGTAACGTGGTTCGCCGCCAAGTCCGGCAACGGAACAAGCATCTGTGACTGAAATTGTTCCATCCGGATTTTCTTTGATAAATTTGTTAACAAACCGATCGTAGGCTTTACTGCCTTTTTCTAAATATTCTTTTGGCAAATAACCTTTTTGAGCACCTTTCACCCACGTGTAAATAAACATTGCTGAGCCGGACGATTCAACGTAATTTCCCGATTCGGTCATTTTATCGGTAACCTGAAACCACATGCCGGTTTTCGGATCGCGGTATTTCTCGAGTTAACTGCTTAAATTGGTCAGAATTTTGATAATTTCCGGTCGTTTCGGATGATTTTTTGGTAGAAAATCAAGTACATCCACCATCGCCATCATATACCAGCCCATGCTTCGTGACCAGAAATTCGGTGAAAGCCCGGTTTCCGAATTTGCCCATTTTTGCTGCTTGCTTTCGTCCCAACCGTGATAATAAAGTCCGGTTTTGGAGTCGAATGTATGTTTTGCAACAGTCAGAATCTGATTGGCAACTTCGTCGTACAATTCTTTATCACCAAAGTGATAGGCATATTCAGCTAAAAAAGGCGAAGCCATGTAAAGTCCGTCCAACCACATTTGATTTGGATAAATCTTTTTGTGCCAGAAACCGCCATCGCTGGTGCGAGGTTGATTTTTTACCTGATTTCGAAGTAAATCAATTGCTTTTTTCAGCTTTTCTTCCTTCGATTTGGCATATAGATCGAAAAGAATTTTGCCGGAGTTTAATTTGTCCAGACTATAATCGGTTGGTTTGTATCCGGTTATTGAACCATCTGCAGCTATAATTGTATCGGCATAACTTTTCACATAATTAAAATACTTGGGATCTGCAGTTTTTTTCCAAACCATATAAATCGATTGAAGTTCAAAACCGTTGCAATAATCCCATTTCAGCTTTTTGGAAAAATCAATCATCCAACTTTCGGGATTACGTTTCATTTCGGAATCGGCCATCCAAATTGAATAGGGTTTTCCGACCAAAACTACCATCGGTATCAGCAAAATAAAACCGATTATTGATACTTTAAATTTTAATTTGGACATTTTCAGTTGTTTTTATGATACAAATATACAAATTGATTTACAAATAATTAGCTCAGAAATTTAAAATTTAATTACTTTAGAGCTAAACTTCTTTGTCAAATACAAAATTGCCGTATTTTTTTGAGTTTGAAGGGGAAAAATTGATTTTTTATGAGGAATTTTTGATATGATTTTTGAATGATTTGTTCAAATTTTACGTTTTCATAAAACACCTTTCATAGGGCTTTTTGAGAGTAACTTTCAATCAAAAAAATCAACAAAATTGACTATCAACATTTTTTTGTAATTTTGTCGCTTGTAAACAGATTTATTGAACAAAGAATGCGCATTTTAATTCAACGGGTAAACAAAGCTTCGGTAGAAATTGACAGTCAAATCAAGTCGAGCATTTCGATGGGTTTGTTAGTGTTGGTGGGAATTGAAGAAGCTGACACAAACGAGGACAGCGAATGGTTAGCCGGTAAAGTGGTAGGTTTGCGCATTTTTGATGACGAAAATGGCGTTATGAACCGCTCGGTGGAGGATATTGATGGCGAAATTTTGGTTGTCAGTCAGTTTACCCTTCACGCCATGATAAAAAAAGGAAACCGGCCATCGTATATTAAAGCCGCAAAACATGAATTTGCGGTTCCGATGTACGAGCATTTTTGCTCAGAACTGAGTCTGAAACTGGGTAAAGAAGTAAAAACCGGAACTTTTGCAGCCGACATGAAAGTGGCTCTGGTTAATGATGGACCGGTAACGATTTGGATTGATTCAAAGAATAAAGAATAAATGTTATTCATAGATATTTGCCTTCGGCGTTATTAATTGTCATTGATTGAAATTTGTTTAATTCGTTTAAATTCGCAAAATTTGTACTCATGAAGAAACATATTCCCAATTTCATTACCAGTCTCAATCTATTTTCAGGTTGTGTAGCGGTTTTTCTGGCTTTCAATGGCAATTATCAAGGGGCTTTTATAGCCATTTTAATTGCAGCCGTTTTCGATTTTCTGGATGGTTTTGCTGCCAGAATGTTGAAAGCTTACTCGCCAATGGGTAAAGAATTGGATTCATTGGCCGATGTGATAAGTTTTGGGATGGCACCGGGTGCTATCGTGTTTTCATTGTTGAATGAAACTGGTATTAACGAATTGTTACCCTATCTGGCCTTTCTGATTCCGGTTTTTTAAGGACTTCGATTAGCCAGATTCAATATCGACGAGCGTCAAACCTCATCTTTTATTGGACTTCCAACACCGGCAAATGCTATTTTCTGGGCAGGATTGGCGTTCTCATTTTCCGATTTTCTTGTAACAAATTTATGGATTTTGGTTGTCTTTACATTGTTATTCAGCTATTTATTGGTTGCCGAAATTCCCATGTTTTCCTTGAAATTCAAGAATCTGGCATGGAAAGACAATCAAATCCAATTTCTATTTTTAATTGGCTGTGCTATAATACTGGCAATTTTCCAATTAAATGCGTTTGCATTACTAATTGGTTGGTATATTTTGCTTTCAGTCATTGTAGCAATTTTCAGAAAATAGAACAACAAATCCGATTTATTTTCCATTCCCATGCAGATTTAGTACTTTTGCAATTGTAAATTGTAAATCTGAAAATTGTAAATTAAAAGGTGTCAATCAGCATATCCAGTCTTTCAAAAAAGTACGGCAAACAAACAGTGCTCAACAACATCAATTTTGAAATTGGTGAAGGTGAAGTGGTTGGCTTCTTGGGACCAAATGGTGCCGGAAAAACTACAACGATGAAGATTTTAGCCGGAGCGTTGGCATATTCAACCGGTTCAGCCAGAATTTGTGGATTGGAAGTGAATGAAAATCAACTGGAAACAAGCAGTTTAGTTGGTTATTTACCCGAGCAAAATCCTTTATATACAGATATGTATGTAAAAGAATACCTACTTTTTGTTGCAGAAACATATAAATTGGGAAAAGAAAAATAGCAGCGTGTAAACGAATTTATTGACAAAGTTGGTTTACGTCCTGAGTTTCATAAAAAAATCGGGCAACTGTCAAAAGGATATCGGCAACGTGTAGGATTGGCACAAGCTTTAATACCCAATCCAAAAGTGCTGATTTTGGATGAACCGACAACGGGTCTTGACCCCAACCAATTGGAAGAAATCCGAAGTCTGATTAGAGAAATAGGAAAAGATAAAACGGTGTTGTTCAGTACGCATATTATGCAGGAAATCAAAGCAATATGCACCCGGGTAATCATTATCAATAAAGGTGAAATTGTGGCAGATTATTCCGATTTATCGAAAATCAGAGCATTTGACGAAAATAGTTTTCATTTCGAAGTTGAATTTTCCAATGAAATTTCACAGAAAGAACTTGAAAAAATCAACGAAGTTTCGGCTGTATACAGGCTGAATGAAAAGCATTTTACGATAATTTCGACATCCGATACCCGATCAGCAGTTTTTGATTTTGCCGTAAAAACAAACAATAAAATCCTGATGATAAAACCGATTGAACGAAGCATGGAAGATATATTCAGGAGTTTGACAAAATAGTTACAAGAAAAGAAGTTACAAGTTTTGTATTTGATCTCGTAACTCTTAACTAAAAATAATATGGAAGAAAATTTTGATATACGAAACAACCAAAAAGGAGAAAAAGAGTTCGAGTACGCGTTACGGCCACTGACTTTTTCAGATTTTAACGGACAAAATAAAATTATCGAGAATCTGAAAATCTTTGTGCAGGCGGCTCGTATGCGCACCGAATCGCTCGATCACGTGTTGCTACACGGACCTCCCGGACTGGGCAAAACCACACTTTCCAGCATTATTGCCAACGAACTGAACGTGGGTTTTAAAATTACATCCGGTCCGGTGCTCGATAAACCGGGCGATCTGGCAGGTTTGCTGACCAGTCTCGAACCAAATGATGTACTTTTTATCGACGAAATTCACCGCCTGAGTCCGATTGTGGAAGAATATTTGTATTCCGCCATGGAAGATTATCGCATTGATATCATGATAGATAAAGGTCCGAGTGCGCGTTCCATTCAGTTGGATTTGAATCCGTTTACCTTGATTTGTGCAACAACCCGTAGCGGGTTGCTGACTTCGCCATTGCGGGCTCGCTTTGGGATTAATTGCCATTTTGAATATTATGATATTGAAGTAATTACCGGCATTATCAAACGCTCGGCACGATTGCTCAATGTGAAAATTGACGATCAGGCAGCGTTGGAAATTGGTCGTCGCAGTCGTGGTACGCCACGTATTGCTAACGCTTTACTTCGCCGTGTGCGCGATTTTGCCCAAGTGAAAGGAAACGGAAGTATTGATATTGAAATTGCGAAATATGCGCTTGAAGCACTGAATATTGACAAATACGGTTTGGACGAAATTGACAACAAAATTCTGAACACGATTATTGATAAATTCAGCGGTGGACCGGTTGGTTTAACAACTATTGCCACCGCTTTGGGCGAAGATGCCGGTACGATTGAAGAAGTGTACGAACCATTTCTGATAAAAGAAGGTTTTATGAAACGTACGCCTCGTGGACGCGAAGTAACCAATCTGGCATACAAACATTTAGGAAAAGTACGATTGGGAGAAACAGGAACATTGTTTTAGCAGCAAGCGGTAAGCAGTAAGCAAAAAAATAATAAATCAATAATCTATGAACGAACCTTTTACACTGAGATCTTTCAACAATGCAGTGGAATATGAGATGGCGAAATCTTATCTGGAATCATTCGGGATTGAATGTTATGGAAGAGATGAACATATTAATTGGGCTTATCTGGGCAATGTGGACGGCGGTATAAAACTCGATGTCAGTGACGAACAGGCTGAGGAGGCCATCAAACTGTTGCTCGAAGGAGGTTATCTGAAGGCTGAAGATTTTGAACCGTCGCCCGAATTGAAATTTGTAGATAAACTGTTGAACTTTTTCAGACCTAAGAATAAATAATATTTTAATTAGCAAATTAGCATACTATCACGTTGGCACATTAACTTTATGGCAGAACAAATGAAAAAACTGGCGAGAGAGACCGCCATTTATGGAGTTAGCAGCATTTTAGGAAAATTCCTGAACTGGATGTTGGTGCCACTTTATACTTATGTTTTGGAAAGTTCCGCTGAGTATGGAATTGTGACGAATTTGTACGCATGGACGGCTTTATTATTGGTGATTTTAACTTACGGAATGGAAACCGGTTATTTCCGTTTTGCCAACAAAAACAAAGACGAAGCGGGCAAAGTATATAGTACCACTTTAATTACTGTTGGATTTTCTTCGATACTTTTTGCCATTGCGTGCGTAATATTTTCCCAACAAATTGGCACAGCAATGGGTTATACAAAACACCCGGAATATATATCCATGCTTGGTGTGGTGGTGGCAATGGACGCTTTTGGCTGCATTCCGTTTGCTTATCTTCGGTACAAAAACCGCCCGATTAAGTTTGCCGGATTGAAATTGTTTATGATTTTCACCAACATATTTTTCAATCTTTTCTTTTTGTTGATTTGTCCGTGGTTGGCAGTAAAAGCACCGGCATTGGTAAATTGGTTCTATAATCCGCATTACGGCGTTGGCTATGTATTTGTGGCCAATATTCTTTCTACCGCGCTGGTTACCATCGCTTTATTGCCCGATGTATTTGTAGTAAAATTTGCATTTGACAAGGTCTTACTCAAAAAAATGTTAGTATATTCGCTCCCATTACTTGTTTTAGGCGTGGCAGGAATTATGAATCAAACATTGGATAAAATTCTTTTTCCGTTTTTAATGCCAGGAAAAGAAGGTGCAGCAGAACTTGGAATTTATGGTGCGACCTCGAAAATTGCAATGGTGATGTTAATGTTCACTCAAGCATTTCGCTATTCATACGAACCTTTTATTTTTGCTCAACACAAAGACAAAAGCAGTCTGGCCGCTTATGCCGATGCTATGAAGTTCTTCATTCTGTTTTCATTACTCATCTTCCTTGGAATGGTGCTTTACTTGGATGTGTTTAAATATATCATTCAACACGACTATTGGGCGGGATTAAACGTGGTGCCTATTGTACTGTTTTCGTTTATATTTCAGGGTGTATTTTTCAATCTTTCGCTTTGGTATAAACTAACCGATAAAACTATGTTTGGAGCATGGTTTTCCATTCTTGGCACAATTATAATCGTAGTAATGAACGTTATTTTAGTTCCAATATACAGTTATATGGGTTGTGCCTGGGCTGCATTTGTTTGTTACTTTGTTATCATGGTGGTTTCGTATTATTTCGGACAAAAATTTATGCCTATTAAATATGACTTGAAAACAATCGGACTTTATACTGCTGTTACTGTTTTGTTGTATGTCATTAGTTTGTTTATACATACCCATATTACTGCTTTGAATGTTACTTTGAAATCAATTTTAATGCTGGCATTTTTGGTACTGTTGGTAAAACGCGATTTCCCTTTGAAAACTATTCCCGTGCTAAATAAAATTTTCAAATAACATTGAAAATGAGCAAATTGCATATCATAACGCCTGTAAAAGATTCGTTGGAAACTACACTTCGAACGATTGATGGCATTATGAGATCGGAAATTGATGCTAATTTTAGTTATACAATTTACAACGATTTCAGTTCAGATGAAACGACTCAACAACTAACAAACGAGTCTGAAAAACAAGGATTTTCGTTGGTAAACCTGAAAGATATCACTTCGCATGCTTCGCCCAATTATTTGCTGATTTTGCAAGCCGCTCAAAAAAAGGCGATTGCTGAAAATGCTCATTTGCTGATTGTTGAATCGGATGTGATTGTTGAAAAGAATACCATTCAAAAAATGGTTGATTCGGTTGATAGCTTGCAAAAACCCGGTATGATTGCGGCGGTAACAACAAGTGAAGATGGAAACATTAATTTTCCTTATTTGTACGCTCAAAAGTTTAATTTGGGAATAATTGAGACCAAAAAGCGACTCAGTTTTTGCTGTACGCTTTTGACAAACAGATATTTATCCTCATTTGATTTCGAAAATCTGAATCCCGAAAAATCGTGGTACGATGTGTTTATTTCGCATAAATCGGTGGAACTGGGGTACAAAAATTATTTGATGACATCGCTTCCCGTAGTGCATTTACCACACAGTAGCCGTCCATGGAAACAGATGAAATACACACATCCATTAAAATATTACTGGAAAAAACTCTCTGAAAAGCGCGATAAAATATAATGTCTAAAGTTGAAAATAAAATAGTTAGCATTATTATTCCAGCCTACAACGCCGAAATATTTCTGGAAGAAACCGTGACTTCTGCATTGGCTTCTACTTATATGCTTTTAGAAATAATTATTGTAAATGATGGTTCTACGGATAACACACAACAGATTATTGACAAAATCAAGTTTGAACATCCTGAAATAAAAGCTATTGAACAAAAAAATCAAGGAGTTGCAGTTGCCCGTAATGTAGGCATTGCCAATTCTACCGGAAAATATATACTCCCACTCGATGCTGATGATTTGATTTCGGATGATTATGTTGAAAAAGCCGTAGAAATTCTGGAGCAAAATCCCAATGTGAAAATGGTAAACGGATTGGGCGAATTCTTTGGCGACCGTCAAGGAAAATGGAACCTGAAACCATACAGCAGAAAACTTTTGGCGCGAAAAAACATGTTGTACATCAGCAGCATTTTCCGAAAATCGGATTTTGATAAAACGGATGGATTTTGTCCTGAAATTAAAGGTCCAGAAGATTGGGATTTCTGGATTTCGTTGCTCAAAAGAGGAGGCGATGTCGTTCGAATCCCAAGTGTTTGCTTGTATTATCGCGTTCATGGTAATTCCAAACGCTTAGCCAGCAAAAATCGAAAAAAAGAAGCAATCGGTATTTTAAATAAGCGTCATAAAGCTTTTTTTTACAGAGAATTAGGAGGACAATTACATGATAGGCTAACATGGTCACGACTGTTCAATTTTTTCTCTCAGTTAGTAAGATCCGAACGAATTATTGTAAATCCAGATTTTGATATTTTGGACGAATTTGTATATAATATCCCTGAAAACTTTGAAAATGAAGGAAATACAATTCATGCCCGACGAAATTC
>Ga0209746_1001478_pt1 | contig 11271 bp, 11 predicted proteins | sample BarGraNGADG00211_3_FD_184496 | JGI IMG/M metagenome (GOLD analysis project Ga0209746, IMG submission 184496) | Arctic peat soil microbial communities from Barrow, Alaska - Barrow Graham LP Ref core NGADG0011-211 (SPAdes) (version 2) | ecosystem: Environmental > Terrestrial > Soil > Wetlands >...
CTCTAGACCAACCTTAACGTTTCGCAGTGAGTGCGCCTGTTTTTTTGGTACATATTGGCCGCACATGGCTGGTACATTAGCGTGCGGCTATTGACACCCGCACCATCGGTGGCTCGGGAAGGCTGCCGGCCTCTAAGCAGGGCGGCGGTAGCCCGGCCTGCAACAGCCAGCGGATCGGTGAGCCGTGTCCATTGAGCGCCGCCGTTTGTCGAGCGAAACAGCCCGTATCCCCACGTGCTGATCGTCAGCTCTTCCGGTTTGCTCGGGTTCTGCAGCAGACCGGTGACTACAAGATCGCCTAGCCGTCCAGACCGCGATTGCGTGGTTCCCAGCTTTCGCCATCGTCCAGGCTGCGATAGACACCCTGGTTGGTCGTTGCCCAGATCGTGTTCGAATCTGCAACATCGAAAACAACCTGGATGACCTCGGGCGCTTCGCCGTCTGCGCTGTTGAATTGTGGACCCCGCCAGGACCAGGAATCGCTCCGTCCCGGCGCGGCCCGTAATCCACTCACGCCGGCCGGCGCTTCGCCATGGGCGCTGACCGCGCCTCCTGCCGGCGTGATGATCCCGCCCATGATCAGAAGGACAGCCACTACCAGTTGCGCGAGACGTCGCATCTTCATCGAGCGTATTCCCCTTTGCTATTGTAGTAATGCTTGCCGTAATATATTATATCCTCACTCCCCTTTTGACAACCCTTTCACTATGGGCTATACTTCCGTCGGACCTATGGCCAGGCACCGGGTAGAATGCGATGGCCTCACCGCAAGGTGGGGTTTTGTGTTATCTGCTGCGGGACGCGTCAGGGGTCGAGAGTTGGCGACGGAAGGGGGTGATTCCATTTGGCTACGGTAACCTTACGACCGGGCGAATCGCAGGAGTCTTTGCTCAAGCGGTTCCGCAAGGAGGTCATGAAGGGCCGCATTCTGCCCACCGTGCGCAAGAAGCGCTGGTTCACGCCGCCAAGCGAGTTGCGGCGCCTGAAGAAGCAGAAGGCGATCCGCAAGGCCCGCCAGGCGCAGCGGCGCCGTGAGGGTCGCGAGAGCGCTCGCTAACGAACATGTTGATGAACTGGGGGCGGGCGCCTGCGTCCGTCCCCATACCAGGGCTTCCAGTAAGTGGGGACTCGGTTGTGGTAAGGGGGTGATACTTTTTGGCCAAGCAAGAAGAGAAACTGATTTTGGAAGGCAAGGTCACCGAGGCGTTGCCCAATACGAGTTTTCGCGTCAAGCTGGACAACGGCTATGAGGTGCTGGCGTATCTCTCCGGCAAGATGCGCAAATACTACATCCGCGTGCTGCTCGGCGACCGGGTGCGGGTCGAACTCTCTCCGTACGACCTCACGCGTGGCAGGGTCGTGTACCGGCACAAGACCGGTGGACCGGCCTGAACGGTCCGGCCGGCGGCTCTCGCCGGCCAAAAGCGGCCACAATATCGTTTTAATGCCCCTGATTGTCGGCTTTTTGCTGCCCAAAGGGGTTGACAAGTTATGCTATAATTGATTCGTGCAGCAGCGCAAGCCAAATGGGCGGTGGGTGAGCCACCGCCCATTTCGCGTCATAAAACGTGATAACGGCCTTTGTGGCACATGTTTCACGTGAAACTAAGGAGCTACATTGGCTAGCTTCACCGGAAACAGTGATCGCACGACCTCCGGTCGTGCCATCTGCAACTACGAAGGCACCAGTTATCGAGCAGAGTTCTGGGATGGCCATGGTCGGGAATACGAAGACCTGGCCGAGCGCATTGCCCTGCGCCGGCTGTTGCCACCCCGAGGGCAACGCCTGGTAGATATCGGCGCCGGCTTTGGACGTCTGGCGGACTTATACGATGGCTACGAGCAGGTCGTTCTGCTGGACTATGCCACCTCGGGCCTGCGAGAAGCGCAGGCTCGCCTCGGCCGGTCCGGCAGATTTGTTTACGTAGCAGCCAACATATACGAGTTCCCGCTCGCCCCTGGCTCCATTGACACGGCTGTTTCGGTGCGTGTCCTGCATCACCTGTCTGACGTGCCCGCAGCGCTGCGGGCTATAGCGCTAGCTCTACGGCCCGGCGGCACGTACGTGCTTGAATACGCCAACAAGCGTAACCTCAAAGCCGTCGCCCGCTACCTTTCCCGCCGCCAGAGCTGGTCCCCGTTCACTGCTGAACCCTACGAGTTTACCAAACTAAACTTTGATTTCCACCCCGCCTGGATGGCGCGCGAACTGGCCCAGGCCGGCTATCGGATCGACGCGGGACTGGCCGTTTCGCATTTTCGCCAGCGGCTCCTGAAGCGGCTGATCCCGGCCAGTAGCCTGGCCGGCCTTGACGGCTTGATCCAGCGCCCGGCCGCCGCCCTTAAGCTGGCGCCAAGCATCTTCCTGCGGGGACGAACCAACGGCGATGGCCAGGCAAACCGCCGGGATGCCGAACGGGCGCTCTTCGCCTGCCCGACCTGCCGCAGCCAGGCGCTCGTCGAGAGCGAGAGCGCGCTGGTTTGCAGCCAGTGCGGCGCCGCCTGGACGATCTCGGATGGGATCTACGACTTTCGCCGGTCTGACGACTAGCAACAATCTATCTTTCTGAAACTAGTAACTCAGACCACCGTAGTGCATCTAAAGAAGGCCCAAAATGGACCTGATTTATGCGAATGGGATCCTGGTGCGCGCTCTCGCAATTCTGAACGTGCCGGCCTACACAATCAGCGACCTTAACGGAGACAACCGCCGGTCATTCGCCCGTGAAGCAAGGGGTTTACAAAGCGCCGGCTTACAATCGGGTGCTCACAATCCCGAGGGATGCGAGGAAGAATACTGCCGCCGCACACCGATGACCGGAGTATTCCGGTGCGCCGCAGGCTAGAAGGAGCATGTGCTGCATGAGTGCACAGGCTGAAGATTTCCGCACAGAGAACGAACCGATCGACGAAGTGACGACACGTTCATCGGAAGCAACAGAGCAACTGATCGAGTTGGGGCATGACCAGGGTTTCGTGACTTACGACGATGTATTAAACGCTTTCCCTGAAGCAGAGACCAACATGGAACAACTCGAGGACCTCTTCGCCAACTTGTTCGAACAGGGCATCGAGATTAGCTCGCTGCGCGAGGAAGACCAGCCCGACGAAGGCGGCGATGAGGAGAATGATCGGGACGATCAGCTGGATATCGATCTTAACCTGATCGACATTGACGACTCCATCAGCCTGTATCTGAAGGAGATCGGTCGTGTCCCCCTGCTCACGGCTGAGGAGGAAGTGTCCCTGGCCAAGCGCTTGGAGCGCGGCCGCGACGCACGCCTGAAGCTCACCCAGGGCGTCGATGACCCTGACGAGCGCGACCGGTTGTTGCTCGCCGTCAAAGACGGGCAGGCAGCCCAGGAACACCTGATAAAGGCCAACTCCCGCCTGGTGGTGAGCGTTGCCAAGAAGTACGTCGGGCGCGGCGTGCCATTCTTGGACCTGATCCAAGAGGGGAATATCGGCCTGATCCGTGCGGTCAAGAAGTTTGACTACCGGCGAGGCTTCAAGTTCAGCACCTACGCCACCTGGTGGATTCGCCAGGCCGTCACCCGCGCCATTGCCGACCAGGGCCGCACCATCCGGGTGCCCGTGCACATGTACGAGCAGATCAACCGCCTGACCCGCACCAGTCGCCAATTGGTGCAGGAATTGGGCCGCGATCCGACGACGGAAGAGATCGCCGAGCGTTTGGGGGTGCCGCCGCGCAAGGTCGAGCAGATCATCCGCGTCTCTCAGCGGCCGCTGTCGTTGGAGATGCCGGTCGGCGAAGAAGAAGACAGCTACCTGGGTGACTTCATCGAGGATGCTGAGGCTGACAGCCCGACGGATTCCGCTTCGCAGACCATGCTGCGCCAGGTGATCGACGAGATCTTCGAATCGCTGACACCGCGCGAGGTGCGAATCCTGCAGTTGCGCTTTGGCCTCGTCGATGGCTACTCGTATACCCTGGAAGAAGTCGGCAAGAAGTTTGGCGTTACGCGCGAGCGCATCCGCCAGATCGAGGCCCAGGCGCTGGGCAGGTTGCGCCATCCCAGCCGCAGCCGCAAACTCAGGGACTACCTGTCCTGATCGGTTGGCTCTTATCATCCGCGCGTGCGCGTGGAAAACGACAACGCCGCCTCGTGGGGTGGCGTTGTCGTTTCGCGTTCCGGCCAGATTGCGGTCGGCTACTTCAGGATCTCATTCACCGCCGCACGCTCTTCCGCCGTCAGCTTCCAGCCCGCCGCCTGAGCATTGCTTCTGATCTGCTCCAACCGCGTCGCCCCCGCGATCACAGAGCTCACCTGCGGCTCGCTCAGCAGCCAGGCAATGGCCAGTTCCGCCATCGTATGCCCGTGCTCCTCGGCCCAGGCCGCCAAGCGCTCGAGGCGCGTGTAGTTTGCTTCGGTCATGTACGCTCGCACGTAAGCGCTGTGCGTCGCGCGTGACCCGGCCGGCGCTTCCTGGCTGCGCCGGTACTTGCCGGTCAAAAACCCTCCGGCCAACGGGAAATACGGCAGTATGCCCACTCCGAACTTCCGGCAATACGGCAGCATCTCCCGCTCGATCTCCCGCTCCAGCATGTGATAATGCGGCTGGATGGTCACGAACGGCGCCCAACCGTGCAGCTCGGCCAGCAGGTTCGCACGCGCCAGTTGCCAGGCCATGAAATTGGAGGCCCCGACGTAGCACACCTTCCCCGCTCGCACCAGGTCGTCCAACGCCCGCAGCGTCTCCTCGATCGGCGTTGTATCATCATAAGCATGGATCTGGTACAGATCAATGTGATCGGTGCTCAGCCGCTGTAGGCTCGCCTCGACGCCTTCCAGAATGTGGAGGCGCGAGGCGCCCCAGTCGTTGGGCCCCTTGCCGGTCTCATGCTCGACCTTGGTCGCGAGCACGGCCTCCCGCCGGCGTCCCTTTAGCGCGGACCCCAACATCTGCTCCGAGCGTCCGCCCGTGTAAATATCCGCCGTATCAATAAAGTTGATCCCCAAGTCCAGCGCCCCGTGCACGATCTCGTCGACCCCGGCCTGGTCTACTACACCGCCGAACTGGTTCGTGCCCAGCCCGACGACCGACACCCGCACCCCCGCCTGGCCCAGTTGCCTGTATTCCATATATCCTCCAACTCATTGAAAGCGTACTCATTGAGAGCGTACTCATTGAGAGCGTACTCATGGAGAGCGTACTCATGGAGAGCGTACTCATGGAGAGCGTACTCATTATTGTGCCCTTGACACAAAGGTGTGCTATAATTCGTATACTAATAGAAGAATACCCCCAACGAGGAGGTAGATCCATGGCCGCCGCTCGCCTGCACAGTGAACAGTTTGCCAATGTCGATGCTGCCTGGCTCCACCTGGCTCCACATGGAAGAGCCGACAACATGGCGATGATCAGCGGGGTGATGATCTTCGACCGGCCCATCGACATCCGGCGTCTCGAGGCCACCCTTGAGCATCGCATGCTGAAGTTCGACCGCTTTCGCCAACGCGTGCGCGAACCGGCCTGCGGCATTGGTTTACCCCGCTGGGAGACGGATCCTTTCTTTGACCTCGGCGCTCATCTGCACCGCATCGCCCTCCCCGCGCCCGGCGACACGCGCGCGCTGCAGGCGCTGGCGAGCGACCTTATGTACACCCCGTTGGAATTTGCTAAGCCGCTCTGGCAGATGCACCTGATCGAAAACGTGAACCAGGGCTGCGCGATCGTCATGCGACTGCACCACTGTATCGGCGACGGCGTGGCATTGGTCAAGGTGCTGCTCGACATGACCGATAAGGAAGCAGACGCCCCCTGGCCCGGCACCGAACCCGAGCCCGAGGCGCCGGCTCGGCCTGCCGCCAACTGGCAGCCGCTCGGCCCGCTCTTTACGCCGGCAGTCGGCGCGGTCGGCAACACCGTGGCCGCGGCCGGAGAGCTGGTCAGCGCGGGCATGGACTACCTGATCCATCCCTCGCGCTTCGTCGACGCAGCCAAATTGGGCCTCGCGGGCGTCCTGGCGGCCGGAAAGCTTGGGTTGAGCCTGCCCGATCGCAAGACCCTCTTCAAAGGGACCTGCGGCGTCACCAAGCGCGCCGTGTGGTGCGAGCCGGTCAAGCTCGACCGGATCAAAGCCATTGGCAAGGCCATGAGCAGCACCGTCAATGATGTGCTGCTGGCTGCCGTATCGGGCGCCTTGCGCCGCTATATGGTCGAGGCCGGTGAACCGGTCGACCCCCGCCTGAGCATTCGCGCCATGGTCCCGGTCAGCATCCGCCGGCGGCATGAATTGAACCAGATCAACAACCGCTTCGGCCTGGTCCTGCTCTCGCTGCCGATCGGCGTCGAGGACCCGCTCGAGCGCCTCCTCGTCCTGAAGCATCGCATGGACGCCATCAAGGGCACGCCGGAAGCAGCCGTGGCCTTCGGCATCCTCGGCATCATGGGCCTGACGCCGATCCAGATCGAAAAGCTCATCCTGGATTTCTTCGCCGCCAAGTCGACCGCGGTCATGACCAAGGTGCCGGGACCGCGCCAAGTGCTTTATTATGCCGGAGCTCCCATGCGTCAGATGATATTCTGGGTACCGACTTCCGGCCACTTGGGTCTCGGCCTGAGCATCTATAGCTACGCCGGTGAGGTCAGCGTCGGTTTCGCGACCGACTCGTACTGGGTGCCCGATCCCGAGAAACTGGTCGACGGCTTCCATGCCGAGCTCGCGGAAATGGAGCGCTGGATCCCCCCGGCTGCCCCTGCCGGCGCGCGCCAGCCATCAGCCGCAGCACCTGCTCCCGGCGCGGACGGGCAGGCTGCCCCTGACGCGCGAGATGCATTCGCCACACCTCAGAACGCGATCAGCCCTCCCGTCGTCGACCTGGGCGCGACACTCACCCCGCTGACGGTTGACGCGGCCCGAAGCGCGCCTTCTGACGGCCAGGGATACCCGGTCGAGGTCGTTGCGAGCGCACAGGCAACGGCCATCAGCGGAGACGACGACTACGGAAGCGGCGCGCCCTCGCCGGTGGCGCCGGTCGTCGCTCCGGCATCCCCTGCGAGTGCCGTGCTCGCTGCGCCCGCAGTGCACAGGTGTACGGCCCTGACCGTCTCCGGGGAGCCGTGCCGAAACCGCGCGCTTCCCGGTTCGAGTACCTGCCGCGTTCACACGCGCCAGGATTGAGCCACGATCCTAATAGCGAGGGTACATGAACGCTGACCAGGTCCTCCGCCAACAACTCGTCAACCTGCTGCGCGTTTCGCAGGCTCACGCGCCTTTCGAGGCAATCGTCGCCGATTTTCCGGCCGCTCGCATCAACGACAGGGCGCCCAACGTATCCTATTCGCCCTGGCATCTGCTGGAGCACATCCGTCTCACGCAGCTCGATATCCTCGACTTCATCCGCGATCCGAACTACGTCTCGCGGCCCTGGCCGGCCGGGTACTGGCCTGCCCCCGGCACGCACGCCGACAGCACCGCCTGGCAGCGCACGATCCACGACTATCTCGCCGACCGGGATGCATTGGAACGAATTGTGCTCGACCCGGCCACCGACCTGTGTGCGCCGCTTCCCGCGGGTGACAAATACACGATCCTGCGCGAGATCCTGGTCGTCGCCGATCACACCGCATACCATGTTGGCGAGTTCGGCATCCTGCGCCAGGTGATGGGCACCTGGCCGCCGGGACACGAGTAACTGTTCAGGAAAAACGTCAGTAGACCTACATCTTCCCCTTCAAGTAAGGGTCGATCGCGTCGCGGAGCCCATCGCCCACGAAGTTGAAGCCAAGGACGGTGACGAGGATGGCCAGGCCGGGCATGATGGAGGCCCAGGGGGCGGAGAAAATATACTGCTGCGCCTCGTTGACCATCAACCCCCAGCTGGGCGTGGGCGGTTGCGCCCCGACACCCAGGAAGCTCAGGCCCGCTTCGGCCATGATGGCCGCGGGGATGCTCATGGTAAACAGCACGAGGATAGGTGCGAGGCAGTTGGTGATGATGTGACGAAACATGATGCGAATATCGCTGGCGCCCACCGCCCGCGCGGCCGCCACAAAATCCCGCTCGCGCAGCGAAAGCGCCTGCGCACGCACCACGCGTGACGCGCTGGCCCAGCTTACCACGCTCAGGGCGATGAACAGTGTGAACAGGCTTGCGCCCAGGATGTAAGTCACCACCATCGCCAGGATGATCGACGGGAAAGCCAGCACCATATCGGCCAGACGCATCACCAGCGTGTCCGTCCAGCGCCGGTAGAAACCCGCGATCACGCCCAGCGCCGAGCCGATCAGCATCGAGATCGCCGAAGGAATGAAGCCGATCAGCAACGAAATGCGCGCGCCGAAGATCACCCGACTCAGCAAGTCGCGCCCGTACACGTCGGCCCCGAACAGATGCTGTGCAGATGGCGGGGCGAACTGCTCGTTCAGCGAAACGTGCAGCGGATCATAGGGCGCGACCAGTGGCGCCAGGACGGCCAACCCGATGAGCCCGACCACGATTGCCAGACCCACCAGGGCCAGCCGGTTCCGCCTGAACCTGCGCCAGACGTCGGCGCCGAACGTCGTGGGGCGCGCAACCAGGCCGGCACCCGCAGCCTCGCCGGTGTTGGCGGTAGTCGATCCGCCGATTCTAAGAACAGTTGGTTTACTCACTCGGCAGCGTCCCTGTGAGATTCTCCCATGTGCAGCCGCGCGCAGGCACGCTCAGCCGCGCTCTCAGCCGCTCATTCATAGCGGATGCGCGGGTCGAGGAAGGCGTAGCTGACGTCCGCGAGCAGGTTGCCGAGCACCACCAGCACGACTGTCAGCATCACCGACCCTTGCAGCAGTGGCACATCACGGTTCATGATCGCGCTCACCGACACCCGGCCGATCCCTGGGATGCCAAAAACGCTCTCCACGATCACCGCGCCTGTCAAAAGGTCGGCCACCTGAATCGCCATGATCGTTACCACGGGCAGCAGCGAATTCTTCAGCGCGTGGCGGAAGACGACCGCCCACTCCGTGAGCCCCTTGGCGCGCGCCGTGCGCACAAAATCCGAGCCCAGCACTTCCAGCAGGCTCGAGCGCATCAGCCGCGAGATCACTGCCGCCGAGGACCAACCCAGCACGATCCCCGGCATGATCAGGAATACGATGCCACCATAACCTGAAATCGGCAGCAGGCCCAACTTCCAACCAAAGATCAACTGGAAGATCAGGCCCGACCAGAAGACGGGCACCGATACGCCGATCAGCGAGAACAGCGTGACGAGGTAGTCCGGCGCCGAGTAGTGTTTTAACGCACCGACAATCCCCGCCGGAATACCTATCCCCCAGGCGAAGATCAGCGCGGCCAGCGTCAAGGCCAGGGTCTTAGGAAAGGCGTCGACCAGCAGATCGCTGACGCTGCGGTGAATCTTGTAGGACGTGCCGAAATCGCCGTGCAGGGCGTCCCACATGTAACGCACGTAGCGCACGGCCCAGGGATCGTCGAGCCGCATCTCTTTGCGCACGCGCGCCACCACGTCCGCATCGATGTGCTCGCGCATCATCAGCGCGATCGGGTCGCCGGGCACCACCTCCAGCAACATGAACGTCAGCAGAGTGGTGGCGACGATCACCGGTATCGCCTGGGCCAGGCGCGCCATGACGTATCTGAGCATAACGTCTCCATCCCGCTCGCCGCGGGGACGCCAGCCGCAGACAACGGCTGCCCGGCCTCTGCCTGCTGTGCGTCCCCGCGGGGTCTGATCCTTTAGTTGGTCAGTTCGAGGCCGTAGTACGGCATGTTGCTCCACCCGTTCCACGAAACCTTGAAGCCCTTGACGCGCGGTTGCACCACGAACAGATGCTCGAGGTGGTAGAGCGGGATGAAGGCGAAGTCCGTGTAGACGATGGTTTTCTCCAGGTCCTGATACAGCTTGTAGCGCGCCGGCATGTCGGTCATGGTGCGCGCCTGCTGCAGCTGATCCTGTACGGCCTTATTCGCGTAGTTCCACGAGCGTGCGACGGAGTTAGGCGAGCCGAAGAAGGTGTAGATGAAGTTGTCGGGGTCATTATAGTCCGCCGACCAATCGCTGACGTAGTTGCCCAGCTTGCCATCCGCGCGGGTGCCCATGAAAGCCGCATCGTCCAACTGCTTGATCTCAGCCTTAATGCCCACCTCGGACAGCATGGCCTGGATGGCCTCGTTGACCTTCAACGTGCTTGGCGAGTTGGCGGTCTGGTAAAGAGTCATCGAGAAACCGTTAGCGAAGCCGGCATCCTTCAGCAGTGACTTGGTCTTGGCCGGATCGTACGCAAAGCCGGGCAAATCGGGGTTGTAGCCTGCCAGCCCTGGGGCGAGGATCCCCTTGGCCGGAATACCCGTCCCGTAATACAGCTTGTCCAGCAGGGTCTGCCGGTCGATCGCATACATGATCGCCTCGCGCACTTTCGGGTTGTCGAAGGGCGCGATCTGCTCGTTGATGCTCATGTAGTAGGTACCCACGCGCGGCCCGCGCACGATCTGGTCCTTCCACTGTGGGTCTTTCTGGAATTCAGGGATCTGGCTCAGCGCGAGGTCCATATCCAGCACATCCAACTGGCCCTTCTTGAACATCAGCGCCTGCGTTTGCGGCTCCGGCACGACCTTCATCACCAGCTTGTCGAATTTGGCCGGTCCGCGGAAGTAACCCTGGTAAGCCGAAAGGTCGATCTCGCTGTTATAAGTCCAGTTATCGACCTTGAACGGGCCCGTACCGACCGGCTTGATGCCGAAATCCTTGCCCGCCTTGAGGGTGTAGTCCTTGGGGAAAATGGAGCCCGCCGGCGTGGCCAGGTTAGCCAGGAAAGGCGCGAAGGGCGCGGCCAGCGTCACCTCCAACGTATTGTCGTCGATCTTCTTCAGCCCGCTGACCGACGTCGCCTTTGCGTCCATGCGCTCCTTGGCCCCGGCAATCATGTCGACGAAATCAGTGTTCAGGGCCTTGGTTGCCGGGTCAAGCATGCGATCGATGGTGAAGATCACGTCATCGGCGGTGAACGGATCGCCGTTCTGGAATTTGACGCCCTTGCGCAGGTGGAAGGTGTACTTGAGACCGTCCGGGGAGACGTCCCAGCTTTCGGCCAGACCGGGTACCAGCTCCGATTTGCCGGGAGCGGTGGTCACTGCCTCGACCAGGCGGTCGAAGACGTTGAGCGGCAGAAAGTACTCCTCGGTCGTCAACTGCGGGTCGGCAGTGCCGGGGTCGGTGGTCTGCGCGATGGTCAATGTTTTACTGCCGCTGCTGTTAGGGGCAGTCGCGGCGGTCGCGGCGGGGGCAGCAGGGGCCGCGGGAGCAG
>Ga0209746_1001479_pt1 | contig 11270 bp, 8 predicted proteins | sample BarGraNGADG00211_3_FD_184496 | JGI IMG/M metagenome (GOLD analysis project Ga0209746, IMG submission 184496) | Arctic peat soil microbial communities from Barrow, Alaska - Barrow Graham LP Ref core NGADG0011-211 (SPAdes) (version 2) | ecosystem: Environmental > Terrestrial > Soil > Wetlands >...
CAGGTTCACTTCCGGATTGCTGATGCGCAGGTCGCTGTTCACGTCACGCAGCAGGGGGTTGGTCCTCAGTTTGGCCTCCAGCGCCGGCCCGGCGCTATAAAGCGATTTCAGGTCCGCTGACTGCAGGGTGAACTGGTAGATGCCGGAAGCGAAACGGCCGCCGATATTGATGACCGGCGGGTTGACGATGAACACGCGGATGCCTGGGATGCCCGCCATTTTTATGCGCAGGGCATTGACCACCTGGTCGGCGGTCAGTTGCCTCTGGTTCCTGGGTTTCAGCCGGATGAACATGCGGCCGACGTTGCTTGTCCCGCCGCCGCCGCCGCCCACTGATGAGATGAAACCGTCGACATTCTCATCCTTGGCCAGGATAGCGGACACCGCCTGCTGGTGCTTGCTCATCCCTTCAAAAGACAGCCCTTCCGCACCCTCGCTAGTGCCGTTCACGAAGCCGGTGTCCTCGCTGGGCAGGAAGCCCTTGGGTACGATGACGAACAGCAACACGGTGACGACGAAGATCACTGCTGAAAAAAGCAATGTCGCCCGCCGCCTTTGCACCACCCACTCCAGGCTTCTTTCATACAACCCGAGAGTGCGCATCCAGAAAGACTCGATGAGGTTGAAAAATCGCCCGTGCTTTTCCTTGATATCATGCTTGAGAAAGCGGCTGCACATCATGGGCGTAAGCGACAGGGAGACAAAGCCGGAAATGAGGATCGCCACCATGATGGTCACGGCGAACTCCCGGAACAGGCGTCCCATGATGCCGCCCAAAAAGAGGATAGGGATGAAGACAGCGGTCAGGGAGAGGGTCATGGAGACGATGGTGAAACCGACTTCTTTGGCGCCGTCCACGGCGGCGGCAAAGGGCGGCTTGCCCATCTCCATGTGCCGGAAGATGTTCTCCAGCATGACGATGGCGTCGTCGACGATGAAGCCGACGGCCAGGGTCAAGGCCATGAGCGAGAGGTTGTCCAAATTGAAGCCGAAGAGCTGCATGGCCGCGAAAGTTCCCACCACCGAAAGGGGTAGGGCCAAGCTCGGGATCACCGTGGCGGAAACATTGCGCAGGAAGAGGAAAATGACAATGATCACGAGGCAGAGCGTGAGCAGCAGGGTGAACTGCACGTCATTTACCGAGGCCTGGATGGGCTCGGCTTTGTCGAACAGGATATAGAGGCTGGCGGATGCCGGGATTTGTTTTTTCAAGCTGGATAGGAGGACCTTGACCGCCCGGGAAACCTGAACAGTGTTGGTGCCGGGCTGGCGCTGGATGGCAAGCAGGATGCAGCGGCTGTCATTGAACCAGGCGGCCACCTTGTCGTTCTGGACGCTGTCCATGACATTGCCCAGGTCCTGCAAGCGCACCGGCGCGCCGTTGCGGTAGGCCACGATGATGGGCCGGAACTGCTCGGCATTGTTGAGCTGGCCCGTGGCCTTCACCGTGAAGGTTTTTTCGCGTCCCCATAGCGTGCCGGTGGGCATGTTGACGTTGTTCGCGGCCACGGCGTTCACCACCTGATCGATGCCGATGCTGCGCGCGGCCATGGCCTGGGGGTCGAGCTGGATGCGTACCGCATACTTTTGGGCGCCATAAACCTGGACCTGGGCCACGCCGTTCACCATGGATATGCGCTGCGCCATCAGGGTCTCGGCGTACTCGTTCAGCTGGTAGAGGGGAAGGGTGGGCGATTTGAGAGCAATGAACAGGATCGGCTGGTCGGCCGGATTCACCTTTTGATACGATGGCGGCGTGGGCATGTCGCGGGGAAGCTGGCGGGCGACTGCGGCGATGGCGGCCTGGACATCCTGGGCAGCGGCGTCGATGCTGCGGTCCAGGCTGAACTGAATGGTGATCTGGGTGGAGCCAAGGCTGCTGCTGCTGGTCATGTTGTCGATGCCGGCAATGGTCGAGAATTGTTTTTCCAGGGGAGTTGCCACTGCGGCGGCCATGGTCTCCGGGCTGGCGCCGGGAAGGCTGGCCGACACGGAGATGGTGGGAAAATCCACTGTGGGCAGGTCGCTAACCGGCAGCAGCTTGTAGCCAAGGATGCCGGCGACGACAATGGCCAGCATGATCAGGGTGGTCATGACCGGCCGTTTGATGAAAAGACTCATAGAGTCCTCCCCTTATCGGCCAGGCTTGAATTGACCTGCACCGCGGCTCCGGGCAAGAGCCGCATCTGGCCGTCGGTCACCACCGTGTCGCCGGCCTTCAGGCCCTTGTCGATGACCATGATGCTGTCCAGCGTGCGGTTGATTTTTACGGCCTGTTTCCTCACGGTCTTGTCCGGCCCCACAACGAATACGAAGGTGCCGTCCTGGCCCGTAACGACCGCCCCGGCTGGCACGGTGAGGACGGCGGCTTCGATGGTAAGCACCAATTCCGTGTCCACGAACTGGCCGGGCCAAAGAGAGTTGGCTTGGTTCGGGCACTCCGCCTTCAGGGTAACGGTGCCGGTTTGCGGATCCACCGCGTTGTCGAGAAAGGTAAGGTAGCCCTTCACCTCGTAATTGCCGCCATTACGGGATGCCTGCACATGGACCTCGAGTTTGTCCCGGGCGGCATATTTCTGGACTTGCGGCAGCTGGTCGCCGGGGATGGAGAAGCTCACGCGGATGGGGTTGATCTGGTTGATGACCACCAGCGTCGCATCATTGGCCTTGACCACGTTTCCCCTTTTTACGAGCAGGCTGCCGGTGCGCCAGGAAATGGGAGCCTTTATGGTAGCGTAATCCAGGTTCAGCCGGGCTTGCGCCACGGCGGCTTCGTCCACCCGAACCGTGGAGCGGAACATCTCGGCTTGCGTGCGCACGGAATCAGATTGTTCCTGGGTCACATAGTCTTTTTTGACCAGGTCGGCATAGCGCTTGGCCTGGGTCTCGGCATTGGCCGCCTGGGACTTGTCGCGTGCCAGCTGGGCCAAAGCCGCATCCAGAGCCACTTGGAAGGGGCGGGGATCGATCTGGAAGAGGACCTGTCCCGCCCGTATGTCTTGTCCTTCCGCGAAGGACACTTGGTTGATCACGCCTCCGACCTGGGCTTTGATGGATACGCTTTCAATGGGTTCCACGAAACCAATGGCATTCAGGGATAGGGGCTCATGTTGCACCAAGGCCTGGGCCACGGTCACCGGCACCGGCGGTATGGGGACGGTCTTCTTGCCCGAACAGCCGCCGGCAAGCAATGCCGCGATCACGAACAATCCTCCTGCCAAGACCGGGCCGAAGGTAATATCCTGACTTCTCCGCCTGCGGCGCAAAGTTGTTTTTCCATCAATAACGCAGCTTGGAAATGTTTCATACGGCAATGTCGTGTCCACCCGATTGGATATTTTAATCATGATTTCACCTCGTAAGAATGTCTCCGGCTGCCAGGGGGGTATCCCCGGGCATTCCCAGGATGCCTATGTCGTGAGCGAGTCGGGCCAGATTGATGAACCAACCCAGGCGCGCGTTGATCTGTTCGGCCCTAGCCACGGCCAGGACGCGCTGCGCCGAAAGGAGATCAAGGATGCTGCCCACCCCTTCCCGGTAGCGCCCGAGGGCGACGGCCTCCGATTGGCTGGCGCTGGCCACCAACTCGTCCGTTGTCTTCACCCGCTCCGCGGCGGTGAGGAACTCACTGTGCGTGGAAAAGACCTGGAAAATGACCGCCTGCTCAGCGCTGCGCAGCCGTTCCCGGGCGGCCTCGGCCTCGGCTTTGGCCTGCAAAAGATCAAAATTCCGTGAGAATCCGCTGAAGACGGGAATTTGCAGCTGCAAAGCCCCGATGGTTGAATTGGTGTATCCGGGAACATCCTTGAGCCACACCCGGCCGATGGAACCGGCGGCGGACAAGGATGGCAGCATGCGGGAGCGGGCTTCCCGTACCCTGGCTGCCGATCCCAGAGCCAAGGCTTGGGCAGCCTGCAGGTCGGGCCGGCTGGCCAGAGCTTTTTCGATCAGTTGGTCCACCGTCCGGGCAAGTCCGCCGGGCGGAATTTCCGGGACCTCTATCTCAGGGTCAAAAGAAATATTGGCCGGATAACCCATGGCTACCGCTAGGGCGCCTTTGGCCGTGCGCACCTGCCCCTCCGTGTCCAGCACGGCCAGTTTGACCTCCGCGTAGGCTGTCTTGGCCTGCAGGACGTCGGCGTTGGTGGCCAGCCCCATGCGGTGCCTCTCTTCGGCCGCGGTCAGGTTCGCTTCAGCCTCGGCCAGGGACGTCCGGTTGGCTTCCAGCAGGGCCTTGGCCCCAGCCTGGTTGAAGAAGGCCTCTTCCGCCAGCAGGACTGTATTTTGCATGACGGCATTCTGGGTCCAATCAGCGGCCAGGAGTGACTGCCGGGATTCCTCCACTAGCGCTGAACGTCCGCCGAAGTCGAACAGCAGATAGGAGAGGCTGGCGGTGGCGCTGATGTCCTTGGTAGAACCACCCGGCTGGGCCTTGGTATTGATATCCTTTTCGTAATAGAGTGTCACGTTCAGGTCCACTTTGGGGTACCAGGCTCCGCGAGCGGAGCCGTATCTGGCCGCGGCGGCCCGGGCGTCAGCCCAGGCCACACGCGTGGCGGGGTTGTTCTGCAGCGCGATATAAACTGCGTCCGCCAGGGCGAATTTGCTGAGTTTATCCTGGATCTGTTATATGGGAATGACCAGCCCGGATTTTGCCGGTTTATGGACGGTTGCAACAGGGGCAGCCCAGGCAATGGTGGGCGCTGGCGATGCGGCTGGTACGTTTTGCACCCTGGGCGGTGCAACGGCGCAGCCCAGGAAAACCAATACCAATGCCAGTGGGACAAGGATGCGCAAGTTTCTTGCCACGCCAGGCGGGGTCAAAAAACCAGGCATTCCTCTCATGCGATTCCTTCGCAAATGAATTTTTGAAGTCATTTTGTTACCTCGAAAAGCAAAGCACAGTTTAGTAGTATACTAAAAAAACAATAGAATAGTTTAATAATGATTTAGAAGACAATTGATTTGGAAACAATAAAATATTATCCGGAAATAAAATGACCACTGATGGAATCGAACCATAAACCTATTGATTAAGAGTCAATTGCTCTGCCAATTGAGCTAAGGGGCCATCGAAGATGGAAAATTAACATAATTTAGCCTGCTTGTCAATATTTTTCGCACCCCGTATAATGAAAACGACATGGCCGAAAAAAAAATTTCAGTCCGCGGCAGGATAGCTGACGGCTTCATTGAACTGTTTTCCAGGTTCGCCCTTGAAGGGACCCTGGAGTCGGCCCAAGCCTACGGCTCCGGTCATATACACGAAACCTTCCTGTTGAAAACCCGTGAGCGAGAATGTCCCGATTACATCCTGCAGCGCGTCAACCATCATATATTCAAAGATATCCCGCGGCTCATGGAGAACATCGTACGGGTCACGGAACATTTGCGCCGCAAGATCAGCGCTATACCGGGCAGCGACCCCGGCCGCGAAGTGCTCACAATTGTTCCGGCCCGTGACGGCCGCTCTTTCCATCAGGACGGCGACGGCAATTTCTGGCGCTGCTACGTCTTTATCGACCACCAGCGGCCAAGCGATCGGGTAAAAGATCCGGAGCAGGCCTGCGAAGCCGGAAAGCTTTTCGGGCGTTTCATCCACCTGCTGGCCGACCTGCCCGGGCCGCCGCTGCATGAGACCATTCCCGGCTTTCATAATATCGAACTCTATTTGCGCAAGTTCAGCGAAGTTTTGCAGGCCGATCCCTTCCGGCGCAACGTTCAGGCCGCGAACGAGATCGCTCTGGTCCAAAGCCGGGCCTGGGAGATGAAACGAATTCTTCGCCTGGGCGAGGACGGTCGCATCCCGCTGCGGGTCACCCACAACGACACCAAGTTCAACAACATCCTGTTCGACAAGCGGGGCCGCGCCCTGTGTGTGATCGACCTGGACACGGTCATGCCCGGTTACGTCCATTACGATTTCGGCGATATGATACGCAGCGGCTGCAACCGCTCCCGCGAGGACGAGCCTGAATTGGAACGGGTGGGAATGGATATCCATCTTTTTGCCGGCTATGTCGGGGGTTTTTTCGAATCTTTCGCAGGCGGCCTGAGCGCGGAGGAAATATCCCACCTCGCTTTTTCGGCCAAGCTCTTCGCCTACATGATCGGCCTGCGTTTTTTCAGCGATTTTCTGGCCGGGGACCGTTATTTTAAAATTACGCATCCTGGCCATAATCTGCAGCGGGCCCGGGTGCAGTTCCGGTTGTTGGAAGACATGGAGCGCCAGTTCCGGCAGATGGAGGATATCGTTTGCCGTCTGGGCGGGAAAGCTACTTTTTGACGAATACCGGCTGGCAAAAAGCAAATTCGCCGGTCGATGAAACTACCTTGGCGCGCACATAAAGCTCGTCGCCCTTGAAGACATAGGTGGCGTCCGGGCCGTCCACCTGGCTCAGGATCGCGCCGCCCTTGCCAATGAACTGGACGGAGTAGGCGGCATCGTAAACGGGCTTGATCGTCAAACGGTATTCTTTCTTCGAGATCTGGACATCGGCCAGTTCCACGCCGGTGGAGGCGTAGAAATCCCCCCTGTCCAGGGCGGCGCAGACCGCGGCCGGGGTCAGCTCCGCCACGCGTACCATGACCCAGCCCTTGCCCGGGTAGGATTTGTAGGGCAAAAAGTCACCGAGGTAATCGTGGGTGTCGTCACTGGCCACTCCGTAAAAGAGCAAGCCCTTGGAGAGCAAAGCGTCCCAAAGTTCTTCGGTGCCGGCCTTGCCGCCGGCGGAAAAATTATTGGAATCACGATTGACGTTGAGCAGTTCGAATAAATGGACGTCATGCAAGTTTTGCATTTCCTTTTCGTTGAATGACCATTGCCAATTGGGATGGTTGATCTGCGGGATGGCTCCGGCCAGTCGTGCCGCATCGACGCCGTTTTGCAATGTTTCAACCAGGCTTTGCCCAGGCTTGGCGGAAATCGGGCGCGACGGATTCAAGGCGTTGACATGGGCTGGACGCTCCTGGAAGGAAAGAGTGATCTCTTCACCGGGGATGAGGATGAAATCATCGTTTTTATCGGAATCCAGGAATGCCGTTTCGGTGATCATGTCGTGATCGGAGATGACCAGGAACTGGTAGCCATGATCCTGGTACCAGCGCATGACCCGACGCGGCACTTCGTTGCCGTCGGAATTGCTGGAGTGCGCGTGGGTATTGCCCTTGACCCAGCGGGCCTGTAAAGCGGTCGCTCCCCAGGCGGTCAAAAGGACGATAAGGAACGGGACCAGTGTCTTTTTCATTCGCGCCTCCGCCGGTCAACCGTCGCCGGCACGATATTTTAGAAAAAAACATAATGCAAGTCAAACATCAGGAAAAACGTAAATGCGTTGCAAAAGGTATTTTCTTTTTGTTAGAATTTCAGCAGCGGAGAGAAAAATGGCAGGAACGACAATTGAAAAAAAAACCTTCAATGGCGGCCAGACATTCACGGTGGTGGTGAACGACATTTTGTATGAACCGGTGCAATGCATCGTCAACGCCGCCAACGGCATGCTGGCCCATGGCGGGGGAGTGGCGGCGGCCATCGCCGAAGCCGCAGGCAGTGTTTTGCTGGCCGACTGCCGGGAGATCATTTCCAAGCGCGGCCGCATACTTTCCGGGCACGCGGTGGTCAGCAAGGCCTGGGATCTGCCCTATAAGGGAGTGATCCATGCCGTGGGTCCCAAAATGGGCGAAGGCGACGAAGAAAAAAAAATTGTCCTGGCCCTGCGCGAAGCCTTCGACCTTGCCGAGTAGAGGCGCTGGAAATCTCTCTCCTTCCCCGGCATCAGCTCCGGCATCTTCCTGGTGCCGCATGCGCTTTGCGCCAAAAGCTACCTGCGGGCGGTAAAGGAATTCTACGCGCAGAATCCAGGGTCACAGTTATGGGAGATCCGCCTGTGCCTGTTCATGGGGCCCCTGCTCGATGCGGTCAAAAAGGAATGGCAAAAAGTTTTCGCTGATTGACATACCTGAATATTCCCATTATACTGCGGCCGGAGTTGTCCATGTAAGCAGAGGTGACACTGGGCCAATTGAAAATTCTTCAGCAACATAAAAACCGCTTTTTTCGCAAAACACGTTTCGACCCGGGATTTGCCAGCTATTTCCGCCCTAGCGGTCCAAGGCAAATCCGGACCGGGGCAGGCGGCTAGGAGGGGTGCATGGCTTTTACCGTTCCCGAAGCATTTGAACCGGCTCCCACGGCCACGATCATCCATGCCTACAACAGTGAAGGGGTTTCGCTGGTGACGCTCAGCGATGAGGATATATGGTCGGTGATCAAGGCCTCGGGCGCCAACCTAATCGGCAAGCCCAACATGCAGCCGCGGGTCCAGGTGATGGACCGCTATATCGAGGAACGCGACATCCAGATCAGCCAGGTGGAGATGTCCCTGGCTATCGAGGAATCCCACGCCAGCTATTTTTGGGAAAAACAGGTTTCGGGAAAAAAGTCATTTGAGATTGCCTGCATGGAGGTCAACACCTGCGGTGACTCGCTGAGTCCCAAGGTCCTGAGCACATTCCTGGACGCCTGCGATTACCCTGAACTGGTTTCCTTCATCTATTTCGCACCCACGCCGCTGCTCAAGGACCTGAAGATTTCCGACCGGGAATCCCTGCGCAAGCAATGCTTCAAGGTCCCTGTCGACTGCTACTCGCGCTATGTCATCGACATCCAGGCCCCCATCGACATCCCCGAGGGCAAAATGTTCATCGCCGATCTCTACCGCAAGGACATGGCCAAGATGATCCGGCATCTGCGCGAGGAGGTCATCACGAGGTATTCGCAGCATTCGCTGAAGCTGGCGCGCAGCGACCGCAAGCTGAAGCTGATGGTCAACTCGCAGCAGGAAGAATACCTGGCCTGTGCCTTCTATGATTGCGACCAGAAATTCATCAAATCACTCTGCGATCCCAGGGTGCGCGAAGACGAGGCCCTTTATTTGCTGGAGGACTGCTTCGACGACGTGCTGCTCTCCACCGACACGCCTTTCATTTTCGACCATGATTTCGACCCGCCGGGCTATACCGGGGTTTTTCTTACCGGGGGCACCGGCTATATCGCGCTGCACGTCACGCCGAATCCCATCGGCCAAAACAAGAATTTCGTTGAATTCTGCTGCTACATCCATCCCAGCATGTGGGTTTTTGAACGCGAATCGCTGGTGCACGTCATGTGGCCGATCCTGAAGCTATTCCAGCCCGAACAGGCCGAGATCCACTACCGGGTTTCCTCGCGCAACATCACCCGCAGCCGCAACCTGCACCAGAAGTTCATCCGCAAGCGCCTGATCGGCCTGGGCTATTCCTTGGATGAGTTCGTTTCCTTTTATGACGATTATTTCGGACGGACATTCTTCCACCTGAATATCGAAAAAAAATAAGTTTTCCGCGGTGCCGCCGCGCGCCAAGGTCACGGGAATGACCATGACCGCCAATCAGGAATTCCCTGATTGTATTTTGCCAACATTAGCATTATTTTAGTAACATGGAGAAAAAGGACGTTTCCTAATGCGGTCCCTAAAAAAGTAAAATGCGCTTCAGGTTCACGCTGCAATCAATCCCGGTGGCGTTGGCGGCCATGGGCTTGTGGGCCATTATCGGCGGCTGGTATGTCGCCATTGCCCCGGTCAACCTCGCCGGGACTGACAACATCGGCATCGTCCTGTCCACCTTCGGCATCTGCCTGTTCGTGGCCGACCGCTTGGCTTTTTACTGGCTGAAAATCGACTGCTGGGTGATCTTTTTCAAGATCTGGGTCTGGGGACTTGTTTTTATCGCCTGGGGGTTCCTGGAATGGCTGCACGCTTTTTCGGATAAATACGCATCGGTCTTTTTCGCCCATTGGCTGGCCATTGCCTTGGTAATCGGCGCCACCAGCCTGCTGGTCCGCCGCCGGCGCCAGCAAAGCGAAGACAAACAGCACGCCTCAATTTATCAAATGAAGTGACGCTTACCGCGTCTCGATGATGAAAAGTTTCCCGGAAAGAAAATCGCTGACCCAGATGCGTTTGCCGGCATCGGTCCTGATCTTGCATAGATCGTAAAGGCAATCACCGAACTGGCCGCGCACAAAAAAAGAGCTGCTGTTCCCGGCAAAGGAAGTTTCCCAGTGCGGATATTTTTCCCTGTTCCCGGGTGGTTGCCCGGCTTGCGATTTAACCGGATTTTGGCTATGATTCAGGTTCAGGACTGATCAGAATCAGGGATATTGGGATCAGGGTCCGTTTTTGAAGATAGGATGAAAGAACAGAAAAAAAACCGGCTCGACCAGGCTTTGCTGCTGCGGGGATTGGCTCAGGACCTGAAAGAAGCCCAGGCGCTGATCATGGCCGGAGAGGTTCGCTGCCAGGGCCAGGCAGTGACAAAGGCCGACCGCCGGGTCGCCGCAAGCGATGCCCTGGATATCATCAGGAACCGTCCCTATGTTTCACGCGGGGCTTTCAAGATCGAAAAGGCCATCCGTGAATTCTCCATTGAGATACCGGGGCTGAAGGTCCTCGATGTCGGAATTTCCACCGGCGGCTTCAGCGATTTCCTGCTGCAGCGCGGCGCCGGCGCGATCTGCGGCGTGGACGTCAACATCTCCCAGGTGGATTCCAACCTGCGCCGGGATCCACGGCTGCATCTGCTGCAAAAAAACGCCCGCTTTTTAAAAAAGGAGGACATCCACTTCGAACCCGACCTGATCATCATGGACCTTTCATTTATTTCGATCACCAAGATCCTTCCGGTCCTGGCCGTCTTCGCCGCAGCCAGGATCCTGGCTTTGATCAAGCCCCAATTCGAGGCCCCGCGCTGGTGGGTGGGCAAGGGCGGAGTCGTCCGTGACCGGGAAAAAAGGCTGCAGATCCTGCTCGCGCTCAAAAAAAAGATCGAGGACCTCGATTTCGCTGTCCTGGCCTGCAGCCTGGCCGGCATCAAAGGCAAGAAAGGCAATCAAGAATATTTTTTCCTCCTGCAAAGCGGGAAAAAAAATTCCATTGATGATAAAATAATAAAAGATGTCCATGAAATATAAAAAAGCGGCGATCGTGGCCAAGCCCCACCAGGACGTGGTCCGCTATCTTCACCAGGCCATCTCCGTCCTGAACGAACACGGCATCGGCCACATCCTGGAAAAAACCGCGGCCCAGCTGCTGCAGAGCCGGGAATTTTGCGCCAGGGAAGACATCGCCCTCCATGCCGACCTGATCATCGTATTGGGCGGGGACGGCACTTTTCTGTCCATCGCCCGCCAGGCTGTGGATGCGCAGGTGCCCGTGGCGGGATTCAACCTC
>Ga0209746_1001484_pt1 | contig 11245 bp, 4 predicted proteins | sample BarGraNGADG00211_3_FD_184496 | JGI IMG/M metagenome (GOLD analysis project Ga0209746, IMG submission 184496) | Arctic peat soil microbial communities from Barrow, Alaska - Barrow Graham LP Ref core NGADG0011-211 (SPAdes) (version 2) | ecosystem: Environmental > Terrestrial > Soil > Wetlands >...
GTGCTCTCCTGGCCCGGCCTGCGCCGGGCCAGGCTGCGGATTCTGGGATGGGGATGTGCTCTGCCCGCGCGGCTGCCTGCGTTGCCTTCCGTCGGGAAACCCTCGACCGGCAGCCTGGCCGGTTCGCTCGGCGCCGCTCCCGAATCCCCGCCCGCATCGCCGGCTGAGTCGCCGGCCGACCGCTTGGCCGCGGATGGTCAGGCTGTGCCGATGGGTGAAGCAAGGTGGCGTATCACCGCCCGAGCCGTCTATCAAGGCGGCATCCTCAAGCCGGACCGGCCTCTCGACTTGCCCGACGATACTGACGTACGGCTCACTGTCGAACCGCTCACACCCGAAACGCCGTCCCTGCCGGCCGGCGCCGAGCTTTCGGCTAGGAGGCAGCGGATGCCGTTCTCGTGGGGCGCGGGAGCCGCGCTGCCCGGGCGCCGGCCCTGGGCGGGGCATCGCCTGTCGTCCGGCGCGGCCGGACGCGCCAGCGGTTTGTACCTGGCTGCCGGCCGCCTCAGCGCCGTAGTCTCGCTGGAATGGGTGCTCTTTGGCCTGGCGCTGCTCGTTTACGCAGTAACCCGGCTGTTTGCTCTGGATCGCTTTCCAATCTACTTCTTCGCGGACGAGGCCACGCATGCCGTTCTGGCAGAGCAACTGCTCCAGACCGGCTTTCGCGACGCGCACGGCACCTTCCTGCCGCTTTACTTCGAGGCCGCCGGCAATCGCTGGACCCCGCTGCTCTCGGTCTACGTCCACGCGTTCAGCGTGTTTCTGTTCGGCAAGTCTATCATCGTCACCCGGGCCACCTCGGCGGTGGTGAGCATATTCGGCACGGCCGCGGTTGGCCTGATCCTCAAGCGCATCTTCAAGGTGCGGGCCTGGTGGCTGGGCGTACTGTTCATGGCCATCGCTCCGGCCTGGTTCATCCACACGCGCACCGGCTTCGAGACGGCCATGATGTCGTCCTTTTACGTCTGCTTCCTGCTGTTCTATCTGCTCTACCGGACCCGGTCGCCGCGCTTCCTTTTCCCGGCTCTGCTTTTCGGCGGGGCCACTTTTTACACATACTCAAACGGCCAGATGGTGATGGCCGCGGCAGGCGTATGCCTGATCCTGTCGGATATTCGCTATCACCTGCGCAACTGGCGTACGGCGCTGGCAGGGGCGGTACTATTGGCGGTGCTGATGGTGCCGTTGATTGCCTTCCGCCTGGGCCAGCCCGCGGCGATGTCACAGCACTTGCGCGCGATTGATTCGTATTGGTTCCGTGCCATGCCCCTGCAAGACAAGGTCATTCAATTCATCAAGAATTACACCTACGGCCTCAGCCCCGCCTATTGGTTCGTGCCGAATGGCTACGATCTGGTCCGCCATCGCCTGATGGGCTATGGCAACCTGAGCATCGTTACGCTGCCCTTGTTCTTGATCGGTCTGGGCGTCTGCTTGTGGCGTTTTCGCTCGTCACCCCATCGTGCCGTCGTGCTGGCTGCATTGGCTGCGCCGGTGGGCGCGGCGTTGGTTGACATCAGCATCACGCGCGTCCTGGCCTTCATCGGTCCGGCCTGTTTGTTGACAGCACTGGGCCTCGACTGGCTGATGGGCTGGTTGGCTCGCCGGCGCGTGCCGTATGGCGCCGTGGCCGGCGCGGCCTTCGTCGTCCTGTCGTTTGGCAGCATCGGCATGTTGCACGACGCGTTGACCGACGGTCCGCTGTGGTATCGCGACTACGGGCTTTACGGCATGCAATATGGCGCCAAACAGCTTTTTGCCGAGGCAATCCCCGAATACCTGGCGCGTGATTCAAACACACAGATCATGATGACGTCGACCTGGGCCAACGGCTCGGATATCTTCATTCGCTTTTTCTTGCGGCCTGAGCAGCGCACGCACGTACTGATGCTCAACATCGACTTCTTTATGGATCACAAGGCCGAGTTGAACCCCAACATGGTGTTGGTCATGACGCCGTCTGAGTACCAGCAGGCCGTGGCCAACGCGAAATTCAAGGCAGTGACCGTCGAGAAGGTGATCCCTTATCCCGATGGCAGCCCCGGGTTCTATTTCGCTCGTCTGGCCTACGCCGACAATGTGGACGCGGTCTTTGCCGCCGAGGAAGCTGCGCGTCGCCAGCCGGTCGTGGAGCAGATCGTGCTCGACGGGCAGCCGGTGACGGTAGCGCACTCGCAATTCGAGGCCGGACAGTTGAAGGACCTCTTTGACGGAGACCCGTTTACGCTTGTGCGCGGCCGGGAGGCCAACCCCCTGGTCATCGAATTCTCTTTCTCGCAGCCTCGCGCTCTGTCCGGCCTGACGGCTGTCTTCGGGACCATGGATTTTACTCTCACCGCCAAGCTCTACGCCGATCCTAACGCCGAGCCGGTGGTCTACGAGCAGACCTATCGTAACCTGCCGTCAGACCCGAAGGTGGAGCTGTCATTTGGGCCCAACCGCCCACAGACCGTCTCTAAGCTACGCCTGGAAATCAAACATCTGACGGCCGGTCCGCAGGCGAAAATCCACGTGCGCGAGTTGGCGTTCAAATGACGCCCTACCTGACCGTGCTGATGCCGGCCTATAACGAGGAGTCGTGCCTGGCGCGTTCGGTCGAGCTGGTGCGGGCCAAACTGGCGGAGATGGCGATTGCGTTCGAGGTGCTGGTCGTAAACGATGCCAGCCGGGACCGGACGGCGGCCATTGCCGACGGCCTCGCCGCTTCCCATCCGGACGTGCGTGCCTGCCATCACCCGGTTAACCAGGGCATCGGCGGCGGCTTCCTGACGGGGGTAAGTGAGGCGCGCGGACAGTGGATGATCATCATTCCTGCCGACCTGGCCATGGACTTGAACGAACTCAGCCGATACCTGGATGCCGCGGCCAGCGCGGATGTGGTGGTTGGCGTGCGCGGTGGGCGCGGCGACTACACGCGCTATCGCCTGCTCGTTTCCCTCGCCAACATGCGGGCGATTCAGCTTCTTTTTGGGCTTCCGCTGCGGCAGTTCAACTACATCAGCATGTACCGGCTGGATCTCTTGCGCCGAGTTGAGATCCACTACTGGCGCAGCGCTTTCTTTTATGCCGAGGTCCTGGTCAAGCTCAGAGACCTGGGAGCACGCCTGGTTGAGGTCGACATCCCGTACATTGCGCGCTCGGGCGGGCAGGCCACAGGCGCAAACGGCCGCTACATTGCGCACACGGCAATGGATATGTTACACTTTTGGGTAACCTGGCTGCCGGGCAGGATTGCGCGCGCGGCCAAGAAGGCCCGATAAGCTTGTGTTTGTCGGCGAAGTTTTCTCCAGAGAGCAATAATGAGCGAATCGTCCTACGACTGGCAGACCACTGACGGTGTGCCGGCGCCTCAAGAGGCAAGTGCGAGCAGGCGGCCATCGCTCGCCAGGCTGTTAGCCTGGCTGAACACTGCCGCCGCGGCCAGGATCCTCCTGGTTGTCATCTTGCTTGTGGGCGCTTACCTGCGGCTCAGCCACGTCAACTGGGACGACGGCACGCACATCCACCCGGATGAGCGCTTTCTCACCATGGTGGAAGCTTCCCTGCAGTTGCCCAAGAGCGTGGGCGAATTCTTCGACAGCACTAAGTCGCCGCTCAATCCGTACAACTATCAGTCGTTCCCGCTGTTTGTCTACGGTACTTTACCGATCTTCATCGTCCGCTACGTGGGCGAATTCGCCAACAAGCTCAACCAGGCCCTGCACCTGTGGACCTTCGGGCCGGGTATCGCGGTTGACTTGACGGGCTACGACGGCGTCCAGTTCGTGGGCCGCACGCTTTCGGGCATTTTTGACCTGGGCTGCGTCTGGTTGATCTTTATTGTTGCCCGGCGACTGTATAGCCGGCGCGTTGGCCTCGTGGCGGCAGCGTTGTATGCGTTCGCCGTCTTGCCCCTGCAGCAGTCCCATTTCTTCACCGTCGATACCTTCGGCAACTTCTTTGCATTGCTCACCTTCTACTTTGCGGTGCGCGTTGCGCAGGGTGGGCAGGCCGGCCGGAAGGGCGGTGGCTGGCCCGCTTACGTTGCGCTCGGCGCCAGCCTGGGCGCCACCCTCGCCTGCCGCATCAACCTGCTGCCCATGGCCGTCATCGCCGTCCTCGCGGCCGGCATCCGCGCCTGGGACGATTGGCACTCCGCCCCCATAGCCATCGGCGACGCGCTTCACCGCTCGCCGGGCATTTCTGCCCCCGCCGAAGGGCCAGACAATCTTGTGATCTATGCTTCTCCTTCCTCTGAGGGGGAGGGTCGGGAAGAGGGCCATCTCCGCAACAGCGTCTGGCTGAGCACCCTCGTGCAGGCCAGCCTGTTCCGGCTCGTGCTGATGGCTCTCGTGACCTTTGCCGTGTTCCGTGTCGCCCAACCCTACGCCTTCGGCGGCAACAAGATCACGGATTTCAGCTTTTCAACGCATTGGTTGGATAACATGCGCTGGGCTCAGCAGTCGGCAGCCGGCGACATCGACATGCCCCCCGGTCACCAGTGGACCAGCCGGACCCCCTTCGTCTTCCCGTTCACCAACATGCTGATCTGGGGCATGGGCCTGCCCATGGGCCTGCTGGCCTGGGCCGGCTGGGCGCTGGCGGCCTGGCAGATCGGGCGTGGACTGACGCGGCGGTTCTCTCTGCCCGGCGTCAACGCATGGCGCGAGCACCTGTTGCCCGTCGCTTGGATCGGCGGCATGTTCCTCTGGCAGGGCTTGCAGTATGTTCAGACGATGCGCTACCTCCTGCCGATTTACCCGATGCTGATCATGATGGCGGCCTGGCTGTTGTGGTGGCTGGTCGAGCGCGCGCAGGCCGTGGTGGGTGCTCTGGACGCGCGCGCTGCCGCGGCGCCACCGGCGCCCCTCGAACTACAGAGCGGTACGCCTGCACAGCCCGTCAACGGCGAAGCCGTGCTGGCCAATGTGGCGGTCCTGGCGACGACCAACCTGGCAGCCGAGCCGGTCACCGCGGCCGTTCAAACGGACAACGGCGCGCTGCAAGATCCGAGTCCGGCCTTTGCCGCGTCAGGCAGCAGGGTTGGCGCCGCCGAGACGGAGTCCGGCCCGACATCCGCACCTGGCGAGACGTCCTCGCCCGCAGCTCCAGATTCGGTGGGGAGCCACCTCCGGAAGCCCGCTCTCGGGTCGTGGGTTCTGGCCCGCACAGCGAGCGCGCGCCGGCAGGCATGCCGCCTGGCGGCCCGCCTCAGCCCCGCCTACCTGCCCGCCGCCTACGGCCTCCTCGCCCTGGTCGTGATCGCCACCATGTTGTGGGGCTGGGGCTTCCTGGCAATCTACCGGCGGCCCTTGAGCCGCGTGACCGCCACCCGCTGGATCTACCAGAATGTTCCCGAAGGCAGCCACCTGGGGAACGAACACTGGGACGATCCGCTGCCGTTCAGCATCGACGGCAAGATGAGCTTCAAGCCGTCTGGCATGTATTACGGGCTGAGCAGCTCCAGCGACGGCATGATGCAGATGTACAACGAAGACACGCCGGAGAAGCGTGAGCAGCTCGTCCAATGGCTGGATGAGGCCGACACCATCATCCTCTCCAGCAACCGGCTCTACGGCTCCATCCCGCGCCTGCCCATGCGCTACCCGATGACCACCCTGTACTATAACCTGCTGTTCGAGGGCAAGCTGGGTTTCAAGCAGGCGGCCAAGATCACGTCGTTCCCGACCATCTTCGGGCATCAGTTCGACGATTCGGGAGCCGAGGAAGCCTTCAGCGTCTACGATCACCCGGTCGTCTATATCTTCCAGAAGACGCCGCAATATAGCCATGCGCAGGTGCGCAGCTATCTGGATTCGGTCGACCTGGAAGAGACGATCCAGATGTGGCCGAAGCAGATCAGCCAAGCCCCGACGGCGTTACTGTTGCCGCCTGCCCAGGCCGCGACACAGCAGGCCGGAGGCACGTGGTCGAGCATCTTCAATCCCGATGACCTGATCAACAAGGTGCCGGTGATCGTCTGGCTGATCCTGCTCGAGGTCCTGGGCTTGCTCGCCTTCCCGCTCACCTTCTCGGCGATGCGCGGCCTGGCCGACCGGGGCTACGGCGTCGCCAAGGTGCTCGGTATTCTCTTGCTGGCCGTCCTGAGCTGGATCGGACCGGCGCTCAAGATCCTGCCCTATCAGCGTTGGGAGATCGGCCTGGCGCTCCTGTTGATCGCCGCGCTGAGCGCTTTCTTTGCCAGGCGTCAGCGAGCCGGCCTGCGCAGCTTCTTGCGCGAGCGCGGCGCGCTGCTGCTGACCGAAGAGGGGATCTTCCTGGCCCTTTTCTTGCTGTTCCTCCTGGTGCGCTGGGGCAATCCTGACCTGTGGCACCCTGCCCGCGGCGGCGAGAAGCCGATGGACTTCGCCTACCTGAATGCAGTCATCAAGTCCACGTCTTTCCCGCCCTACGACCCCTGGTTCGCCGGTGGTTTCCTGAGCTACTATTACTTTGGCTTCGTGATCGTGGGCACACTGATCAAGCTTACCGGCATCGTACCGTGGGTTGCCTACAACCTCGCCGTGCCGGCTCTGTTCGCCCTCACCGGCACGGGAGCCTTCGCCGTGGCTTACAGCTTGGCTGCCGGCGATCGCGCAACGGTTTTTCCCGGTGAGGTCGAGGAAGAGGGCGGGTTGTGGATTGGTCCTCTGCTGGCCGGGTTGGGTGGCGTTTTCTTCGTGGCCATCATCGGTAACCTGGCCGAGGCCAAGCTAATCTGGAACCAGTGGTCGGCTCACTCGGTTCTCAGCCTGCAAAGCAACGTCCCCGGTTTTGCGGGGTTGATGCGTGGGATCGATGGCGCTTTCGGCTGGTTGTTGCACAAGCAGGCCCTGGCGTTTCCCAACGATTGGTGGTTCTGGAATGCCTCGCGCGTCATTCCCGACACCATCAACGAATTCCCGTTCTTCACTTTCACCTACGCCGACCTGCACGCGCACATGATCGCCCTGCCGCTGACGTTGCTGGGCCTGGCGACCGCCGTGGCGTTGGTCCGGCTGACAGACTACGGGCTCGGCATCGCGGACTTCAGGGGCGCCGCCGCCGATGGGCAGTCGAACCCGAACTCGAGGCTGCAGAACGAAGAGCCGAGCCTGTGGCGCATCCATCTCCCGGAGTTGGTCCTGATCCTGCTCTTCGGTCTTGTCGCCGGCGCGCTGCGGGCAACCAACACCTGGGACTTCCCTACCTACCTGATCATTGCCCTGGCCGCCCTCGCTGTCGCGGAGCTGCAGCGCCGCCGGCACATGGCGTTCCCGGCCGGATTTGACGCCGGGCTGGGCTTCGTGTTCCGGGCGCTGGTATCCGTGCTATGGCGTGCGGTTGTGTTGTTCGCCGTCGCCACCATCGTCTTCTACCCTTACACGAAGTATTATGCGTCCGCCTACGCCGGCCTGCAGCTCTACAACGAGGCGAAGACCAACATCCCGGACTACCTGACGGTCTGGGGCTTTTTCCTGGTCATGACGACAATCTACCTGCTCAGCGAATGGTGGGCGCAGGTGCGCGAGGGCCAGACGCCCGAGTGGTTGCAGAAACTTTTTCCGCTCGTGCTGGCAGCCGTGGCCTGTTTGATGCTCGCCGGCTTGCTCCTGCACGTCACCATCTGGGCGATCGCCCTGCCGCTGTTCGCACTCACTCTTATCCTTGCGCTCGGGCGCGATATCCCACCGGCTCGCCGGTTGGGTCTGCTTCTGATCGCCCTGGCCTTCGCCATCACCATGGGTGTCGAGGTGGTGCGTCAGAAGGATGACGTCGGGCGCATGAACACGGTCTTCAAGTTTTACATGCAGGCCTGGGTTTTGTTCGGCATCGGCGCGGCGTTCGGCCTTGCCAGTTGGGTTCCTCGCGCGGGCAAGTGGTCGCGCAATACGCGGCGCCTGGCGGGAGGCATTGCCCTGATCCTGTTCGCCTGCGCGGCCCTGTATCCACCGCTGGCCGCGCGCGCCAAGGTGCTCGACCGTTTCTCGGCTGAAGACCAGCCACATACCCTGGATGGTATGGCCTACATGAACAACGCCGTCTACTTCGATAACAACCAGGACGTCCTTATCCCGGACGACAAGCTGGCCATCGAATGGATGTTGCGCAACGTGCAGGGTTAGCCGGTCATCCTGGAAGGGAATACGCCTGGCTACCGCTGGGGCAATAGCTTCGCGATCTATACGGGGCTGCCCGCCGTGATGGGCTGGGATTGGCACGAGCGTCAGCAGCGCTCTGTCGTACCGGGGACCGTTATCGATCGGCGCATCAACCAGGTCAAGGAGATTTACAGTACTAATGACGTGGCGCGCGCCGAGCATCTGCTGGATTACTACAACGTGAAGTACGTCGTCGCCGGCCAGTTGGAGAGGCTGTATTACAGCGCCCAGGGGCTGGCCAAGTTCGACCGGATGGTGAGCCAGGGATACCTGCGGGTAGCCTATGACCAGGCCTCGGTGCGCATCTATGAGGTGGTAGGGCGCGGCACTGCCGCAGACCAGGGACCGAAGGGGCGCGTTGACCTGCTGACCCCCGGTCAGCCGGCGACCGCAGCACAATGAGCCATCACTCGTCTTGAGTGGCTCGAGGAGGAGCCATGTTTAACCGTTCTGCATTCGAGAACTCGCGGCCAGACGGGATTCCGGTGCTCGAGATCGCAGTGCACGGGGAGCCTGCTGAAGGAACCGCGCGCCGGTTTGTGCCTCTGCGCCGCACAGAGTTGCGGGGAGAGGTTATCGGACCGCTGGCAGCCTTTCGGCTGATCCAGACTTATGGCTACACCCGTGAACAGTCCGATCAGGTACTGGAGGCGCGCTACCGCTTTCCCCTTCCCGGCGACGCAGCGGTGACGGGGATCAAGGTGCGCTTCGGCGATGTGGAGATTCAAGCGCAGCTCCGAGAGCGGCAGCAGGCCGAAGCAGAGTATGAGCGCGCCAAGGCAGCCGGCCAACAGGCGGCTCTTGCCACGCGGGAATCGCCCGATGTATTCACTCTTCAAGTAGCCGGCTTGCAGCCCGATCAGGATATCACGGTCGAGACTGCCTATTGCCAGCTTGCGCGTGCCGAGGGCGACGGCTGGTCGCTGCGCGTCCCGCTCACAACCTCGCAACGCTACGTCCGCCAGGACGAAAGCACGGGCCGGCCTGCGGAAGGACAACCCCTGCTCGTGCTGCGCGATCCCGGTCACCGCTTTGCCCTCGACGTCAGCTTCTCGGGCGCGGCGACCGTTGAGAGCGATACCCATGACCTGCTGCTTGCGCCGGAAGACCAGTGTCTGCGGGTACGGTTACGGGCGGGCGAGGTGGTGCCCGACCGGGATTGCGTGCTGCGCCGGCGCCCGATCCAGGAGCAGCACCAACCCCGTCTTAAAGTCTGGCTGGACGAGGACACGGCCACCGATCGCGTATATTTCCTGGCGCTGGCTACTCCGCCGGCATTGAAGGCCGCTCTGCTACGCATCGCGCGCGAGGTGATCCTGCTTGTCGATCACTCAGGCTCCATGTCAGGGCCAAAGTGGGAGGCGGCGGATTGGGCCGTCAAGCGTTTCATATCCGATCTGACGCCCGCCGACAGCTTTGCCCTTGGCCTGTTTCATAACCAGACGCACTGGTTTGCTAAAAACATCCAACCGGCCACTCCCCAGGCCGTGGCCGATGCCGTATCCTTTCTGGAACGAAACCGGGACTCCGGCGGCACCGAGCTGGGGGTCGCACTCGAACAGGCCTTGCAGCTCGCGCCGGCCGGGCATGCGAGAGACGCCGCCGGGCAAAGCCGCCATGTGTTGATCGTCACGGATGCCGAGGTGACTGACGCGGGCCGGATCCTGCACCTGGCGGATGAAAAGGCCGGGCAGAAGGACCGCCGCCGCATCAGCCTGCTTTGCATTGACGCCGCGCCCAATTCGTTCCTCGTTACCCAGTTGGCCGAGCATGGCGGGGGTGTCGCCAGATTTCTGACGAGCTCACCGCTCGAGGGAGATATAACCACCGCGTTGGACGAAGTCCTCGCCGATTGGGCGGAGCCGACGCTGGCCGGCCTGCGACTGGAAGTCAACCGTCCTGCCGCCCAGGCGGCAGGACGCAGCGTCGTGCCCGAGCCTGGGAGCGGTGGCAGCCTGGTCGACCTGGGCGATCTGCCGGCCGATCTGGCTTTGCTCATCTACGTCGGTGATCTCTCGGCCCCGGCTGCCAGGGTGCGCCTGCTGGACCTGCTGCGCCAGGGCGGCGCGCGCCCGCTCAACCTTTCCCGTCGCTCGGGGGAGGCGGTACAGGTAGTGCTGGCCGACCCGCAGGGTGAATGGACGGCGGGTCCTCCGGCCATGTCCGTAAGTTGGTACTGGTAGGGAGGGCTTTGCCGCAGGGTGAATGTGCGATCGGAACTGAGCCCGGTCACTTCGAGCGTCGCAGTCGATGCAAAACGCAAGACGCAGGACGCAAAGCGTGCCACGCTTTACGTTTTTCGCCTTGCGTTTTTCGCATTGCTGGTGGCCGCTGCGGCCTTGCGCTTCACCAACCTCAACTGGGACCAGTTCCAGCATGTCCACCCAGACGAACGGTTCATCGTTTGGGTCGCCGATTCCATCTCCCAACCGGCCAGTCTCCGGGCGGCGTTCGATCCTGCCGTCTCTACCATCGACCCGTTCCGCTGGCCACCGGGCGCCGGTGATCTGGCCGGGCAGTCCCGCGGCTACGCCTACGGCCATTTTCCGCTCTACTTGTTGGTGCTCGTAAGCCATGCCGCGGCGGCGCTCGGCCAGTTTGCCGGCCCCGGTTTGCCGGCTGCCCTGCGACCGGCCGCGGAGTTTGCGACCCACCTGGCTGCATACGATTACCTGGCGCTGGTCGGCCGGGCGCTCTCCGGCCTGTGTGACCTGGGGGTGCTCTGTCTCGTTTATCTCATGGGCCGGCGCGCGTACGGCCGGGCGGCCGGCCTGCTCGCCTCTGCTGCCTACGCCTTCGCCGTCTTGCCTATCCAGCTAAGCCATTTTTACGGTGTGGATCTGGTCCTCACGCTCTGTGTGGTGGCCAGCGTCGCGCTCGCGGCGCGTTACGCTGAGAGCGGAGGGCGGGCCGCCTGGCTGGGCGCGGGCGCGCTGGCCGGGCTGGCCGTCGGCTCGAAATTCAGCGCGGTTTTGTTGGTGATCCCATTGGTCGTCGCGGCCGCCTACCGGCCGGGGGCCCTTGGCCCGGACGCCGGAGCGGGAACGGCGCAGTTTTTGCGGCGTGTCAACTGGGGCTTCATGGCGCGCCGCTGCGCCGCGGCCGGCGGAGCGGCCCTGCTGGCA
>Ga0209746_1001488_pt1 | contig 11232 bp, 11 predicted proteins | sample BarGraNGADG00211_3_FD_184496 | JGI IMG/M metagenome (GOLD analysis project Ga0209746, IMG submission 184496) | Arctic peat soil microbial communities from Barrow, Alaska - Barrow Graham LP Ref core NGADG0011-211 (SPAdes) (version 2) | ecosystem: Environmental > Terrestrial > Soil > Wetlands >...
CATGTTAGCTAGGGTGATCTGGTCGTCCTCACGAGCGCGAGGCATCTCACGGAGGTCGTCTCCGCATTGTCTCTTGGTGGCGTCGGTCGGCTTTTTTGGGTTTTTATCTCGGCTGATCGGGAGGTCCAGAAGCTCAGCAAAAGCAAGCCCATTGCCGTCGAAGGGCAACGTCAAAAACACAATACGCTCGGAGGCATTGATACTGAAGCCAGTTTGAGTCTGCGCCTTGTAGCGCGGGCCAATCTCCGGGTGTTGATACAGAGCTATGCGGGCCTGCTTCAGAAGGACCTCTCCGGGGCGACAAATGATACCCCCCGAGTCTTGACCACTCGCTCGGTCGGCTACTCGATAGAGTGTGTAGCGCATCCACCATCGGAGCAGTAGTCGCGACGGGTCGTCCACGTCGGCCACGAGGTTCGGACGGCCGGGAAAAGCGATCGGACGGAAGAAGTGGGATCCCTCTCGCGATTTGTGGATCACGGTGCCCTCGACGAACGCGCCGAGGGATGTGCCCCCGCCGCGGTTCTGTTCGGCGGACTTGGCCGTAGCGGCCGCCTCGGAACGATCGGCATCGTCATCCGAGGAAGCCCCGAATCCCAGACTCGCAGCGTCGACAGGAGCCGTGTTCTTGGGGGGCGTGGTTGTAGCGGTTGTGGGTGTTGCTGGGGCCGGTTTGGCCTTAGTAGGTTCAGCTAAGCTTGTAGTTGTCATATTTTTACTTTGTTTGACTGTTTTGTTTAACTTTTTTGTGTTTGACGGTTTTGTGTTTGACGGTTTTGAAGGTATGGCGAGTTCGTCCGTGGGCGGGCAGACCGACTGCCTCCAGGCCCGAAAGTTGTTCGGCTGCTGTGCATAATACACGTGGTTGATCGCCGTGAGTATCGACATGGCGGATTTAACCTCTTGTGGGTATTTCCCTATAACATCGTCAGGGAAGCCCATCCATCGATCGAAGTCGGAGTTTAGGCTCATTGTTTTCTGGTAGAAGTTGTAGCCCCGGATGGCGGAGTGCTGGGTCTTGAGCGTGTAGGACGTGAGGTCGCCGGGCTTGTCCATCTCTAGCTCCCAGGAGTTCAGGATGACGGCGAACACGGACGTCTGCATCTCCGTCGGCAGTATGAAGGGGAGGCCGTCGTGGGTGATAACCCCGCGGTCGAGGCAGTAGGCGTCGTGAAAACCATAGCGCTCCAGCTTAAGAGCGTCCTTGAGCTTGGCATCCAGCGTGGCGTAGCGGAAGCTCTCGGAGTTGCGGGCCTGCACCAGCTTGCCGTTGGGAAGCGTCATGCTCCCCGTGATTACTTTGCTGACGGTCGTGTCCTCCACTGGGTTCGAGACCCGCGAGAACGGGTAGCCGTAGTAGCAGTCGGGGCCGTTGAGCCGGACGAGGATGTTCCAGGGGTTGGGGGTCTCGTCCATCAGCGGGAAGCTGGAGCCCAGGTTGGGCAGGATGTCGGCGAACATGGCCGCTGGCACCTTCTCCATGCCTTGGAGCTTAGCATCCGGGTAGAGGTAGGAGGCCGGAAACAGTTGGGCGGGCCCGGCAAAGCGGGAGAGTGCCCCGAAGTAACGGAACACCCGGTCCAGCTTGATGTGCGGCGTCAGGCTGTAACCGAGCTGCGGGGTGACGTAAACCAGCGTGGTGAACACGCCGCGTAGGGTCTTGGGCTGGAGGTCGTTCCAGAGCTGGTAGTGGTAGCGCAGGTGGCGCGCGTTGATGCCCAGGCCCAGCGCCTGCGATGGCGACTGGAACCAGGGGGAGCGCATCAGGGTGCTGTGCTCCGTGGGGAGTTCCTTCATCTGCGGGAGCTGCTTGACCGCCTGGATCTTCGGGGCGTAGCTCCAGTTCTCCAAACCCGGCGGGAGCTTGGCGCCGAAGCCGACGCTGGCGATGAGGCTCTTGTCCGCGTCCCGGCCCTCGGGCATGGTGAAGTCGGTCAGCACCTTGGCCCGGGCGGACGGGATGGCGCAGTTGAGGACGTTGCGGCGGTGGCCGCGCCGCTGGAAGAAGTCCTGGAATATAGTTTGGTTGCACTCCCATGCCGGCTCCGCGACGGCCGCCCAGCGATTATTCATTGTAAAGTCCATGGGGGGTAATTATGCAAGCGGACCAATCCCAACCGAAATGTCGCAATTCTTGACGACGCTCTCGTTTGGCTCCACCGGGGGGAGAAACTGATTCAGGAACGTCACCTTATCGGCGGTCAAGTGATCGGACCACGCGCGCCCCGTGTCCGGCCAAGCCATGAAGCCCGTGCCCGAGTGGTGCTCCACCCCATGCCGCAACACTTCGTAGGTCCATCGAGCCCACGCGGCGTCATCGTAGGCAGCCACGATTTTCGCCTCGGCCGGATAGTGCGTCGCGAGCGCCTGGGCGACCATCCCGACACAGTCTCCCTTGGGGTTGAGGACTTCACAGAATATCTCGGTCGGGCGCAATGGCTTGACTCGGGCCACGACTTCATCGAGCACGTCCAGCTTGTGAAACGGCAGGAAGGGCGCGATCGCCACGTAAACGGGGATCCCCACTCGCGCCGCTTCGCGCAGCATCTCCAGCCGGGCGGTGGGCGCGGGTGCGTTGGGCTCCAGCACACTGGCCAGGACATCGTCGAGATGAGGCAACGATGTCCCTAGCTGCACCTGGTCCCTGTATTTGAGCAATAAATCAAAATCGCGGCGCACCAGCGTGGCCCGCGTTTGAATGCGGACGCGATGGCCCGCTTGGAGCAAGAGTTCAAGGACCTGCCGCGTCACGAGCAGTTTCTCCTCCAGTGGCTGATAGGCGTCGCACAAAAACGATACCAGGATGCGACCCTGGCCCCAGGTAGTCTTCACAGCCCGCGCCGGTGTGAAGGTGCGCAGTTGATGCTGCAGAGCTTCTACCAAACCATCGCGTGCGCTATTGAAACGGCCCCAGTCCGCCTGCGTCTTCCCCTTCCAGAAAGGCTGCGCTTTGACGCCGGGCTGAGCGGGTGAATAGCAAAAGACGCAGCCGTGTTCGCAGCCGTTGTAAACGTTGACCCCCCAATCGCCCAGGTGCTTTTTCCATAATTTCGAGATGCCGATCGGTTTCATGTTTTACCTTTCTGCTCTTTCGAGCGGTTGTTTAATACGGTGATGATGGTTGCGCTCGCCTCTTCACTGTTGCCATCGGCTTGCGCTGAAACCCCTTTAATTGCGCGTCAGCGAACGCCGGATCAAGGCCAGCGCCAGGTCGCGCTCGACGGCGGCCAATTGCCGGGCTTGCTCATGGTGGATCAGGCCTAAATTCAGGTTCAGCACCACCCCCAGCCAGGGCAGGGCGGGCGGCGTGCGCGGGCAGGAAGTTCGCCAGCCGGGAACCCAGGGTGCCATGCAGTCATAGTAGTCACCCAGCCAGCGCCAGAGGCTGTCACCTGCGCCCGGCCCCCAGGCCACGCCGCCGGTGATGAGTTCCGACCCCTGATAGGACAGGATAAATTGGCAGCACTGGGTCGCCTCGGCCACCGAGAAAGCAAAACCGGGCATGCCGGGAATCTCGCCGATGGGCTGTTCGAGCAATGGCAAAAAATCGCGGGCGCTGACGCAGTGCCTGCCGTTCAAATCATGCAGCGCGACATGGCCGGTGTTGAGGGTGACGTGATGGAGCCGGGGTGGCGTCTGGGAATGTGGCGATAGAGAGGGGACGATGGTGTTCTTCATAATATGGTGTTCTGAGTTCGTTGGTTTGCTAACAGCGAGGGAGACATCATTCGCGAGCAGCCGCGGACGGCTGGCTTTCCAGCGGGGCCTCCCCGGGCACCAGCCCGCGGCTTTTGAGCATCAGGGCGGCAAAGGCCCGGACATCGTCGTTCAGGTGAGTCTGCGGCAGCAGATTTGCGAATCGGCCGGCGGTTGGTTCGGGGGGCAGAATTTTGGACGTGCCCAGGCAGGAGAATAGGCCGCGATGGTCCCGCAAAATGGGCAGCAGCTTCTGCCGGTAGATGCTGCCGAACGCTTCGCCGCAAAGGCAGAGGTATTCTTTGCGGTCAGGTGACTGTGAAGGACGTGTAAAGAGGTCCAACCGCTGGCCGGGTTTGGCTTCTAGGACCCACGCCTCGACGGCAAGGACGACGGCGGTTACGGCCTGGGCGGCGCAGATGAGGCGCGCGACGGCCGCGAAATCGTTCTTCTCCGGCGCCTCATTCACAGGGCCCGGGGCATAAACGGACAATCCTCCTGGCGACACAGCGAACAGCGTCGGACTGAGGCGACCGTCCCTGTGCATGACGCCATGTGCGCGAGAGGCGACGTCGAGGAAGAGCTTGTCGAGTTGCTCCCGGGCGTTGAGATTGGAGGTCCGAGGGGGTTCTGGGAAGGAGGTATCTTCGTTCATATCGCGAGTTGTTTCAGAGGTTGGTTAGGCTTGGTTTTTAAGCCGTCTCGGTGCCTCGCCTTGTTGGGCGTGGCCCCGGCAATGGGCCTGTGCATTCCAGTGTCAAGCGGGGTTGGGTAATGGCCTCGGTGCAGAAATGGCTTGAGGCCTTGATTCATACGCCTGGCGCAGGCCAAGGATATCCGCAAAGGCGTCCACGAGCCGGAATTCGTCGCCCGGCCCCAGCGAAGGGGAAACCGCCTTCCAATGCTGCCACAGCCGAAGGGCTAGCGGGAACACCTCGGTATCGCGATACGGCGCGGCAAAATCGGTCGCTGGTGCGCAGATCTCGTCGTGGAGCAGGGCGCGGACGCAGTCCAGCGCCAGGTTGCCGATGTCGAGCCCACGGGGCCTTAAGCTGTCCTGGCCCAGGGTCTCGCCCGGACGGATGTCGCGCTGGTGCAAACGATAGAGGGCGAGAAACTGGGCGGCCGACAAACAGGGATAATGGCGGCTGAGCCAGAGCTCCACGACCAAGTCGACTGGGCAGTTGTATAGGAGCATGAGGAGAGAGCCGGCGTCGGCCTGGACGGCCTCCTCGATTTGGGCGTTGCTCCAGCCCTGCCGCCGGAAGCGGCGCGCGGGCGTCGAGTAGAGCCCGGAGATGTACCGCCTGGTCCGGGCGCTGGGGAGAAATTCGCGTGCTTTGCCCGCAGTGAGGGCCTGATGATCGAGATGGATATGAGTGAGTTCGTGGGCGAGCACGTGCAGGTAGATCGGTCGGGAAAGGAACGGCGTGCAGTGGACGACATGGCAGTCGCGCCGGGCGAGGGGGGCGACCTCGACGTAGGCATCGGCTTCGGGAGGCAGGTCTTCAAAGCCGATCTGAATGGGGTAACCGGTGGAGGCCTCGAGCGAGCGAGCGAGATCCAGGACGGCGCGGGAAGCCTCGGCGTCGCGCTCGGCCGCCAGCGTTACTTTGGCCTGGATGCGGAGGGGGTCCGCGCGCATCGAATGGTTTGCGCCTTGCGCTGCGGCCGACTCCGGGGATGGGGCGAGCGATGACGCACGGTCGGGCGGGTCGACTGGCTTTGCCGCCCCGTCGTGAGGCGAGGAAGTCTCGGAGGGTGGCTTGTGAGATCGGGCGGAATCGGGGATGGCGAGATCCATGCGGTTGCCGGTGGGGTTCGGTGCCTTATTCATTTTCGTCGAGTTGCGGGCCACGGACCCTATGCTGCCGTCACCTGTCTCGCTTGGGGTTAGCCCAGATAAGACAGGCGCGCTCGAGGATTGTTTAGAGGATTTATCGTCGTTCATCGTGCGGACTTTTCTTTTGAGACTTGTTTGCCCGTTTTTCGTGTTATTTCACTGCCTCGCTTTGTTGGGCGTAGCCCCGGGCAATGGGTATAACGGCGCAGTCGAGTTCTCTGGCGATTGCGCAGGGAACGAGGTGGGTGCCGCCGGTGTTGATGGACGCCGGGATCTTGTCGGTGCGATGGACGCGAATGACATCCGGACCAGCAGATGCCCGCAGCGGTGATCGTGTTCCTCGAACCCGACTAAGGAGGCTTCGCCAAGGATGCGCCAGGCGCTTTGGAAGGTCCGCAGGGGGGGCACCGTGATTTCTCTCGTACGTTGGGTGTTTCGGGAAACCTTCGAACAAACCGGGATCCAATTGGAAATCACTTCTTCTAGCACTCTTGCGACGTTACAACGCTTGTGTGAAAGAGCATCCGACCAGGCGGTTGAACCGTCGCACGGCTCAGGCGGAGTTTGAAGCCCAGAGAACTAGGGGTTCCTTGGGAGCAGTTCCGCCGCAGGTGGCAACTCTGAATCGACTCCGCGGAAGTTGGCCCGCAGGTTCTCAAGGGTCATCACTCGGCCCCGTGTGCTGGTTGCACCTCAACAAACTCGTCTCAAAGGGACAAACATGAGCGATAACGATAACCAGCCTCCAAACTCCGAAAAGCCGATCGTATCCGGCCGGCTCCGTGTCGCCCCGTGGGAAGCCAAGAGTTCACCTCCCCCTCAACTCACCCCTCAACTCAGACTTTTCTGCGACCCCGATGCTTTTCAGTTTATTTCTCCCTCCTCGCATTCGGAACCGCCGCGCGCTCAAACCCGGAACAACCGCTCCGATAATTCGTCGTATATGAATGACTTCGTCCGGGATCTCATTTCGTTTTGTGAGTTTGGCAGAAGAACCCAGGTGCTCGAAACCATCGCCGCGACTTTTGGCGGAGAGCCGTTGCGCGTCCCCACCTATGTAAACGAGTTCTGGACCGCGAAGCAGCGAGCCGCCCACAGCCTGCATGAAATCTCCTACCGGGCCTGCTTCAAACCGCAGTTGCCGCGGTTCTTCATCCAGCGGCTGACGCAGCTCGGGGAAGTTGTTTACGATCCGTTCATGGGGCGCGGGACGACTCTCCTGGAAGCAGGATTGCTCGGTCGAGTTCCCCTCGGCTGCGATGTCAACCCGTTAAGCATTTTTCTGTGCCGCCCGCGTCTCAACCCTCCCACCTTGGACCAGGTGACGCGCCGACTGGCGGAGATTGATTTCGCCGACGCGGATGAGCTGCCGGAAGAATTGTTGGTGTTCTACCATCCTAAAACACTGCGGGAAGTTTGCGCCTTGAAGAAATACCTCTTGGGGCGTCAGGCAACGTCGCAACTCGACGCGATCGATGAATGGATCTGGATGGTCGCTCTCAATCGGCTGACCGGACACTCACGCGGATTTTTCTCGGTTCGCACCATGCCCCCGAACCAAGCGGTTTCAATCCAGAAACAGAAGAGGTTCAATCAAGAGCGCTGCCAGGTTCCGCAGTGGAAGCACGTGGCGGCGATTATCGCCAAGAAGACCAAAGCGTTGCTCTCGGACTGCGACGACGAAACGCGCCGAATGTTGGCGGGGGTAAGGGCGCGCGCCCGATGGCTGACCGGCCGCTCGTCGGCCACCCCGGAGATTCCGGCCGCCAGCGTCGCGTTGGTCATGACGTCCCCACCGTTCCTGGATGTGGTCGATTACGCCGGGGATAACTGGCTGCGCTGCTGGTTTGTTGGGGTGGATGCTCAATCTGTGAAATTCACGGCTGTGAAGAAATTGGAGGATTGGCAGCAGGCAATGGTCGCTGTGTTCCGGGAATTGCATCGGGTCTTGCGACCCGGCGGTTTTGTTGCTTTTGAAGTCGGCGAGGTCCGGGGCGGAAAGCTAAAGTTGGAACACGCAGTGTTGCCCTGCGGTGTCGCGGCGGGCTTGCGTCCGAAATTGGTCGTGATCCACGAACAGAAGTTTGCCAAGACTGCCCATTGCTGGAGGGTAGAGAATAACGCCAAAGGCACAAATACAAACCGCATTGTGATTTTTCGCAAGGAGCAGTGAGTCGAAACCGCTACCGTGTGCGCCTGCCAAGACAGAGGCTGATCCTGGTTCCAACGACGGCGATGGGTCCGGGGAAAGCGTGAATTGCCTGGTCAGAAAGAGGCTGCCTCAGGGCGCTGGGGTGTCATTTCGTAGCGCCTGTTCTGGCCTCGAACGGGAACATCACGAAGCCGATTCCAACTGGAACTTATTTTGCCCGTCGCTCTGCCAGCTTGATCAATGGCTTGAGCCAAATCTCCATAGGTAGAATCTGGTTCAGATCGCCTGGATTTCGACCCGAATCCACGCCGGCTGCTCGCGAGCTGGCGAAACCGCAACCAGGTGAGTTGGGGTCGGAACTCGGTTGGTCAGATCGCCGGGCTTGAGGGCGAGTGCATCGGCGACAACGACGTGCGAGGTTCGGGCCAAATCCATGATTTCCGGTTGCAGAGCGGGCACCCTTCGCCAGATGTCGTTGAGCAGGACCAGCCGGGCTCTGGTTGCGCGCACAGTCGGCCAAAGCTGCTTGAATTGCCGCTCGATCTCCCCAGCGCGGAGCAGGTTGCCCAGGTAGATCAGCCCGATGACGGGCACAAACTGGTCCGGTTGGTGGATATCCACCCCCGCCACGGCAGCCTTCTTGAGATCCGGGGAACTGGCCGAGTTTCCCAGGGCGCTCAGCAGGAAGGTGCGCATGTGCTCGGGCGCACCCTGGATAAACGTGAGCCCGGAAGGCTGCCGCACCAGCGTGGCGAGGTGGCTGCAGGCCACAAAATCGTGCGCCAGCTTGGGATGGCGAAGCGTGGGATAATCCCGACAAGCACGGTCGATCAATCGATGGCGTTCCTCCGCGGTCAAACGCTCCATGGAGGCGAGCAGCACCTCGAGCTGGTGGGCCGCTCCGCCCGCGCACCAACTCGCGATCGTGTTCGCCGGACGTCCAGCGATTTGCGCCCAGTCGTCGTAACTCAACGATTGCCCCTCCGCTTGACCGAGGCTGGCCTTGAGGTCCAACAGCAGCTTCGTGATCCGCGGCGCCGGGAACAGGGGTGAGGGGGTTTGGCTGGGGTCTTCCGCTTGCATCGAATCTTGTGTTTTCATGTCTTCGTGTTGGCCGAGATTTTGGAGCGCCAATGAAATCCAGGTCGGACGTTCTAAGACTCGCTTGAGGATTATCCTCCGCGACAGGATTCGCGAGAGGGTCTCTGACGTTGGGCCAGGGCGGTTCCCGTCGCGGCTGTCCGGGCTAGGAAGCACCCATGCATGGTTGCGCCAGCCGGACGCTTCAACCCTTTTTCAAAATCATTGACCACCCGCTTTCTCTCGGCCTCGTCTTTGCTTGGAGCGACAGAGGGTCTGAATGTTGTTAGCTTCTTTTCGTCATGGATTGGCCGATGGTGGGATCAGCAGTTACCCGGCCACAGCCTCCCGGCGATGGCGGATCACGGAGTTCGAAAACCCTTCCAAAAATCGTGCGCGGAAGGGGTTCGACACCCTGCAGGCTAATGTCCCCCCGTGACCGTGTAGCCGGCCCGGCGCAAATCCTCTGCCAAATCCTGCTCCATCTGTGCCGCTGCCTCAAAGGGCATTGGGTTGAGGTGCGCGTAGAGTTCCGGCAACAGACGGATGCCATACCGCTTTACGACGGATGCCGACTTGATTCCTCGTTTGTGGTTGGCAATGCGTTCCTCGGGCTTTAGCCCGGTCATCCCCACATACACACATGGCTTCTTGGGGTTGCGATTGGGGTTGGCCTCGCGAACGCTAAGGATTTTGCCAGCAGCCGGGTCGAGCAACACGACGTAGACATTGTGATGGTGCTCTGATTGCCTGCCGGGCGGAATCCTCTGCAGTGTTCGACGTTTCATTCGGCATCCACCGGAAGGTTGCCCTCACTTGGCCATCTCCCGAATCAAGGATTGGCAGGCGGCCTCGACCCCGAAGGGTTGTGTCCCACGCTCAAACCTGTCTTGGAGGGTGTAGGCCATCACCTCCAGCGGGCTATCTCGATAGCCGAACCGTTCCAAACCATCGGCGTAGAGCGCCAAAAGCCTTTCCGGGCCAAGGAGCCGCCACTGGATGACGTGAACCAGTTCGTGGAAATGGAGGGACTCGTCGGGGTCGTGGTCAGCACGGACGAAATAGGTGTCGAGGTAGGTAATGCCTGCGGCGTCCATTCGCTCGAAGTCGCTGAACCGGTCGAGGCCCAGCGCCGACAGCGGCGGGACCGGCACCTTGGGCACAAACACGACTTTTGTGGAAGTCAGCATCGGCTCGTCGTAGTAATGCGGGAGACGCTTGAAACCGAGCGATGCCACGGGCCGTGCTGCCGATGCGTGCTCGGCTAAGGTCTGCCGAATCCAGCCTGAGATCAGGGGATAAACGGCCCGGAATTGCTGCTCGGTCATTGGGGCAAGTGTCGTTTGGTAGTGGTCAGGGCGGCGGTTCGGCATCGAACGGCAGGCTGAAGTACTCGAACACCGCCTTCGTTCGGTCGTAAATGCCGCGCTCGAACATCTCCGCCCGCTCGCACATCAGGTTCATGGGCAGAAAATCCCTTTTTAGGAAGTTCAGGATGTCCATGGGGTCGCAGGTGACCGCTACCTTGGTGTGGCCGTCCACCTGCATCGTATTCACTTCCGGCAGGCAGCACATGGCCATTGCCCGAAGCGTGTCTACGTCGAGGCTGCAAAAATAGAGTCAGTAGGGCCAAACTCCGTGGAAAGCCGAGTAAAACCGCCGGATTTCCGGCACCATATGAATTTCTCGCGGGTCGCTGTCCCAGCCTTCGATGCAGAATACGATGCGGCCCATCATTTCGCGAAGCCGACGGCCCTCAGGCAGTTTATCGGCCGCGTACAGGCTGAGGAAATGGCTGAAGTCGCCGCGCTCCACCTTCGAGCGGCTGAACTGGTAAAGGATAAGGTCGTGTCCCATGCTGGCCTCGGTTCGTCTTCGCTGCGGCTAGGTCTGCTTCGCCTGGTGTGGTTTGCGTGGACGGGTCCTTTGGCTGAAGGTGAACAGGTCAACTACCTCCACCTTCAGCGCCTTAGCGAAAACTTCCAGCCCGGCGACGGACGGGGCATTGACCCCGCGCTCGACCAGGCTGATGAACTCCACCGAGCAGGCGATCCTTTTTGCCAGCTCTGGCTGCGTCAGCTGCCGCGCCTTGCGCAATTCCGCGACCCGCTGGCCAAGTTTCTTCTGGAGCATGGGTTCGGAATACCAGACGCCGGAGCAGATGGCAACGGAGCTAAACGACGGGTCGCCGTGAGCGCGATTGCCGATGGCTACGCTCCGCCGCAAAAATGGTTTCGCCGAAACGGCGGCGATTCGCCATAATCGTTGCAGCATGCAGAAAATGTCCATGGTCATTCTTGGCCTGGCCGAGCGGGTGCTCGCCCAACCGCCGGAAAAGACGAGCAGCGAGGGCGCCGCCGCCGCCCTGCTTCTGGCGCACGTTGCCTGGAATAGAGCCGTGGATCCCCTCGGTGGGGACCAAATCGGCTACTACTGTAAGGTTTTGCGCGCTTTGGAACGG
>Ga0209746_1001489_pt1 | contig 11225 bp, 7 predicted proteins | sample BarGraNGADG00211_3_FD_184496 | JGI IMG/M metagenome (GOLD analysis project Ga0209746, IMG submission 184496) | Arctic peat soil microbial communities from Barrow, Alaska - Barrow Graham LP Ref core NGADG0011-211 (SPAdes) (version 2) | ecosystem: Environmental > Terrestrial > Soil > Wetlands >...
AAATATAACGCTGCAAAGAAAACTTACCTGGCAAATATTGAAGGGGTACACCTCAGTGCCGTTATGAATTTCTTTTCCCTGGCTTTAGCTCAGATAAATAAGCAGATAGCGGAGATGAACTATTCCAACGCTGATACTTTGTTCAGGATAGCACAGGGAAGATACCAGTTAGGAACAATTGCTGAAGATGAACTTTTACAGATGCAGCTCTCCTGGCTAAATGCTGAAACTGCCAGGAAGCAGGCTGATATGAACTTACGTGACAGAGAAATAAGGTTGAGATCATTTCTTGGGTATAACGAAAATGTAAGACTGGAACTTATACTTCCGAATATAATACCCGATTTGCAGGTTGAGATGAAGGAAGTGCTTGATCTGGCAATGAATAATAATCCGGATTTGTTAAATCAACAAATCAATGTTCTTAATGCCCAGAGTAATGCGGCCCAGGCAAAAGCATCAAAAGGGCTTAATGCAAGCTTAACTGCATCACTTGGGTTATCTCAGCAGTCAACTGATTTTACAACTGCTTATAATAACCTGAACAATTCTCAAAGAGTGATGGTCGGGTTTACGTTACCAATACTTGACTGGGGTCTGGGTAAAGGCAGATACCAGATGGCAAAATCAAGCCTTGAACTGGCCCAGGTTCAGGCGAATCAGGCGGTGGTCGATTTTCAGCAGAATCTTTTTCTGGATGTCGAACAGTTTAACCTTCAGAAAAGCCAGGTTGCTATTGCAGCAAAATCTGATACAGTCGCTATGAAACGGTACGAAGTTACAAAACAGCGCTTCCTTATTGGTAAAATAGCAGTTCTTGACCTGAATGATGCAGATAGCCGTAAGGATCAGAACAAAAGAGCTTACATTCAATCCTTACAGGATTACTGGAGCTTTTTTTATAATATGCGCAGTATTACACTGTTCGACTTCATAAATAGGAGTCCACTCGAGACTGATTATGATAAACTGCTTCAATAATAAATTTTTGCCCCCCAACCTCCCTATACGGGCACTAAACCCAATAAAGAGCCCCTGAGGTGGAGATGTCGCGAAGTGCCAGAGGGATTTTTCGTCAGAAACAAATGCCTTTAATTTGAGGGTTTTTGCAAAATTTTAATATCTTTGCGCCTCAATCAAAGAAGAATAACGAAAAACTCTTACATAATCCCAAAAGACTAGACAAATGCAGAATAAAGCAGCTATCATCGTTCTGGCAATTGCATTAGGGTTGGTATCAATTTATCAGCTTTCATTTACAGGTGCAACCTATAAGGTAAAGAAAGAAGCCAAAGTATATGCAAATGGAGACCTGGAAAAAGAAACTCAATACCTCGATTCAATTTCCACACTTCCAAAAGAAAAATGGAGTTTTCTTGGAAACACATTCAAAGAGTGTCAGAAAAAAGAACTGAACCTCGGCCTCGACCTTAAAGGCGGGATGAACGTTATACTTGAAGTCTCCGTTGAAGATATTTTAAAAGCTCTATCAAACTATAATCCTGATAAAAGTTTCAATGCAGCTCTGATCAGGGCAAAAGAACTTCAGAAATCCAGCCAGTCAGATTATCTTACTTTATTCGGCAAGGCATTCCAGGAGATTGATCCGAACGCAAAACTGGCTTCAATTTTCGGAACTGTTGAGCTTAAAGATAAAATAAATTTTAATTCTTCAAATGACCAGGTTCTAAAAGTATTGGACACAGAAGTAACAGGTGCAATAAAAAATGCGTTCAATATCCTTAGTACAAGGATTGACCGTTTTGGAGTGGTACAGCCTAATATTTCAGAACTCGCAACCAAAGGTCGGATTCTAATCCAGCTCCCTGGTATGAATAACCCGAAACGTGTGCGTGAACTTCTCCAGGGAACGGCCAATCTTGAATTCTGGGAGACATACGAAAATAGCGAGATAATCGGTTACCTTTCAAAAGCAAATAATCTTCTGAAAGAGATTCAGGCAAATACTGAGAAAGCAAAATCAAAAACAACTGAACCATCTGTAACAGGCGCAGTATCGGATACTACCAAAAAAAATCAGTCACTTCTTGACCTGATCAATAAAGATACAACGAAAGTTGCCGGTGCAAGTACGCGTGAAGGATTTACCCTTCAGAATCCATTATTTGGTTTACTTGTTCCCAGGGTCACTGCTCAAGGACAACCTCTGCCTTCATGTATGATAGGACTTGCAAGTTCAAAGGATACTGCAAAGGTTAATACTTATCTGAAAATGAACCAGATAAAAGCTCTGTTTCCACGCGATCTTAAACTTATGTGGAGTCAGAACCCTGATAAGCAGGACCCCACAAAAACAATGTACGAACTTCATGCAATTAAAATTACTACCCGCGACGGACGGCCTCCTCTTGGAGGAGATGTTATTACATCAGCAAGAACTTCAACAGGAGTTAGCGGTGATGTGAAAGTTGACATGTCGATGAATTCCGAAGGCTCTAAGACCTGGGCCAGAATGACACGTGAAAACATCCAGCGATGCCTTGTTGTTGTACTTGATGGTTATGTACGTTCCTATCCAAGGGTCCAGAATGAGATCAATGGCGGAAGTACTGAAATAACAGGAGATTTCACGATTGAGGAAGCAGATGACCTTGCTAACATACTGAAATCAGGTAAATTACCTGCTCCGTCTCATATAATTTCAGATACTATTGTGGGACCAACTCTTGGTCAGGAATCTATAAACTCAGGTTTAGTATCATTTATTATAGCATTTGCTCTTGTACTGGCGTTTATGGTCTTCTATTACAGCAGGAGTGCAGGTACAATCGCAAATATCGCACTTATTACCAACGTATTTCTCCTTTTTGGCGTTCTTGCATCAATGAATGCTGTTCTTACACTTCCGGGTATTGCAGGTATTGTGCTTACAATGGGTATGGCTGTCGATGCCAACGTTCTTATATTTGAGAGGATCAGGGAGGAATTGAGAGCCGGCAAAGGAATAAAGCTCGCTATTGCGGATGGCTATAAGCACGCTTATTCAGCTATTATTGACTCAAACGTAACTACAATCCTTACCGGTATAGTGCTTTATGTTTTTGGAACAGGTCCAATCAAAGGCTTTGCAACTACCCTCGTTATTGGTATTCTGACCTCACTTTTCACAGCTATATTCATTACGAGAATTATTTATGAAGCTCTTCTGAAAAAAGATAAAACTCCAACTTTCTCAATTAAGATAACTGCCAATCTGTTTAAACACACAAACATTGATTTCATTGGAATGAGAAAGTATTTTTATTTCATTTCAGGTGCGATACTTCTGGGTGGAGTTATATCCTTATTCGTAAGAGGACTGAACCCTGGAATCGATTTTACTGGGGGCCGTACTTTTGTAATCAAATTTGACAAACCCGTTGTTACTGAAGAGATTGCTAAGCAGCTCAATGTTGCATTCGGAGAACTTCCACAGGTAGTTACTTATGGCAGTAATAATAAAGTAAAAATCACAACAAAATATAGAATTAATGAAACTGGTGTTGATGATGAGGTTGATACAAAACTTTATGATGCACTAAAAGGTGATGTCGGCGGAAATATCAGCAAGGATGAATTCATGAGTAAGTACAGAGAAAGTTCCGAAACAGTTGGGCCGGTAGTCGCTGCGGATATCAAGATTAATGCATTTTATGCAGTAGGTATTGCGCTTGTACTTATCTTCTTTTATATTTTCATGAGATTCCGTTACTGGCAGTACGGATTCGGAGCAGTTATGTCGCTGGCTCACGATACTCTGCTGGTTATCGGAGTTTATTCAATTTTTTGGGGTATTATGCCTTTCTCAATGGAAATAGACCAGGCTTTCATAGCGGCAATCCTTACTGTAATAGGTTTCTCTGTAAACGATACTGTTATTGTTTTTGACAGGCTTCGTGAATATATTCCATTGTATAGAAAAAGACCATTGAAAGAAGTCCTGAACATGGCGATTAACTCAACTCTTAGTAGAACTATAAATACAACCTTAACGGTTATTCTTACTATTCTTGCCATGTTTATATTTGGCGGACCAGTAATCCGCGGATTTATGTTTGCCCTTCTAGTTGGTATCGGTACCGGTGTATATTCATCTGTATTCGTTGCAACCGCTTTAATGTACGACACCTCGCCCAAATCAAAGGAAATTATAGAGGAAGCTAAAGCAAAAATAAAAGCCTAGAAAAGCTGTTTTGATTCAGTTTAAAATAAACAATAGGGATATGCCATGCATGTCCCTATTTTATTTCCTGAAGAAATTTAATCACTGGGAAAATCATTAAACTTTTCTAACTTTGCCTTTTCAAAAGAGAAGAAAATTTATTATCAATTGTTATGAGCGGACCGGAAATATTTGTTATCATCATTGTTGCACTTCTTCTTTTTGGAGCCGAGAAGCTTCCCGATATAGCAAAAACTATTGGGAAAGGGATGCGCGATTTTAAGAAAGCAACAGATGATATAAAGAGAGAGATAGAGACAAGCACGAGTGATTTTCGAAAAGATATGAACGACGTTTCTGATTCTATAAAGAAAGACGTAACGGCTTATTCAGATAAAATGACGAAGGATTTGAATGAGGTTTCTGATTCCATTAAAAACGATATGAATGATGTTACATCAGAAGCCCGTCAGAGTATGAATGAAGCAGCTTCATCCATTCATAATGATGTGAATGAGATAAAAGAAAACATCCAAAATTCCGGGAATGAAGTAAAAGAAAATGTCCAGACAGATGGAACCAAAATAAAAGAGAATATACAGAAAGACGGAAAAGAAGTAAAAGATAATCTCAGGAAGGAAACCAATGACATTTCTGACGGATATTATAAAGAGGTGAATGACTAGCTGCAAATAACCTTCCTTCAGAGAACAATATGATCAGAACAACCGGAATCACCAAAGCATACGGAAACCTAAGAGTTCTTAAAGGGATTGATATCTGTATCATGGATAAGGAAGTAGTCTCAATAGTTGGAGCCAGTGGCGCCGGAAAAACAACTCTTTTACAGATAATTGGAACACTCGATCGACCCGATGAAGGTGCAATTTTTTATAATGATTCAGATATAAGCCATCTTAAAGGAAGAGCTCTTGCCGCTTTCCGAAATAGTAATATAGGATTTGTTTTTCAGTTCCATCAGCTTCTTCCTGAATTTACAGCTCTCGAAAATGTTTGTATTCCTGCCTACATAGCCGGGAAAAGTAAAACTGAGGCTGAAAGCAGGGCTTCCGAACTTCTTGGATTTCTTAATCTGGCTGATAGACTCGATCATAAACCTTCCGAGCTGAGTGGGGGGGAACAACAACGCGTAGCCGTCGCCCGTGCACTCGTAAATAATCCTTCCGTGATTCTTGCTGACGAACCATCCGGAAATCTGGATACAGAGAATAAAAATGAGCTTCATAAGCTCTTCTTTAAACTCAGGGATACTTTTGGACAGACAATTGTAATAGTAACTCACGATCGCCAGCTTGCATCTATGTCTGACAGAATACTTCAGATAAAAGACGGACTTATCGTAAATGAGTCTTAAGCTATCATACAACGGAGTTCCCACAGCTGAAATAAAGGCGTTTCTCGAAGAAAAATACCTTCAGTATAATAATCCTTCTTTTATTGAATGTGATCCTATCTCTATTCCTCATAGTTTCTCAGTTCCTCATGACAGGGAGATCTCTGGCTTTCTTACTGCTGCCATTGCCTGGGGCAGAAGAGATCTCATACTGAGAAGCAGCCGGTTAATGCTGGAATTAATGGATAACTCTCCTTATGAGTTTATTATGACAGCTAATGAGGATGAACTTTTAAGATTATCCAGGTTTGTACACAGGACATTTAATGGCACAGATTGTACCTACTTTATCAGAGGTCTGAGACATATTTATTCCAGTTTTAACAGTATTGAAGATGTGATAATTCAAGGTATGAAAACCACAGGTTCGGTTAAAGATGGATTATCGTACCTTCGTTTAATCTTTTTCTCTCTGCCACATGCAAGAAGAAATGAAAAACATTTTGCTGATGTAACAGGAGGCTCAGCCGGGAAGAGATTGAACATGTTTCTCAGATGGATGGTACGCAAAGATAATTATGGTGTAGACTTCGGTATCTGGAAAAAGATTGATCCTGCAATGCTCTATATTCCGTTGGATCTTCATTCGGGAAATACTGCGCGTAAGCTTGGACTATTAACAAGGAAGATGAATGACTGGAAGGCGGTGGAAGAACTTACAGAAATACTAAGGGAGTTTGATCCGGCTGACCCGGTGAAATATGATTTTGCTCTTTTTGGTCTGGGCGTGAATGAAAAGTTCTGAAAATGGCTAATGATTATTTCATTTTTAAACAGTTCACAATTTATCAGGGAAGATCGGCCTTTAAAGTTGGAACGGATGGTGTCCTGCTTGGAGCTTATACTGATCTTACAGGTGTCAGAAGCATCCTTGACATAGGTTCAGGTACCGGGCTTATTTCCTTAATGCTTGCCCAAAGATGTGATGCTGAAATAACAGCTATTGAGCCTGATCATGAATCATTTATCCAAACCTGTGAAAATGTAAGCCGTTGCCCCTGGCATGAAAGAATAAAAGTCAAACATACCGACCTTCAAAACTTTGATCAGAAGCAGGAGAAATTTGACCTGATAGTAACCAACCCTCCTTATTTTTTTGATTCACTGAAAAGCCCTGATCCCAGAAAGTCAATCGCCAGACACAACGATTCTTTAACTTCAGCAGAGATACTTGAGGGGGTTTTAAAATTCATGAAAGAAGATGGTCATCTGCAATTGATACTGCCATATGTTGAAGGGAATGTATTTATTGCTGAAGCAAATAAATACGGGTTGTATTGTAATAGTATATTGAAAATAAAATCACTGCCAACTGCTGAAATCAGCAGGTTGATATTAACACTTAGTAAATCTAAGAAAAAACCAGTTGAAAGCTTCCTCACAATAGAACACGGACGAAGGCATGAATTCACTGAAGAGTATATCAACCTGACAAAGGAATTCTATCTGAAGTTCTGATTATGGTATCATCTCACTTTCCGGTAATCCGAACTCTTCCTTCATCTCTATACCAAGACTCTTTAATTCGTCCAGGACCGGATTGTAAATCTGCGGGACTACAGGTCTGCAAACACCCGTTACCTCAATCTTGTTTTCAAGTATCATTTTAACTGCGATGGCAGCAGGGAGTGCAACCATTCTGGCAATGGATGTATTAGTAGAAGGGGATCCGAAATCGAGCATTGATGACTTTATAACCTCCTTGTTTCCATCAGGATAAGAGGCAAGAAATATATGTTGCAGAACAACCATATCGCGCTCATTAACAGATAGTAGCATTCTTTTTATCATCCTGTCAGAGGTGATTTCAAAGGGTGTTGTCTCGTGATACTGAAGTTTTTCGTCACTGAAAAAACCAAGATAATCAAGTGATTGAATTGCAACTGATTTCACTGATACGCCAAGCTTCCCTGCTAAATTTTCCATAAGATCTTTAACTTCTAATCCCCCTCTTTCTGCAAGGAATCCGGCATAACTCTTATTCTGATAATCTATTACTGAATCATCGAGCATATTAAGACTCTTCATTGCATCCAGCGTTTCACACCACCCATTATATCTGAATGTACCGCGATACATTGTTTTCGTTTCAGGTATTCCGTAAATATCAATGTAGCTTACCGAATCCCTGTTTGGATATACCTCAAGATCACCAACTCCGTGGAAACTATAACTAAATCTGTCTTTAAAGAGGTCAGCCGGTTCAATAAAGACTTTTCTTCCTTTTTTCAGATACAGGGCGCTGTTTCTGCTGGCAAGTATGACTCCCTTTGGACTCCAGGAGAACTTATATTTCAAAGGATTATCAGCGCACTCAGGAGCGGGAAGTGCCCCGCATAGTGAATAAAGCTCTTCCACTTTACCATTTTTATTATGGATATGATCAATAATTCTCATAGCCGTCATGTGATCTATACCCGGATCGAGACCAATCTCATTCAGGAACAACAAACCCGCTTTTTTGGCTGATTCGTCAAGCTCCATCATCCCTGCCTGAATATAAGATGTGGTTACAAGAGACTTTCCATGCCGGAGACAGACCTTAGCAACATCAGAATGATACTTATACGGAAGAAGACTCACCGTGATATCATATTCTGCTACAAGTTTTTCAAGCATTGCCGGGTCATCCATAGACCAGTCGAGCGAAGATCCGTTGGGATTTCCTTTTATCATTTCATCTGCTCTCTCTTTCATCGGAGAAGCAACCATAAGACTAAAATTATTTTTAAGCAGGTATTCGACCATCGGTCTGACCACCAATCCTGCTCCGAGTATTAAAACCTTTTTCATATTGAATATTTGCTTAGAAGAAAATAATTATCACAAGGTAAATAAACTCTTTTATAGATACTATGATATTCCTGGTGAATTCTTTGTGTCTTGGCGTCTTCGATGTATATTTGTCAGGAACAAGTTGCCACTGTAAACATATTTTTAAATCGCTGCATTACAGATGTCTGATTTTCATAAGTATGTAGAAACACCACTGATGAAACAGTATTATGACATCAAGACTAAACATCCTGATGCGATACTGCTTTTCAGAGTAGGCGATTTTTATGAGACTTTTGGAGAGGATGCTATCAGGACGTCTGAAATACTTGGGATTACTCTGACACGTCGTGCAAATGGTTCTGCCTCGTTTGTAGAACTTGCAGGATTTCCCTATCACGCTCTCGAAACCTACCTGCCACGTCTTGTAAGAGCAGGGCAGAGGGTAGCTATATGTGAACAGCTTGAAGATCCAAAGCTCACAAAAAAAATCGTCAAAAGAGGCATAATTGAACTCGTGACTCCCGGTGTCTCTCTGAATGAGAATGTGTTAAATCATAAAGAGAATAACTTTCTTGCTGCCGTACATATTGATAAAAAAATTGCGGGAGTTGCATTCCTTGATATATCCACCGGGGAGTTCCTGACCTCGGAAGGTACAATTGAATATATAGATCAGATGCTTAATAACTTCCAGCCAAAGGAGGTATTATTTGAAAAAGGGAAAAAGGACCTTTTCATCGAATATTTTGGTCCGAAGTTCTATACATTTAAACTTGATGACTGGATATTTACTCAGGATGCAGCAAATGACAGGTTGCTTAAACAGTTTGAAACCAGTTCTTTAAAAGGATTTGGGGTTCAGAATCTAAATTTTGGTATAATCGCTGCAGGTGCAATATTATACTATCTCGATATTACTCAGCACGAACAACTTGGGCATATAACTACCCTGTCCAGGATCGAAGAGAACAGGTATGTATGGCTCGATAAATTTACTATTAAAAACCTCGAGTTATTTCACTCACCCTACGAAGGGGCAAGAACTCTTATCGATATTATGGACCGGACCATTTCTCCTATGGGAGGAAGACTGTTGAAAAGATGGCTTTCATTGCCACTGAAAGATATTCAACCTGTAAATGAAAGGTTGGATGTTGTGCAGTATTTTGTTGAAAACGGTGAAATAAAAGATGAAATCTCAGGATTGATCCGTCACATTGGCGACCTTGAAAGACTTATATCAAAAGTTGCAGTTAACAGGATAAACCCGAGAGAAGTGGTACAGCTGAAAAGAGCGCTCAAATCTATTGATCCACTCCGGGAGTTATGTAATAACAGCGGATGCATCCCTCTTATAAAAATTGCCGAGCAATTAAATCCTTGTAACTCTATTGCAGATAAAATTGACAAAGAGATTAACAATGACCCACCTGTACAGCTTAATAAGGGAAATGTGATTGCCAAAGGAATAAACGGGGAACTTGATGATTTACGTAAAATTCTTTACAGCGGAAAAGATTATCTCGTGGATCTGCAAACCCGCGAGAGTGAACGAACAGGAATAACTTCCCTCAAGGTCAGCTTTAATAATGTTTTCGGCTATTATATTGAAGTACGAAATACTCATAAAGATAAGGTTCCCCCCGAATGGATAAGGAAACAAACACTGGTAAGTGCAGAACGATATATAACTGAGGAGCTTAAAGAATATGAGAGTAAGATACTCGGAGCTGAAGAAAAGATAATTACACTTGAGACAAAGCTTTTTACGGATCTTGTCCTGGCAATCCTGGAATATATTCCCCCAATCCAATTAAATTCAGCCCTGATCGCCAGGCTCGATTGCCTTCAGTCGTTTGCTGTTATCTCCTCGGAAAACAATTATGTCAGACCGGTTCTGAATGACACAAGAATACTTGATATAACTGAAGGTCGTCATCCGGTAATCGAAAAACAATTGCCTGCTGGTGAGTCTTATGTGCCCAATGATATGTTACTAGATACTGAAGATCAGCAGATTATTATATTGACCGGGCCTAATATGTCAGGAAAATCTGCACTTTTGCGACAAACAGCCTTGATTGTACTCATGGCACAAACAGGTTGTTTTGTTCCAGCAAAGGCTGCAAATATCGGTATGGTCGACAAGATATTTACCAGGGTTGGAGCATCGGATAATATAAGCCTTGGAGAATCAACATTTATGGTTGAAATGAATGAGACTGCCAGTATCCTTAATAATCTCTCTGATCGTAGTCTTGTACTTCTTGATGAAATCGGAAGAGGAACAAGCACCTATGACGGCATCTCAATTGCGTGGGCAATAGTTGAGTATCTGCATGAGAATAAATTTAGAGCAAAAACTTTATTTGCGACTCACTATCACGAACTTAATGAGATGGAGAACTCATTTTCAAGAGTAAAAAACTACTGCGTTTCAATTAAAGAACTTAACAATAAGGTCATCTTTCTCAGAAAGCTTAAGAGGGGTGGGAGCGAACACAGCTTCGGCATACATGTGGCCAGAATGGCAGGTATGCCAAGAAGTGTTGTGACCCGGGCAGATGAAATACTTAAGGAACTGGAGCAGAGTCACGATAAAAAAGAACTTGCAAAACCCATTGCTGAAATAGCAGGCCATAGAGAAGGAATGCAGCTGAGTATCTTTCAGCTGGATGATCCGGTGCTAAAGCAGATCCGTGATGAGATCCTTGAAATTGATATAGATAATCTTACTCCTGTTGAAGCATTGAATAAACTTTATAACATAAAAAAGGTGCTTAAATAATTTTCAAAAGTATATTTTTGTAAACTTATTCCATCAAACGATATTAATGAAAACATAACAATGAGTTTTAGAAAGAGCCGGAT